>PPCM01000685.1_pt1 | contig 23714 bp, 27 predicted proteins | sample 1555541 | NCBI WGS metagenome assembly PPCM01 (sample SAMN05284479, study PRJNA326546) | Marine sediment metagenome, whole genome shotgun sequencing project. | isolation source: marine sediment | place: Germany: Wadden Sea | collected 2012-09-05 | reverse complement strand
TTTTTATCATCCTCATAGTGATGATAAACTTTTACATCATTACTCATATGCACTCCTTAATAAAATATTGCTTTTGCTCTACCTTATGGCGCAAGACTGTCTATACCTAAGATGATTATCATTTATAATGACTTATTATGATTTTAAACGAAAACTATTCGGAGGTCAAAATTTTACTTGTGAGATTTTAATAACTATGTGCTATAATGAATTTAGTACATCAAATAAAGGGGTGAGAAAAATTATTAAAATTCTAATTTGTGATGATTCCATTACTATAAGAAAAAAATTACAAGGGGCAATTTCGATTGACAAAGAAATCGAATATTATGAAGCAAAGAACGGTGTTGAGGCCATAGAAATGTACAAAGAAGCATCACCCAACATTGTGTTTATGGATATTATAATGCCTGAACAGGATGGTATTGAAGCGCTTAAGCAGATAATGGCGTACGATTCGAATGCCGTGGTTATTATGTTATCGTCTGTTGGTACAAAAATGAACTTGAAAGTTGCTTTAGAAAGCGGCGCTAGTGATTTTATTCAAAAGCCATGGGATATAAAGAACTTAAATACTGTTCTTTCGAAATATATATAAGCGAGGTTGTTATGTTTAGTGTTTTTTTTGGTCAATATCTTTTGAACCAAGGTGCCATAGATAGAGAAACATTGAGTAAACTGTTAGACATCAGTAAAAAAACTAGAGTAAAACTAGGTGTATTAGCAATTAACTCAGGTCTGATGACTGTGGACAATGTTAACAAAGTCAGCCAATTACAGCAACAAACAGATATGAAGTTCGGAGAAATTGCCATATCAGAAGGTCTATTAACAGATCCAGAATTAGATATACTACTTAGTGTTCAAGATTCAGAACATTTAAAATTAAGTCAAACTTTAATTGATCAAGGTGCTATGAGCTTAGAGGAAGTAGAAAAATATTTATCATCATACAAATCTGAGTTCTCACTTAGTGATGAAGCTTTTGAGGAATTAAGAGAAGGTAAAGCTCGAACAATTATTGATACATATTTAAATTTCAATCAGGATTCTTTTTCAGATTTGTATAAAGAATATATTACATTGTTCTATAAAAACGTGGTAAGATTTGTTGATTCTACAATCCATATTGATCATGTAGAAGTCATTGAATCTAGGCAGTATGACTATATCATAAAACAGGATATTATCGGTCCTAAAAGAATTTACACTGGATTTGGTGCAAGTTCTGATGTACTGATTAAAATAGCAAGCGAATATGCAGATGAAGCCTTTCATTCCTTAGACGATTATGCTTTGGATGCTTTAGGAGAATTCTTAAATTTAAACAATGGTCTTTATCTTGTTAACTTATCAGATTATGGTGTCGATTTGTCTTTAGATATACAATCGATTCAAAAGAATCATTTAATAAAATCTAATAAAGTATACTCTATTCCATTCTATACTCATTTTGGAAGATTCGACTTATTGATAAGTTTAAATCCAATAGTATAATAAATGCGGTGCATATGCACCGCATTATTTTATTAGCAAAATGTATTTTACTCGTAGTCCTTTACAACAACAGAGGACAATGAATAACCATCGTTCAAATCAGAAATAACAGCATTAAAACCCGCTCTAGTAAATATACCACTTAACTTTTCATTGTATAAGAATAAACCAGTTATATTATTGACTGTTTTTACTTCAAAGTGACCATCCTCTTCAAAGTACAAATTTTCATTATTAGACTTTTCACAGAATTCTTGAATAATGTACCCTTCTTTAATACATTCTTTCAAAATTTTTGTCCATGAATCAGAATCAAACTCTTTCCCTGCATATACGCCTTTTGATGCATAATAATCTATAGGCTTAATAATATACTTATCCTTATTAATAACATATGATTCAAAATTTTCATCTTCTAATAAAGCTTTTGTAAAAGGAATACATTGATCAATATAATCTAATTCATCACTTGTAAAGTATTGTCTAACAGTTTCATGATGAAGGGCTTCAAAGTATTTTTTAGTATGGACAATTTGTGATTTTATCGAACCAATAATACAAGTTTTATTGGCTTTTATTCCTTGAATAAGTGCATCTAATTCATCATAGTGATCCATCATATCTCTTGTTACTAATCTTCGATAGATAATATCAACTTTTTTCCCTTCTGAATAAAGATGACCATCTGAATAAGTCAATGTCTCAGGTGATACAATTTCACAATCATAACCACTTCCTATAAAAGTATCTTTAAAAACTTCGAACTCTAGCGGTGATCCTTTTGATATATAGTCCATAATAATGACAAAAGGTTTTTCGCTCGCTTGACCACCATTAGCCTTATACTCCTCATAAATAGACGATACTTCATCTACCCATGTCTGATATAGCTCATATCTTTCAATTGTATACTTTTCACTGAAATGTTTCATAGCAAAAGAATTCAGTAAAACATCTGATAAAGGCGTTTCCTCATTCATAGCCGATGTACCATCCGTGTTTAATTCACAAAATTTATAAGTCCCATCAGTATAATAGAAAAAATCAAATCGTCCCATAGGTACATTTGCCTTAAACTTATGTGGGATTAGGATCAACTCTTCCAGCTTTTTATCAAATCCCCAGATACTTCTTACCTCAGGATGTTCTATGTAGATTTCAATAGACTTATTAACAATTCTATAGATATCTTTTGTTAACTGCTCAAATATTTCTATATCCTTATCTGAATAAATACTCGGATAATACAAATATGGCAATTGTTTGCCTTTATAAACAGCTCCAGAGTTGCCAACAGCTTCATAAGTTTTTTTATAGTCAGCTTCAATGAGCTCCTTATTATCTAAGGCAAAGTCCATCATTTCCTTATTAATCTTAAACATCTGTTTCTCCTCTCAAGAACGTTATAAACTCTGATGTATTATAATATTTTTTTAGTTGATCCGAAATGCTACCTTTTGCATAAAGATTAATGAACTCCTCAATATACCTCTTCTCTGTCAAAGGTAAACTTAACTTTGCCTTTTCTAACATTTCATTTATAAATTCATTACTTGTCATTTCTTGATGTATACACATAAATATTTCATTATTTTTAAAAGAATCATCCATTCTCACGAGGTCTTGATCACTATACTCTAGTGAGATTTGATAATAGTATTCAAGTAAAGACTCATTATAAAAAATTCCTTTTAACAATGCTGGAACAGCCATACTATATGGATAAGGAATCGCATCAGGCATTCTTATTTCAATATAGCTTTTAAGTCTAACATCTGGAAATACCATTGATAAACCATGATTTAAGGCGTTATTTGATAAAGGTTTCTCTAAATACAAGTCTGACATTGTCTTTTCATGTGTTTCTATAACCGTATTACCACATGGCAAAAAGACCGGTTTAATACCTGAGATATATTCCGCGTACATTTTATAATCAAATTGATGATTCAAAACGCCTACTGGATACTTGCTTCTCGAAATATCAGTGTTCTCCCATATTTTAATCCTGAGGTTTGTCTGGCCATACAATTCACCTTCAAAAATAGGCGAAGCATCAAAAATGCTTGAAATAAAAGGCGACAAGAAATTAGAAACTCTGTACTTTTTCACAAAATCAGTTTCATCTTTATAATCAATTACAACTTGTGTTGAAGCAGTACCTTTCATCATATTCCTAGCCATATAACCATGTTTATGAAGATAATCATACATTAAACCATATCGTGCTTTTGGAAGAAGTGGCAACTCATCTATTTTACTTTTCGGATGATAACCAAGAGAGGCTAACATTTGATTTTCATTTAAATACGACTCAATTTCTGCTCTGACTTCTAAGTACTCCTCTTCAATTTTCTCAAGAGAATCAGAAGCCTTAACACTTATTTCAAATTGACCACCAGGTTCGAATGATACCATCGTACCTTCCTTTGTGATTGAAAGTATTTTGTTGTTCTCTGAATAGTCAATATCCCATCCATTTCCAACCATTTTTCTTACAATATCATGTTGCCCACCTATTTCATCATACTGAAAACTTCTTAGCGTCTTTTTATCAATTAGAAAATGTTCAAACTCTACCCCAATTAACTGTTGTTCAGTTTCACCTTCTCTAAATTTATCAACTAGTCGATCAACCAAACTTAGTTGATATTTACTACATCCAATTCCCTGATCAGTCTCCTTTATTGCATCCCAAGCTACTTCACAAGCATTCTGTACACCCGCATCACATAGTTTGTCTCCACAACAGTCATGACGTTTAGCTAACTGAGCAGCCGTTGAAAATGTAAATGCAAAAAGAATTTCATCAGATATACGTTTAATAGTTCCGACTTCTTTTCCTCTTTCAAACATTTGATAAATCGACTTAAAATAGCACATACCATATTCTTTATATTTGTCCATATAAGGCGAGTTGGTAAATTGCATAATATAATTAAAAGATGCTTTATATTCAATACAATATTTATAATAGTTTTTCCATATTTTCTTGTACTCTGTTTCAATGCATCCATCTAAATCAACATCGACCATAATATATTCACTCATCTCTTTTCTCAGTTGTAAATACAACTTAAGAATCAGATCCTCCTTGTTTTCAAAGTGAATATAAATAGTTGCAGGCGAAACACCTGCTTCTTTAGCAATTTTTGCAATTGAAGCATTTCCAAAACCATCTTTCATAAAAAGCTTCATAGAAGCTTGAATAATGGCATCATATTTTTTTTCGTCACGTATTCTCATGTAATTAGTCTATCGAAAGAAATGAAAAATGTCAATATTAAATGAATGTTCATTCTTTTATAAGACTAGTGTAATAGTAAAATCAAAAAAAAGTTTAGCCTAAACTAAACCTCTATACTATTAGATTTTAATATCCACTTCATGAATAATATTCGCTTCACCATTTTCTTTAAGGTAAATACTTGATCCTGAAATTTTAGCCATGTCTTCATCCCCATGTTTGAGAGTGTAATTCGAAGCTACATCTGCTAAATAAATTGCGCCAACTCCTGCTTTTTTTAGACCTATTAGCACTTCATCGCCGTTTTCGTCTACAGTCCAGATTTTTAGATCCTTAAATATCTCATCATTTTCATCAATCCATGAATTATTATCAGAATCATATGCTCGTAATTCATTAAAACCATTATTACTTTGTGGTCCAAAAAGCTCTAATCCACTGTCAATTTCACCATTCTGATTGCTATCTAACGCTAAAAAGCCACTGCCTCTTTCAAGAAAGCTAAATTCATCTATTTCACCATCTAAATTTAAATCCATTTTTATTTTTTTACCACCAAAGTTAACACCTTTACCATCAAAATTTAACACTAGAGGATCATGGAAATTACCTATCTCTAACAAATTTTCATGTTTCATATATTCTTCTCGTGCCATATGAAGATTAACTTCAAAATCAATTTCTCTACCATCAGTCGTCTTAACTTTTCCAACAGAAGAAAAACTCATTGATTCCTTTTCATGTACCTCTTTTGAGGTATAGATTCTCATTGCAAAACCATTCTCACCACTGGAACTTTTGACTGTTTTTTCTTTGCTCTCTTCCTTTTCTCTACCAATATGAGAAAACTTAAATTTTTTACCAGTTAACCAAGAAATAAAAGTCTCCAGTAACTCAATTTTTCTTATGTCTTCATCACTTAACTGAAAATCTAATCCTTCTTCAGTATTTGTTTCCGCTAGCGATAAACCCTCTTCTGAAATATCTAATGCATCTTCAACCCGAAACTCTTGTATTTGAATATGAATCTCTTCACGTTCGACTCGATGATAATTAGACATCGCTTGTTGCTCGATATTATAGCTATCAATCTTCATCATTACACCTCCATGTGCACAACCAAATCCTTTCTTTCTATATCGGAATATTTTTCAGAATCTTTAGATAAATTATTTTTTCACAAAAAAATACACCGAAGTGTATTTAAAATATATATGAGTTTGGATATTCACTCTTTAACAGTTTTGTCTTTGCTTTTGTTTTAAGATGTTGAATGGATAGATACTCATTGCCAAAATGCATAGGAATCAAATACTTCGGGGCCAACTTCTCTATAAAGTAGTCCATACCTAGTCGATTAAATGTTTTCAACCTATAATCAACTGGTACAAAGGCAAAATCTATAGGATGACCTACGAGACTGGAAATTTCAGCCTGATAGATTTCTCTTTCCTTTTCTTGTTTATCATAATCATCATTTTCCCAATGCCACCAATTTAAATCACCTGCATGGAAGATAGATTCATCACCAAGTTGTACCAAATAGGAAACACCTAGATCTGTTGTACCAAAGACTTTTACCTTAAACCCTTTAATAAAAACTTCATCATCCTTACTTACTTTAATAACATCGTCACTAGCTTCCATAGGCACATCATCAGATACAACAAAAACAACATCATTTGTTTCTCTAAGTTTTAAGATTTCTGGATTGTAGTGATCTCCATGTGAATGTGTTACAAAACAGAGTATCTCCTCATTCTGATATTGATCTAAATGATTACATACGTCAAACAAAAGCACCTTTTCCTTATACTCAATATGAAATCCACTATGGAAAATATGCTTTATTTTAAAATTACTCATCATACACCTCATTTCTTTTTTTATATATACTCAAGTATTATGTGTAATAATCAAAAAAGTCATTCAAAAGAATGACTTATTTACTGTTTATGGCTCTACCAGAATTTAGAATTGCAATAAAAGCAACACCAACATCACCAAAGATTGCTGCCCAAAGTTCAGCTAATCCTAAAGAACCTAAAACCATTATAATAATTTTTATACTCAATGCAAACACTATATTTTGTGTAATAATTTTAGATGTATATCTAGAAACTCTAATACTGTCAGCTACAGCAGTTACTTCATCTGTCATTAAAACAATATCTGATGACTCAACAGCTACATCGCTACCCAAACTTCCCATAGCAATACCTGCGTCAGCTCTTGTTAGTACAGGAGCATCGTTAATTCCATCTCCAACAAACACGACATCACTGTCTTCTTTTAATATATTCTCTAATATAGTTAGTTTATCACCTGGCAACAATTCTGAATGTACTTCATCTATGGATAATCGTTCAGCTATCTTTTCTGCAATAGGTTGTCTATCACCAGTAAGCATCACGAATCTCTCTACTCCTAATTCACGTAGTTCTTTTAAACCCTCTATTGTAAAATCTTTAATCTCATCATTAATATGGATGATGCCTTTAAGATTTCCATCTACAGCCAAATAGAGTGTTGTACCTATCATCTCATGATTAGGAACATCGATACCGTTCAATTTCAAAAGAGCATCGTTACCAATTAGTACAACTTGCTCATTAAGTCTTGCCTGAAGTCCTTTACCAGGTATCTCTTTAACATCTTTCACCTGATCTGTATCAACGGGTTTATCATAATACTTTACAATAGCTTTTGCAATCGGATGATTTGAATAACTTTCAACACAAGCAGCGTACTCAAGAATTTCATCTTTATCAAGATCTGATAAAACATCAATTGCATCTACAGTAAAGTTACCTTTTGTAAGTGTACCAGTCTTATCAAAAACAATAGTCTTAGTACGTTTCATTACTTCAAGGAATTGACCACCTTTAACTAAAATACCTTTCTTTGCAGCACCGCCAATTCCACCAAAATATCCTAGAGGAACAGAAATTACTAATGCACAAGGACATGATACAACAAGGAATATTGCTCCTCTATATAACCATGTACTAAATAACTGTCCAAAGACCAACGGAGGTACTATTGAAATCAACACAGCTCCAACAACAACTAGTGGCGTATATACTTTAGCAAACTTTGTAATAAACTTTTCTGTCGTAGCTTTATTTTCATTCGCTTTTTGAACCATTGAAAGTATTTTTGATACTGCTGATTCATTAAACAATCTAAGTACTTTTACTTCAATTACACCATCTATGTTAATGGTACCTGAGTATACTTCAGCATCAACGTCTACATTAACTGGTAATGATTCACCAGTCAACATAGCTGTATCAATAGACGTTGAGCCTTTTACAACAATACCATCTAAAGGTACTTTTTCACCAGGTTTTATAACAATGATTTCATCAATCTCTACTTGATTAGGACTTAACTGAACTAGTTTACCTTGTCTCATGACATTTGCAAAATCAGGTCTTAAATCTAGTAAAGAAGATATTGATTTTTTAGAACGATTTATTGCATATTCTTCCGTAATATGGCCAACTGCATAGAATAGCATTACAGCAACACCTTCAGCATATTCTCCTATTAAAAATGCAACAATTGATGCAATTGCCATCAAGAAGTTTTCATCCAGCATTCTTCCATTAACAACACTCTTAACAGCAGCTTTCAATACATTAGTAGAAACCAATAAATACGCTACAATATATAATCCTAAATCAACTTGATCAGGTAATTTAGTAAATATTGCTACAAAGAATAGGATAAATGATAACAAAAGCTTAAGGTTATCATTCAAGAATTTCATCCACTTTGGCTTTTCGTTTTGCTTAACTTGACTTCCAGTCGAGTCCTCATCTTCACACCCTCAGCCACAGCCTATATCATCTAAAGGATTCTCAAATACTTGTTCTTTTACGATTTCAGTTGATGTTTCATGTTCATGATCGTCTTCACAACTTCCACAGCCACAGCCAATATCATCAAGTACATCAAATACGTTAGTTTCTTTAATTTTTGTCTTCTCCACCATAACTAATTCCTCTCGAAGAGATGATCTAATCCCATCTCATAAATCATTTTAATATGATTATCATCTAATTGATAAAAAACTTGTTTTCCTTCTTTTCTCGCCTTAACGATTCTTTGATTCTTTAGAATTCTTAATTGATGAGAAATTGAAGACTGACTCATTTCTAGTATATCTACAATACCACTAACACACATTTCCCCTTCAAATAGAACACATATAATTTTTATACGGGTACTATCTCCAAATATTTTAAAAAACTCAGATAAATCGGAAAGTGTTTCCTCATCTGGCATATGTTTTCTTATTTTTTTTACTTTCTCATCATCACAATGAATACAACAATCATTCGACATAAATTCTCCTTTTATTCTTTCATACATAACTACACATGAGCATTCGTTCATATATTCATCTATATAATAACATAATAATGACTAAAGTCAATACTATAAACAATAAAAAAAGTAGACATTAAATCTTATTGTCTACTTTTAATCCTTTCGTTAATTCATCTGAAAGGCCATATTCACTTTTATTTCTCGTTACAGTTTTAGTGACACCACCTGCTACATAACTTACACCACATTCAGGACATATAGCAGAATGAAGCTGTACACTTTGAGAAACGACTTCTCTATTATCTCGATCAGCATCTGCTTGTTCATTTGAAACGTGTTCTAACTCATGTGCCATTACAGCCCCAGCGGACTGTTCAGGATCGATATGAGATGGTGTCTTAAAAGATACACCTGGATCATTCGAACCATCAACATAAGTACGATTTGCACATGTTTGACACTCTATTATGCCTAATTTTTTTAGTTGCTTTTCACTGTATACAGATTTCAATGAGTCCAGATTCTTCTTAGGATCTAATTTTATTTTGTCATCTACAGCAATATCTTTTTTACTTACAGGCGCAACCCTTCGAACCTGTTCAGTTTTAGGCATTTCAATCTGATAAGGAGAATAATTATCAATCTTCATAGCATCACCCTACTTAATATTATACCCAAATTTCTTGGTTTTATGCAAAACCCAAAACTTGTATACCAATTAAGACAATTGCTAAATCAGCAGCAATATGTATCATATAGGATGACAATATACTATCAGTGTCTTCTACAAAATAGTTAAAAATTAATCCACCAACAAATAATCCAAGCAAAATCAATAAGGTCAAGGCAATATTGAACCATGTCATAAAAATTGCGATGTGATAGATTGCGAATGATAATGCTGAAATAATATATGACAACTTCCTCGAGTGATTTAATAGCCCTTTAAAAATAAATCCTCTAAAAAACACTTCTTCAATAAATGCATTTATAAAAACAGTATAGATTGCTGCTATAACAAACATCGATTTAGTTATGTTCATTCTATGACTCATATCATACCGAATAGCTTCTACATCTATAAAAACACCCAAAACTAAGTAAGCAATAATAATAATCGCAAAAACCATCATAGCAACAATCATCGGTTTCTTAAAATCTCCATGCAACTTAATTCCTTTCATCATATAGAGAGGATAAATTGTAAACAGTGGTAACTTAATTGCTGTTTTTAAAATGTATGGTAAGGTCAATACTTGTTCAACTATAAACAAGCCTACAATAACCATCATAGTGTAATATATAATTTTTCTCATTACCTACCTCCTAATGTAAGAGTAGCAGATAATTCTTAAAACAATCTTACAAGAAGCAAATGATTAAATGAAAAAATCTCTGCTAGGCAGAGATTGAGAGTTCATCAAAATATGATTTTGCCTCATCATAAGATATATTTAACGGTTCGGCTAATTGAATATACTTAGCAAATACATAGATATACTGGTTTAATGCATCTACATATCTATCATTCTCAAGATGTCCTTTTAATTCAGAAAGACTTCCATATAATTCACTAAACAAACTAATTAAATCATCAGAATGTGATATATTCTCAAATGCATAGTCATCAATCATGTTCAACTGGTACTTATTACCGATAGATAGTAAATACTTCAAACCCTCTAAATATCTAAAAAGGACCTTTTTCCTTGGTAATTCATTTATGTTTTTACGATACTTATAACACTTTGTTAAATTAGCCAACTCACCAATCTTTACTTGAATGGCTAAAAATCTCACATTTAATATATTGTGCTCTCCAAGAGCATTCTCTTCCATTCCAGAAATCAGACTCAGTTTCTCTTCAAGCGTTTGCTGAATCTTAAATAGTTCATTTATTTTCATATTCTACCTCCATTACTTACCTTGTTGTATACAATTATACAGAGATAGTTTTATAAGTCAATGATTATTTAGTATTTAGTATTAGTACCTAGTCATATATGTAAGATATACACAAAAAAAAGATGCTAAGCATCTTTCGATTTAAGTTCTCTTTTCATTTTATACATCATCATATCAGACTTAAAGTACAACTCCTCTGCTGATTTAGCTTCTTTGGAATATTCAGTAATACCGTATGAAAAGTTAATAGGGTATTCTATACCTTTTTCAATACATTTCGTATTTATTTCACGCATAATACGTACAAATATTTTTGATGCATCTAGTTTCTCGATATCGGTTAAAATCATACCAAACTCATCTCCGCCTAATCTTGCGAAATAATCAGTCGTTCTAAGCGTAGCAGAAACAGTTTCAGAGAAAACCGTTAACAGTTGATCTCCAGCACTATGACCATATTCATCATTGACTTTCTTTAAGTCATTAATATCTATGATAACATAAAGAAACACTTCATCTCTTTTGATAAATGATTCCACTAAAGAATCAAAATGCTTTCTGTTATAGACACCTGTTAAACCATCATATCGTGATAAATATAATATTTCGTCTAATAGATTTCTATTCCTAATCGCCACTTCTAATTGAGAGGCAAACAGATCCATAATAAACTTATCTTCTTCGTCAAACAAGCCTTTTTCATGTCCATCAATATTAATTACACCAATAAAAGTGTTATCTACTTTTATTGGAGTGGATAAAGTTGTCTGAAAGATTTTTTTATGGTCATTATAAAATCTGTTATAATCATCATCACTCATCACTTGTCTGTTAAACTCAACAACATCATCAATAATTACAGAATGATCTACCTTCCCATGTGTACTTCTATATAAAAAGTCATCTTCTTTTTTTATTTTTAAATCTTTAAACGACTCCTCAAATCCCACTATAGAAATACATCTTAAAAGATCGTTTTGATCAATCAACATTATACTACCTTTACCTGTTTTCCCAATTGCTTCAATAGCTTTTGATAAGATAAAATCATAAACACTTTGCTCATCATTAGTCTTTAAAAATAGATTATTAATAGTAATAGATAATTCTAGAGCATGATTCATTCGTTTCAATCGTCTGTTTGCAGTTTCACTATCTTCAAATATTTTCTCAAATCTAGAAATCATATTTGATCGTTCAATATTATTCTCTGAAAAACCAAACCTTTCAAGTAAATGTACCATTTGCACAACGGTTCTTCTATGTATATAAAATCTAATTAAAATTGTTGCAACAGACACCAATACTATCTGCCATAGTAAAGGAGCACTAACTTCAAATAAAATAGGTAGATAGATACAAGAGCTTATTACTATAATAATCAAACTACTAGGTATTAAAATATGTTTAATAAACTTCACATCATTTCCTTCCTACTAAATTGAAAAAATAAGTACAAAGTACTTATTTCTTCTTTGTATGCATCCCTGTCTTCTTTTTTTCAACAACTTTTTCAACGGGTTTATTAGGCGTTCTAAATCTATCCAACTTTTCAGTACAATCTTTACACATCGTACCTATCTGAATTTTTCTTCCACACGAAGTACAATACGAGCCACCTTCTACTGTCACCAACGTCAATCTACCATCAGTAACATATTTCATGACTTCTCTTACAGTAATATCTATACCGCGAGCTTTAAGTTCCTCAACAAGTTCCTTTGGTGTAATATGCGGTTGATCATAAACAACAGCTCTTGCGTTAGCAAATTTATCATGCTCAACATCACCTGTTAATACCGCTTTTTTCCTTTTGGGTTCAGCGCAATTTTTACATAAGGTCTCATTTCCTTCTGCTCCAAAAAAAACACCGCACTTTTCACATTTCTTTAATGCCATTTTTGCCTCCATTATTTTATTTCTTATTGTATTATACCATACTCAGGCCTTAAGATTCAATTTACAAATGTCTTAAGAATCTCTGAGGATCGTTAAGAAAATCTCTAGTCAAATTAACGTGCTCTATATCGTTGTAATCAATTGTATCTATCTTGTCATCAAAACTGTAAATCATAGCATTTTCGAAAGCCATCAGAATTGGAGAATGTGTAATAATAATGAACTGACAGTCCTTTTTTACCATTTCCTTTATTAAAGCTATTAAACTCAATTGTCTCATAGGCGACAGTGATAATTCTGGCTCATCAAGAATATACAAACCACCTGGCACTAACCTTGACTTAAAAAATTCAAGATAACCTTCACCATGTGACATTTTATCAAGACCATTTCCATAACGCTGTTGTAACGATTCCAACGTTTTATTGTATGGTCCTTCAGCTAATTCGAGTGCATATCTCGAACGACTTTTAAAGGATTCTCTTAAACTCTCGAGCTCATCGTATGTCTCCTGCTTCATTGTTTCGATTTGCTCAACAAATTTTATAAAACTTTGAGACTTAAGGTAAAAGCCTCTTTCTGTTTTTTTATTCCATATCGCTTCAAAAGATTTAGACAGCGTTTTAGCGCCATCTAAACTTCTATACCTTTTTGGAATTAAGTCTACAGTATGCGTGAGTAACATCAAACATTCTAAGAAAGTCGTTTTACCACATCCATTTTCTCCAATTAGGAAGGTCACTTCTGAGTTGAATGAGATCTCATTAAGATTGTTAATCGCTTCAACGTTATAAGGATAACAACCATTTTGATCATTTCTAATTCGTCTTAGATTTTTTAAGAAAACCATCTATTTACCAATTGTCATCATTAGAAAACCCGAAAAACTTGGATTATTGGATTTTATTCCTGATGAAGCTTCTAATTTAATCGCATTAAAAAAACTACGATAGTCTCGGTAAAACTCATAATTAGGTTTACTTGTATACTCTAATTCTGAATCAAAGTATTTTAAAATCATCTTAACAGTTGTAGGTTTTATAAAAACATCTTCTTCAAGATTTAAATAGGCATTTAGAACTGTTAAAATAGGCCATTTTGCAACTTTATAAGGCTGCATAATTGCAATCATTCCTAAAAAGCCTTTTTCCTCATCCCCATGCACATATTCGTGCAGATGACTGACTAACTGCTCTTTTTCTTCTTCATCTATTGATTGAATAAAAGTTTTAAACAAGGGTTTCTCAAATCTAGAAACCAAAGTCGATCTGTTGACTATCTTATAAAAGTTATCAACAATGTCTTGAGTTTCAAATGCTTCTTCTGAAAACATTTCTTGAGACATTTTTGAGAATTTATCGAGCTTATGCTTTTTCTCTATGCTTCTCATTTCATCATCATCAAAACCATCTGGATACATATCATAAAATATGTTTTCTAAGTCTGCTAGTTTACTCATACTTTGCTCCCAAACGATTGTGATGTACCTTCGAGTAATTTGCATTTTTTTCTCTTGTAATTTTCTCATCAGGATAACCAATCGTTAAGAAACCTACAATTCTATAACAATCTGGTAAATCTAAGTATTCTCTTACAAATGACTCAGAGTCCATATTCTCAGCTTCACGGTTTCTTATTTGAATCCAACAAGACCCTAATCCAAGTTCATGAGCTTTTAAGTGTCCAACCATTAGAGTAATAGCACCATCTTCTATCCATGTGTCAGATTCATCTTCTAAACTTAATACCATTACAACATTTGATGTATATTTTACAAAGCCAGCTCCAGCCTTTTTACTTTCAGAAAGACCATGTATTATTTTAGCATCATCAATTACTAAAAACTCCCAAGGCTTTTTGTTTTTTCCCGATGGCGATAACAACATATCATCAACAATTTGACGTATCAATTCATTATCGACTGGTTCCGGCTTATATTTTCTTATACTATAACGTGTTTTCATATTCATTTTAACCTCCAGTTATCACAAATATTTTATCATAAAATAGTGTTGGCTTAAACAAAAGATGTTCAGTTATCATTTTTTATTGAGTACATCTTATATTGCTGAGTCAGTTCTCTAAGAAGAAAAATACTACAATAATCCACATACCATATTCAGCAAACTCAATCTTTATCTCTTACGAGTAAACATAAATTGATATTCTTAAAAGGTTCAACGGACTGATATACTTCATTATATTTTTTATAGTATCTCTCTTTTATTTCAATATGTCCTAAATGATCATAAATGAGATAGCCTGTTCGATTGCATAACTGCTCTAAATCTGAGTAACTTATACCAGTAAGCATTTTCTCACCTAGAGCGCCTCCAAGTTTCATTTGGTATAAATATCTTTCGTCATAGTTACAATTCGTATAATCAAAGATAATACTACTTCCTTTCTCTAACATATACGAAAGCTCCTGAAGTATTTTTTCAACAACTTCAAAACCAAGATAGTAACTTACTCCTAACATACTTACAAATGAAATTCCATTAAGATTTAGTCCTATTAGTGAATCATCAACTAAATTTAAGCTAACTCTTTCGAAAGAGTTACTTTCTCTGTTTTCTCTCGTTTCTAAAGTCTCTTTAAAATCAACCTCTATTAATCGAATTTCTTCATCTAAAACTGGTGCAGTCATAAGTCCACAACCCAACATCACATAGTTGTTTAATCCTAATATTTTAGCATTTTCTAACGTTTCAAAATGAAACTGAGATCTTGAAAGTACAATCGGACTTAAATTGTTGCTGATAAAATAATCGTAGTTTTCGACTTGTTTTAATTGTCCTAATATTTGATTATATTCCTCGTCATTCAGTAAAGTATTAACCTCATCATATACTAGACCTTTCTTATTCCTCTTATGGTACAGTCTAACAAACGCGCTCATCATTGCAGTGTTCATTTCACCACCTCCTATATATTAAATACCAAAGATTTCACAGCACTACAAGACTTGATTTTTTTTACATTTTGTGGTAATATAATATGTAAGAGGTGAAGAAATTCCACCTTTTTTTTGATTTAAAATATCCTTTATACCAAATACTCTTTTCTTCTCTTAATCATTCAAATGCTATCTTTATGTAAAACATCACTATATTAACAGCATGATTCATAGAAAAAAATCCACAAAATATATGTGGATTAATTACCCGTACTTTCATATGCTTTCAAACCCGATTTCCATACAACATGATAACTGATAAACCAAAGTATAAATGCTACTAAGCAACATTTTAAAACCGTATGACTCATTGCAGGTATACCTAAAAAATAACTTGCAGGAATAAAGGAAACAAAGGCAAATGGAATCACAAATGTTAATATCGTTTTAATCGTCTGTGAGAAGATACTCATTGGGTAACTTGAAAAGTCAGCTAATTGATAAACAATAAATAAAAAGTGTTGAGATCTCTTTGTCCATAAAGCCAATGAACTACCAATAAGTTTAATAGATGTATATATCACAACACCAGTTAGAATAACAACAGATAGTAATAACCATTGTACAATTGCAAAGCTAAGTCCTAATTTAATATATGAATATGTAAAGATTATTATTCCAATTAGTATTTCACCAAAAGCATCTGGTTGAAAACGTTCTGCAATCAAATGAAATAGCGGATTAATTGGTCTCAATAAGTACTTATCAAACTGACCACTCCTTACATAAGAATTAGCAAGTAACCATAGATTATCTGTAAATAGATGATCCAATCCTCTTGGAATTTGACTTAAACCATAAATAAACAATACTTGATGATACGACCAACCGTTCAAACTTGGAATTTTTGAGAATATCAAGCTTATAAAAATTAAATTTGATGCCTGCAATATAAAAAAGGACAGCATTCCAATAAAAAAATCAGTTCTATACTCCATCAAAGTTTTTAAGTACTGAAGAATAAAAACCTTGTAAATTCTAATATATCTCATTTATCCTCCTTGGACTGTTAGTCTAGAAACAGCCTTCTGCCAAACCAAATAATTGATTAAAATTAATATACCTATCCAAAACAACTGATTTGCATAAGCCCACACGATCTCTTCAGGAGTATATTTCCCTAAAAAAATCATAACAGGAGTAAATACCATTGATTTAAATGGTAGAAATTCAAATACTTTCTGAACACTCTCCGGGAAGAATACTAGTGGAATTAAAGCGCCACTCATGAGTCTTACCAGTGCTGACTTTCCAAAGCCTATTCCCCATAAATTTTTAATATAAAACGCCAACATACCAAAGATAAAATCAAATAAAAAACCAATAATAATACCAAAAAATAATGAGATTATGAAAAACGGTATATGACTAACTGAACCTATGTTAAACAATAAAGTTAAGATTAGTGAGGTAGGCAATATTAAAACTACTGTAAAAAACAGAGACATTCCTAGTGTTTCTGCGAGTATTCGCAAATGATAATGAATCGGTTTTATCAAATTCATAATAATAGAACCTTGTCTAATGTCTTCAGCAATTATCCAAACGGTTCCTCCATCAAGTGTTTGCAATGCTAAAAATCCCATGATGATATAACCTGTCATATCAAGCATAGTAAAACCTTCTAAAATATCATTTGATGTATAGACCACTTTCCATATATAGTAAACAACAAACATACCAATAGTCATTCCAAACATATATAAGAAAGTTTCCAAAGGGTACGCAAGAATTTCTCCTTGAACTGCCGCTCGAGCAAATGGCCAATAGGTGTTCTTCAATTTTTTCAAGATACATCCCCCCTATAGAGTTTTTTGACGATATCTTCAATATTTTGATCCTGTAAACTAAAATCTAGTACTTTACACTCATTCATAACAAAACTCAGAATATCAGCAACCGCAATTTGATCTTGATTAAATGTTATTATCAATGACTGTTCATCAATTTTAACATCTCTATCATATGGCTTCATAAAATCATCAATTAAAGTTATATGCTTTTCTGACAAATTGTCTAGTTTTAATGAAAGTTGACGCGTATTACCAAATTGATTATTTATCGCTTCTTTGGAACCATCATAAATAATCTCACCTTTATCAATAATCATAATCCGTGTTGCTAATTCTTGAATATCACTCATATCATGAGTTGTTAAAATCACTGTAACATTATATTTTTTATTCATAGATTTTATGGCTTTTCTAATACGTTCTTTCACCATAACATCTAAGCCAATAGTTGGTTCATCTAAATATAATATATCTGGGTTATGCAACATAGAAGCTGCTAAATCAGCTCTCATACGCTGCCCCAAAGAAAGGGTTCTTACTGGTTGTTTGATAAAGGGTTCAATTTCTAATAAATCAACTAAATAACAATATCTTTCTTCAAACACATTGTCTGGTACATTGTAAATTTCTTTTAAAATTGTGAATGTTTCTTCTAAAGGTAGATCCCACCATAATTGCGTTCTTTGTCCAAAAACAACACCAATATGTTTAGCATTATCAATTCTATTATCATGTGGTACCACTCCATTAACCAAAATTTCACCCGAAGAAGGAGTTAACACACCTGTCATCATTTTTATGGTTGTACTTTTTCCTGCACCATTAGCACCAATATAGCCAATAATTTCTCCTTTATTAATTTTAAAGCTGATATCTTTAACAGCTTTAATGTCTTCCTTCTTTCTTTTAAACAACCCCTTTACTGCTCCTTTAAATCCAGGATCCTTTTTATAAACTGTAAATTTCTTTGTTACATTGTTTACTTCTATCATTTTACCTCCTATGCAACCGTTTGCTCTAATATTATATCAAACTATATTTAAATTAAAAGCAAAAAAAAAATTTAAATCAAAGTAGTCATATGGCATCATTATTGCAATATTAATATGTGGCCGATTATTCAAATGAATGCACTGAAATGCGAGAAATAATTTTCTCACCAGTGTTTTATTCATGAGAAATAATTCCCTATATACCTTGAGCAGATTCACTCACTCAAATTTCTGCTCAAAAAAAAGCCAGTTCCCTACTGGCTTTTTTTTTCTATTTCATTTAGTTCAAATACCGTATAATCATAAATGTAGTGTTTTACATTCCCTATTCCCTTTGAGTAGTACACTTTATCAAAGAGTACATTGTTTTCATAAGATGTAACTTCAATACAATTAAAAATACCCGCTGGCACCTCTATATCAACGTTCATATCTGTGATAATTGAAACAATTCCATCGTTCTCCCAATGTTGATTAAGAAAAATACTTTCAGGTAACAATGTAATTATAATTTCTTTTGAATTCTCGTCAAGGTTTTTACTATTTACCAATACAGAATCGGTCAACACAAGTTCATATTCTTGCATAATTTGCTCGTTCCCAACATTTAATAACATTTCATCATCAATAATATAATCATATGTTAATTCCATATCTGGACTTACCATAAATGCCTTCATTGTTTCATTAGGAAAATAGTCACTTCCTTTATCGTGTTGTTTTGGATCATATCGTACGACTTCAATTGATTTATAATCAACTCCAAAAGCTTTTGCGAACAGACCTGTTAATCCTATTTGTAATGCTTCATCAATATTTATGTCATATTCAAAACTTACATGATTATCAGACGCTTCATATATGACTGGCTGAGGATAGTCAATTTGACGTATTAAGGGAGTGATATTGTTGTTATGAAATTCATAATTAATCCCTCGATTTAGTAATTGAGGTGGTTTAATTACATCAAAATCTAGAGTTACTTTACTACTAGTTATAAATACCATTCCATTTATCGGAACTTTTTTAGTTTGATCTCCTTCGGTGTATGTAATGTCATACTGATACGTAGAATTTATTAGATCATATATATCAGAACTATTATGAACTAAAAGAAATAGCAACGATTCATAATCTATAATGGATTGATTTAAAGAGTCTATGTGTACATTACTATCTTCTATGTCATAATTACTCTCTCTAATTTGATCTTCTAAATTAAATATCTCACCTTTAAAATCAATTTCTCTACCTTTTAAAACTTCTATTTTATTATTACTTGATTTGTAAATATATACATTGAGTAATAAACTTATTACTAATCCAACTACAATAAGTCTTTTTTTCATTCAATCTCCTAACTGACTTTAATTGGTTCTTTATAAATCAAATTTTATTACATCAACTCACCATATAGCATAGACAAATTACATTTGACACAACATCTATATACAATATTATATCCTATTTATTTTCATCTGCATATGTTAGAAAATTGTCATATAGGGTAGAAATTTATTAGGAGGAATATTATGAGCATACAAGTAGGAATAATAGGTTACGGACTGTCTGGACAGATTTTTCACGGTAAAATTCTAAAAATGATGAGCGAATTCCAAATAAGAAAAATATATACAACGAACAAAAAGAATACAGAGATAGCATTAAAGGAACATCCTACATGCACGGTTGTTTCTGACATTGATGATATTTTTAATGATCCATCTATTGAAGTCGTTATTATATGTACACCAAATATGTCACATTATGAACTTGCGTCAAAGGCATTAAATAAGCAAAAATATGTGGTCATTGAAAAACCATTTACAGTTACAACACACGATGCATTAAGACTAATAGATTTAGAACATGACACCAATAAATCTATTGCCGTGTATCACAATAGACGTTTTGACGGTGATTACATGACTCTTAAATCACTGATTAATAAGGACCAAGTAGGCCGAATTGTAGAATTTGAATCTCATTTTGACAGATTTAGAAATACTTTTAAAGAAAACTCTTGGAGAGAAGAAAATTTACCGGGCTCTGGTATTTTGTATGACTTAGGTTCGCATCTAATCGATCAAGCACTTGATTTATTCGGATTACCTAATGAAGTTTATGCAGATATCAGCAAACAAAGAAGAGGTGCTACTGATGATAGTTTTGAAATCATTCTTTACTACTCTGAATTGAAAGTTACATTGAAAGCAGGTATGCTTGTTAATGTAAAACTTCCTAGATTTATTCTTCATGGAACAAAAGGTTCATACATTAAATATGGTCTCGATAAACAAGAAGAACAACTTAAAAACGGTATGATGCCAACAGATCCTGCTTTTGGAGAAAATGACAATGGCTTGTTGATTACCAACAAAGAAGCAGTAATTCAAAATTTGAATGGTGATTATAGAGTGTTTTATAGGAACCTCTATCAACACATAACTGAAGATATTCCTTTAGAGATATCATCTAAAGATGGTTTCAATGTAATGAGAATTTTAGAAGCAGCCTTACATAGCCATCAACTACACAAGAGAATTCCACTTAAACATTAAAATAACTAAAGAATGTCTTTAGTTATTTTTTCGTTTTAATTTGAATGATACCAACCCAAGATATTGCTACAGATGCAATTAATGCAATCGCAGAAACACTTAAAATATGTTTTGTCATATGTGATTTATCTTTTTGAATAATTTTTCTCATAGTCGCCTCCCAACTAAAATATACCATATATTCATTAGATATAAAATGTTCTATTTATATCAAATGAATAACATTGTATTTTTGACATCTATATATCTCTAATCAAATCTAATTCATCATCACTTAAAATCCTAGTACAATCCAAAATGAGAACTACTTGTTCATCATTTTTACCAATTGCTTTAATATAGTTTAAACCACTGTTAAATAGTATTGGGGGTGGAACAATATCATGCTCATCAATAATTAATACCTCAGAAACCGCATCTACAATAATGCCAATTGCTAATCCAGATACATTGACTACAATTATACAAGTTCGTTCATTATACTCTAAAACTACTTTACCAAACCTTGATCTTGCATCTAAAACAGGTACTATTTCTCCTCTAAGATTTATAACACCTCGCATATAGTCTGGCAATTCTGGCATAACAGTAATTGGTTGAATGCCAATTATCTCAGTGACAAATAAAATTTCTATACCGTAATACTCATCCCCTAAAGAAAAAGTAAGATACTTTCCCTTTTGAGTTTCTTCTAGCTTATCCAAATATGATGTATCTTTATCAAACATAAAATCACCTTCCAACAATGTTGTTTGTAGCTATAGGAGCCTATTCTTAGTTTATCCACTCCATCATCAATTTAAGCACAAATATGCAATTCGAGTATTATTTTAGAATTCTATTGAATGTTTTCTCGATTTGTAAATACGATTTCTATATTTGTTCCTCTTTCATGTGTTTTCCTTAAAGAAAAACTGTTCTAACTGAAAAAGACCCATTATAAAGAGTCTTTAATCATAGTTTATATGTAATAAGTAAATCAATACTGACTAAGGTAACTTAATCCAATTGATATCACCAGCATATTCAAAACCTGCTTTTCGAGCTAAGTTAATTGACTTTAAATTATCTTTTTCAATATGAACAAAAGGTATTTTTCCTTTTTCGAGTAATCTCCTTATGATTTCATTACTGAGCTTCATTGCATATCCCTTGTTCCTATAACCCTCAAGTACCTTCATAAAACCAATTGCGCCATCGTCATGAGTAAGTATCCAAGCTATCAATTTATCTTTATCTTTTATGCCAAGTCCTATACCATTTTCAATTCTTTCTGCAATATAGGAAGCATCGGTAAAGTCACCATAAGAGTTGTTTTCTTGGATATACTGTGCATCAGCTTTAGACAACTCATAAACATCCTCATTCGATATATTTTGATTACCTCTGTATATCATCTTGGCACAAGATAAAATCCAGTCTACTTCAAAAGAAGCTTTTAGATAATCTAATATACACTCATCAAATACAACTATATGTTTGTCCTCTTTCTTTAAAAGACTAAGTACGTCTTCTATATCATCATCAGCTGCCAAACTAATATAGGTCCAATTATTATCACTCTTTGCAGTCATTACCACTGAATCATTAACAAAATGTATGCTACTGACAGGATAGTTTTCTGCAAAATTAATGATATTTATATTTTTACAGTAATTTTTCTTAAGAATTTCCTTTTGTATTTCAGTTAATTGAACACCCATATAATCACCTCTCAATCATCTTTATTATTTTATTTCATCATATGGCTGAGCTTGTTTATAAAGAATCGTCATCCAAATTACACCAACTACATACGTTACGGCACTTAAACTACTCTTTAGAAGTAATGCAAAAATATCATTACTACTAAATATCACATTTATAAGAGCAACTAAGGCGCCCAGAACTACAAGAGTCAGCATGTAATGTAGAAAATTACTTTTTACAATTAAGAAACTTTCCTCAATAGTATCAAAAATATCTGCACTACTGATAATTATCCCATGATTTACAAATGATAAAAATGCAATATATAGAACCATAACAGCCAATAATGCGATAACAGCAGTTAATGTGGTGATAAATTGACTCATAACAAACAACATTATTGCAATTGGTATTATCATAAGAATCCAAACACCAAAGAGCTTTGGAGATTTACCTAAAATAAAACCAATTCTATACAGCAATTGATGTTCCTTTTTATCTCTTAGATCACTAGTAGTTTTAATGATGTCAACCTGCAGAAGCATCATCAACAAATATGCTACTAATGACATAACAATAACATAATAAAAAGCGCTAGTCCCAATAAAAGACTTGGACTGTAAAAAACCTAATTCAGTCGTTTGCTCAATCACCTTACTTATATAAATAAATAGGATAGCAGCTTGCAGAACCATATACATAAGATATGATTTCCAATCCTCCATGATACATTTTGTTGTATCAATAAAACCTTGTAATACATTCATGTTTCTAAACATAATTCCTCCCTCATGTATCTTATATTAGCATATGCATTATAGGTTTTGTCAATAA
>PPCM01000684.1_pt1 | contig 23718 bp, 11 predicted proteins | sample 1555541 | NCBI WGS metagenome assembly PPCM01 (sample SAMN05284479, study PRJNA326546) | Marine sediment metagenome, whole genome shotgun sequencing project. | isolation source: marine sediment | place: Germany: Wadden Sea | collected 2012-09-05 | reverse complement strand
ATGCTCGAAACGGGCGACGGCGCGGCGTACGTCTTCAGGTCAAGGGCGATGCGCCGGATCCGCTCGACCCCCTCCCTGATCCCCGCCGGCAGCCGGCGAATCTTTGTCCTGACCCGTGAGTAGGGCATCTTCCCCATGTAAAACTCCCCCGAGGTCTCGTATCGCCGTTCCAATGCCTCCAGGGAATCCTTGTAAACCGCCTCCAGGGTGGGCAGGTTCGCCATGATCCGGTTGTTGGGGGTGTTGATTCCGCGCCCCACCCAGGACACGAGGGTGCCGAGGGTGATCAGCTTGTCCGCCCGCGCCAGTCTTTCCCGGCGCGCCCGCGTTTCAATCTCCAGGAGGTGGGTCTTCGTGATATCCTGCACCGTTCCCACGGACCTCAGGGGGAGGCCGTTTTCATCGTAATCGGTCCGGCATTTTTCCCTGACATGCTTCACCCTTCCGTCCTCGAACAGGAGGCGGTGGACAATGCCGTACTCGGTCCCTTCGGCCAGGGATTTTTCGTAGGCCTCGGTCACGGCCTTTCGATCGGCGGGATGAATCACGGAGAGGAAGTCGTCGTAGGAGAGGGGCCCCCGGGTCATCTCGAAAATCCTGAACACCTCGTCGGACCAGGTCAGGGCCCCGGAGGGGATGTGCAGCTCCCAGTGCCCCAGGCGGGCGATGCGCTGGGCCTCCCGGTGGCGCATGTGGTTCTCCCCCATGCGCTTTTCCATCCTCTTGCGCTCGGAGATATCCCGGATACTGTTCCGGATGCCCAGGTACTTTCCCTCGCCGTTGTAGATGGGCTGGCAGGAGAGGGAGGCCCACAGGATGCTTCCGTCTTTCCGGACAAGGCGGAGCTCCAGGTCGTTTTCCCGCTTTCGCTCCTTGAGGATCTTCCGGAACAACGGCACCACCCATCCGTAATCATCGGGATGGATCGCCTTCCGCCACCGGTCCGTCATGGCAAGGTAAACATCGGGGGCGTAACCCAGCATCCTCTCCACGGCCGGATTGGTCCAGAGGATCCGGCCTTCGGGATCGGTCCAGGTTTCCCAGTCGTAGGTGTAATCGGCAATGGCGCGGAACTTCTCCTCGCTCCGCTTCAGACGCTCACCGTCCCGTTTCCTTTGGGTCATGTCCCGCAACGCCGTTACCCGGACCTTCTTTTTCCCCAGGGAGATCATCTTCCCCCTCACCTCCACGGGAATTCGGCTGCCGTCCCTCCTCAGGAGCTCGCTTTCATATGCCCGGGGGTATTCCCGGCGAATGTGACCGGCCACCTTCTCCCGAAACCCGGGGCTGACCAGATCTCCGGCCTCCATCCCGATCACCTCCTCCCGGGAATATCCCACCAGGTTCGCGAACTGATCGTTGCTGTCGATGAGCCTGCCGTCAACGGAGAAGGTGATCCCCTCGAAGGTGGCCTCGGCCATTCTGCGCAGGCGCAGCTCATTCTCCCGGAGCTTCCGGTCCGCCCGCCGAACCTCGGTAACGTCCGTGCCGATTCCGCTCACCGTCTCCGAGAACGCCGCCTCCCCGTACCGGAAGTTCCACCGCCAGGCCGTGTGAACCACCGTCCCGTCCGCCGCCCTCAGCCTGGTTTCGGTGTTTTCCCAGGGGGTTCCGCGCTCGGCCGCGCCGGAAAGCCAGCTTCGAACCCCGTCCCTCTCCCCGGGGTGAACAAAGGAGAGGAAGGAGACTTCCCCCAGCTCCTCCGGATCGATCCCCAGTCGTTCGAGGGCGCGGGAGTTGGCAAAGTGAAGGGTGCCCCCAAGATCCATCTGGACGATCATGTCCCCGGTGTCCTCCACGATCTCCCGGTACCGTTTTTCGGCCGCCCGGCGTCCGCGCACCTCTTTTCTCAGGGCCTCCGTCCGAAGCTCCACAAGCTCCTCCAGGCCGCTCTGGTACGCGGCAAGTTCCCTTTCCAGACGCAATTTAGAAAGACACCGGTCCACCGCATTTTTCAGAAAGGGGTAGGTCACCGGTTTCCGGCAGAAGTTGGATGCGCCCAGGCGCATGGCCTCGATAACGCTCTCCATGTCCCCGTGGCCGGTCATCACCATGGAGAGGAGCCCGGGGTAAAGGGCCGAGGACTCCCGTATGAGATCGAGGCCGCCCTTGCCGGGCATGATGATTTCGGTGCAGAGCAGGTCCACGGGTTCCCGCGCCATGATGTCGAGGGCCGCTTCCCCCGTCGAAGCCGTGAGGACCCTGTACCCCTCTTCGCCCAGGCGGCCACCGAGGGAGCCGGTGATCTCCGGGTCGTCGTCAACGAGAAGCAGGGTTTCCCCGTTCATTAAAAGGCGGTTTATCACAAAAGACTCCAGCGGTTCGACGGTTCAAGCGGTTCAGAAATACAAGTTTGCGTTTCGGTGAAGGCACCATGGAACTTTTCTAACATTTTTCCCCTGCTTTTCACAGTCCCTGCCGCCCAAGCTACTCCCGAAACACGGTTCCAAGCCGCCCCTTCCCGGAAAACATCCGCGGGTCTCATAACGGGTAAGGCGTAAGCGCCCCATCTTCCCCGCTGGTTTCCGCAGCCCCCTCTCCCCTTCCGGAAAAAGGGACCCCGCTTCCGTGCCCTCGAACGGGCGGGACGCGAAGCCCCACATTCCATACTTCGACCACGCGGCCCGGCTTTTCCGGAGCCGAAATCTATACGGAGAACCGGGCCGTCAGCTCCCGCAAGGTACCGGACAATTCCGAAAGCACCCGCGCGCTTTCGCTCACATCGGAGCTTCTCTCGGTCATCTGCCCGGCGGCGCCGTTCACGTCCACGATCTCCCGGGCCACATCCCCCGCCACCTGGGAGGTCTGGGAGACATTTTCCGTCACCTCGTTGATCCCCTCGGACGCCTGCATGATGTTCGATGCGATCTCCCGGGTGGTGGCGCTCATCGCCTCCACGGCCGAGGCAACAAAGGTGACATTGGTGCCGGCCTGCTCCATGGCGGCCGCGACGGAGTTCATGTTGGCGCTCATCTCTTCGGATGCAACGGAAACGGTTCCGGATTTTCCCGAAACCCCCTCGGCGTTGTCGGCCATGCGCCCGGAGATCCGCGTGAGTCCCGTGGAGGGGTCCACCAGTGTCTCGCTCCCCGACTGAAGCTCCAGGATGATGGTGCCCAGGTTTTTCGCCATGGTGTCCATGGCCGAAAGCAGCAAGCCCACCTCGTCCTTCCGCCCCGCCTCGATCTTTCCCGAAAGATCACCGCCGGCCATTTTCTCGGCCACGGCAACGGCCGTTCCAATGGGAGCGGTGATGCTTCGGGAGAGGAGAAGGGAGATGAGCGCCCCCGCCCCCAGGGTCACGAAGATCACCAGGTAGAGCTTCTTGAGGGCGGCCCCCCTCGCCTTTTCCGCCCCCCTGTAAAAGTCCGCCGCCTTGCCGGCGGCAAAGACCTCGAAGCCCTGTATGGCCTCGTCCAGGGCCTTGACATGACGGGCCCCCTTCTCCCGGGTGATCGCACCGGCGGCCGCCCTGTCCCCTTCGCGCATGAGGGAGGCCACCTCGTCGCGGATGGGCTTCCAGTCCACCACCAGCTTTTTCAGGGCCTCCACATCCTTCTTGTCCCCCAGGAACCGTTCAAAGATGACCTCGAGGTGTTCAAACACCCTCTTTTCCGCTTCCCCCACCACCTTGAGGGCCTTGTCGATCCCCCCGGGCGTCTTGGAAAGGGCCACATCCTTCATTCCCCGATGCATCCGGATAATCTCCGCCTCCACGTGAAGAATGGCTGCGGTCACGGCGTAGGGGTGGCGGTACAGCTTGGTGGTGAGCCCCGAAAGGGTTTTCATGCTCCCCACGCAGATCACGCAGAGCAGCAAGACAAATCCAAGCACGGCAAGAAAACCGATTCTGAGCCGGGTTCCGATTTTAAGGTCATTGATGCGCATTGGTTCCTCCTGTTTTGTTTTTTTAATGATACAGATCCCACGCCGCAAAACGTTGGATGCGTTTCTTTTGCAAAGGCCAAATAGCAATGGGCATGCCATGGGTCCGGAGGGAAACCCGGCTCATTCCTTGCCGACTCCGGTTTCGCGCCGAACCGGCCACAATTCTCCGACACCTGCTTGCCCTGTAATTATAAGTGGTTAAAGTGATACAGAACTGTATTTCCAACTGTTTCGAAACAGGGGTGAACAGGAAAAAATCGCAAAAAAATACGACGGGTGACGCCTCCTCTACCCTTGGCCCCGCGAAACACAATCAACTTTTATTGACAATCCCATTGATCTTGTCATCTGGTTGCACCCCTTGGGGCTCACTCCGGCCCGTATGAAGACGCCGTATTTCAGCGTTACAACAGCGTGAAGAGGCGCCATGGGCGGAACACCTCAACGGTTCGGCATCCCATCAACCCTTGGGTAACGGGCCCCGACAACTTTCCGGGAACTTCTCCCGGACAATTTTCCGGACAATTTTCCGGACGTCGCTCCCGGGCCGTTCCGGGAACGGATATACCCACGGGCACATATTTTGCATTGATTTTATCGGAAGGTCTCCTTACAGGATCTCTTTACAAGGAGTCTTTCGTTACAAATGATATATCATCCGCTCCGGCGCCCATGCCCGCGCCGGTCCCGGATCGCCACCCGAAACCAGGGCAAACGTAAAAAAACAGGTACAGGAAAAATGAACAAACAAGCACAGTGCCGGGGTACCGTACTTATTGTCGACGACGAGTTGTCGGCCCTCGACAGCTTCGAGATGACCCTTATTTCCCACGGGTTCAGCGATATTCTGACCTGCAACGACAGTCGCGAGGTCCTTCCCCTGCTCAGGGAGCGGGAGGAGATCCGGGTGATGCTCCTGGACCTTGCCATGCCCCATATTACCGGCGAGGCCCTGCTCGAGGAGATCGCAAGGGACCACCCGGAGGTCAGGGTGATCGTGGTAACCGGGTTCAACGAGGTGGACAAGGCCGTGGAGTGCATCAGGGCCGGCGCGTTCGATTACCTGGTGAAACCCATCGAGGGGGAGAGGCTGGCCGCTGTTGCGGGGCATGCCCTGAAGCTCAGCGAACTGGAACTGGAGAACACCAGCCTCAGGGACCGGCTCCAGGGCTCGGAACTCGCGGAACCCGAGGCCTTTGACGGGGTGATCACCCGGAACCGGAACATGCAGACCCTGTTCAAATACGTGGAGGCCGTAAGCCCCAGCCCCCATCCGGTCCTGGTGACCGGGGAGACCGGCGTGGGAAAGGAGCTGATCGTGGGCATCATCCACAGGCTCAGCAGGCGTCCGGGCAGGCTCGTGGCCGTGAACGCGGCCGGGCTCGACGACACCCTGTTTTCCGACACCCTGTTCGGGCATGTGAAGGGGGCCTATACCGGCGCCGGAAGCGGGCGGCCCGGCCTTATCGAACGGGCCGGGGAGGGCACCCTGTTCCTCGACGAGGTGGGGGACCTCGAGATCCAGTCCCAGATCAAGCTGCTGCGCCTTCTCCAGGAGCAGGAGTACTATCCCCTGGGATCGGACACCCCCCGCCACACAACGGCCCGGGTGGTGGTGGCCACCTGCCGGGACATCCCGGCCCTTCTCAAACAGGGCAAGTTCCGCAAGGACCTCTTTTACCGCCTCCAGACCCACCAGGTCCGCCTGCCCAGCCTTGCGGAGCGCAGGGACGACGTCCCGCTCCTTGCAGAGCACTTCCTCTCCCTGGCGGCCGGACAGCTCGGAAAGCCCCTCCCCCCCATTCCCGGGGAGCTCCACGCCCTCCTGGAACGTTACGATTTTCCAGGCAATATCCGGGAACTGGAGTCCATCATGATCGACACCGTTGCCCGGTATACCGAGGGCGCGCTGGGCCTCGACAACGTCAGGGCCCATATCGGCCTGCAAGCCGCCCATGACGACCGGGGGGAGCGGGAGGGGCATTGGGAGAATCCGGGCTCGGGCAACGGGGAGCTGTTTTTTCCCGAAACCCTTCCCACCATGAAACAGGCGGCCGAACTGCTCCTCAAGGAAGCCTTGAGCCGCTCCGGCGGCAACCAGACCCACGCGGCGCAGATGCTGGGCATCTCCGTCCAGGCCGTGAACCAGCGCCTCAAGCGCGCCAGGGAGCGAAACGGGACTGAAAATTTCAAATAAAGGCCCCGCCGCCCCCGCGCATGCTTTTTCAACGCCCGATTGCAATCCCGGGAATAAAGCAGGCTGATTATCGGAGATCATCAGCCTGCTTCATGGGCTTCGCCACAACGCCGCAAGCGGGCTCCGGCCCTTACCCTTTGCCCTTTCAACCGCCCTCATCCCCCGGTATCCCTTTTGGAAGCCCTGCTCCGCTTATCCAGAGTCCGAGCCCCGCCGCCGCGCCCCCCCTCCCGTTTAAAGTAATCGCCTCTTCTCGAAGTACGTATTTTTTCGGCATAAAAAGTGCATTAAAAAGCCGCACACCCTTCCCAACGCCCGACTGACGAGGCATCGCGCCAATTCGCCAATGCCCTTTTTCAGGCCCCGGGGAGAAACCGTTGGAAGCCCGATATGCGTGGAAAAGGGGGATACCGAGTTGCATTTTTCCAATAAAAGGCCGCGCTCTTTTTCCCGCAGAAATGCGGGGTAATGTTATGTTTCCGACTGAAAAACTCAACTTTAATTGAGGCTGAATAAAGTAATATTGATCCCCGTATTGAATTGTTGATCCGTATTGTGCGCGAAAAAGCCCGCGGCGGTCCACTGCCCCCGTCACGGGGCCGCGCTGCGGCAAAAGGAGAGAGAATGGATAGATCGACCGAAGCAACGGGCGGGGCCGTCCTTTCCGGCGTCACGCCCCCCGGAAAGTACCTGACATTCAAGCTGGGCGAGGAGGAGTACGGGATCGGCATCCTCAAGACAAAGGAGATCATCGGCCTGATGCCCGTCACCTCGGTTCCCGGAACCTCCGAATTCGTGAAGGGGGTGATCAACCTGCGGGGAAAGGTGATCCCGGTGATCGACCTTCGCCTCAGGTTTGGAATCCCCCCGGCGGATTACAACGACAAGACCTGTATCATCGTCGTGGAGGTTGAATCGGACGGCGATATCCTCATGATCGGTATCGTGGTGGACACGGTTTCCGAAGTCCTGGGCATAAGGGAGGAGGATATCGAGGCGCCGCCGGTGTTCGGCACCCCCCTGGACACCCATTACATACAGGGCATGGCGAAAATGGAAGGGGGCATAAAGATCCTCCTGAACATCGACAAGGTGTTGAGCCGGAGCGAGATGCTCCGCCTCGAACACCTGTCCTGACACCCCATGAGGGGAAAGGAAGTATAACGACATGTTCAAGAATATGGGATTGAGAGTAAAAATTATCCTGGGCAGCTCCGTGACCCTCGTCATGATGATCGCCCTGGGCGTGGTGAGCCTCAACGCCAACAGAACCCTGACGGACGCGAACCGGTGGGTGGACCATACCCATACCGTGATCGCCGAGGCCAACCGGATCGTGGCCGCCGGCGTCGATATGGAAACGGGCATGCGGGGATACCTTCTGGCCGGGGAGGAATCGTTTCTCTCCCCGTACCTTGCGGGGAAAAAGAGGCTGTACGAACTGATCGAGTCCCTGTCGAATACCGTGAGCGACAACCCGGCGCAGGTTGCGCTCCTTTCGGAAATCAAGGAGACCATGGATGCCTGGCAAAAAAACGTAACGGAGCCCACCATCGAGCTCAGGCGGAAGATCGGCGATGCGGAAACCATGAACGACATGGCCCATCTCGTGGGGCAGGCAAGGGGCAAACAGTACTTCGACAGCTTCAGGGAGCGGATGGCCGAATTTACCGGACGGGAAGAGGCGCTGATGGCCCAACGGCGAGCCGCCGCGGCGCGAACCGCGGAAAAGAGCGGGGAAAATGCCCAAACGTCCAAGGACGCCGGCCGGTGGGTCACCCATACCTACGAGGTTCTCCTTTCCGCCCGCGAACTGGCGGCGGCGGCCGCGGACATGGAAACGGGCATGCGGGGATACCTTCTGGCCGGCAAGGAATCGTTCCTGGGTCCCTATAAATCCGGCCGGACAACATTCACCGAACTCCTCACCTCGCTTTCCGCCGATGTAAAGGACAACCCGGCCCAGGTCGATCTGCTCATGAAGATAAAAACCATCATGGACGACTGGCGAAGCGAAGTCGCCGAACCCCAGATCTCCCTGAGGCGGAAAATCGGAGACGCCCAAACCATGGACGACATGGCGGATCTCATTGCCGAGGCAAGGGGTAAAGAGTACTTTGACAGGTTCAGGAACCAGGTGGGCACCTTTATCCAGAGGGAGCAGACACTCATGGGCAGGCGTCAGGCGGACGCCCATGAGACCGCCCGCGCCTCCATCTACATGATCGGCGGGGGCCTTGTCCTTGCCTTTGTTCTCGCCCTGATTGTCTCCCTCGTTCTTGCCGGCGCCGTCACGGCGCCCTTCAAGACCATTTTCCAGGGCCTGAAAACCTTCAGTTCCAGGGAGCTGGAAGGGGTCCGGCTCAGGTTCCAGGAGGTGATCGAAAGCCTCTCATCCGGTTCGGAACAGGTCTCGGCGGCAAGCGCCCAGATCGCGGCGGGAAGTTCCCAGCAGGCGGCAAGCCTCGAGGAGACCTCCTCCTCCCTCGAAGAGATTTCAAGCATGACCAAGAGCAACGCGGCCAACGCAATCCAGGCCGACGCCCTCATGCGGGACGCCAACACGGTCGTAACCGATGCCAACAGATCCATGGAGGAGCTCACGAAGGCCATGGCCGAGATCGCCGGTTCCGGAGAGGCCACATCCAAGATCGTCAAAACCATCGACGAGATCGCCTTCCAGACAAACCTCCTGGCCCTCAATGCCGCCGTTGAAGCCGCAAGGGCCGGACAGGCCGGAGCCGGTTTCGCGGTTGTGGCCGACGAGGTCCGGAACCTCGCCATGCGGGCGGCCGAGGCGGCAAGGAACACCGCCGAACTCATCGACGAGACCGTCAAGAAGGTGGGCGAAGGGTCAATTCTCGTGAAAAGAACAAACGAGGCCTTTCAGGAGGTCACGGAAAGTTCCACCAAGGTTGCCTCCCTCGTGGCCGAGATCAGCTCCGCTTCCAGTGAACAGGCCAACGGCATTACCCAGGTCTCCACCGCGATTTCACAGATGGACACGGTGGTCCAGCAGAACGCGGCCGGAACGGAAGAGCTCTCCTCCCAGGCCGATGAGCTGAACAGCAAGGTGGGGATCATGCTGGAGATCGTGGAGGGCCGGAAAACCCGCCGCATGGAGGCGCCGGGCGCGCCCCGGAACATCACGCCGGGGCCTTCCGGGAACAATGCGCCGCGCCTTCCGGCTGCTCCCCCAAGGGAAAAAGAGGTGCCGGCGGACCGGGTGATTCCCCTCGACGACTCCGACGGGGATTTCGGAAACTTTTAAGAACGGACATGGGGGGCGGCCCCGCCCGTCCCCTGCTCCCCCTTCCTCCGCGCCGTCATGCCGACATTTTGCTTTTCATTTGAAGCTGCATTGCATGCTGCTCCGGTGCTCGCGTCCCCGCGCAATCTTTTCCCCGGGAAACGGGACGGAAAAGACCGGGAAGCCCCATGGACGCCCCCCCGATCCAATGGAAACGAACTCCCTTTAAAGCCCGAAGTTGAACATTCCCCCCACGATATGATAGAAGCGGTACCGGGAATCCGGCCGGTAACTTGCATTTCAAAGGGGGAGATTCGACATGGACGACCGGGATAGGGACCTGTTGAAAAAAATGCTCACGATCCGAACCGCCGGTTTGGATGAACTGGATTGTATCCGGGAATCATGGACGAGCCTGAAGAAGATGCACGACCGACTGGATCGGTTGACGGGAAAAGAACCGAGCCGGAAATCATGGGCTGAAAGGCGCCTTGAACTGCTGAACAAGGCGGACACCTCGAGCCTTTTCGAGGTGGTGGCGCACGATGACGGCCGGGTCGCGGGATATTGTTTTTCCACCGTCGATTTCCAAGGAGTTGGCGAGATCGACTCCCTTTATATCTCCCGAACCCTCCGGGGACTCGGCCATGGAAGCGACCTGGTGCGCAATGCCCTTTCCTGGTTCGAGCATCACGAATGCGGGGAGATCAGGCTGTGGGTGCATCCCGCCAATGTGGAAGCGGTGCGCTTTTACTGGAGATTCGGTTTTTTCACCCACCCCGAAATGGTGCGGCTGTCAAACCGCTCCCCGGTGCCGAAGGTACAACCGGCATGATCGCCCCCAGCCGTACCTTCGGGCATTCCGGAATTAAATGCGTTTGCCCTGCTTCCTTTCCCGTTTGACATGGATTCGCCAAGCCTCTATATATAACCTCCCCGGAACGTCACACGGTCCATGTACCGGAGTTCGATCTTCACGGAACGTGGGCGCGGGTTCGCGACCCGATTTACACCATGGCGATCCGGATACGGGGTTCCTCCCCGGCCACGTCCCACCGTGTCGTTCCCCCTCAGGGCCGCTACGGAGGATAAGGCTTAATATTTCGGCCTTCCACTCGGCCGTACTTTTCAAGGAATCGGAACTCAGTGATACGGCAAAGCTTCAAGCATAATATTTTTGAACAGTTGAGAAACGCTTTTCTCGCATCGATCCTTCGGCGCGACCACGAAGCAACCCTTGGGATTTACCGGGAGATTAGCCATGCGGCCGGGAATGCGTCCGAGCTCTCGGAAATCGACCAGAAGGCCCTGAACCAGATTCAACGGATCCTTAAAAAATTCAGCCGGCATATTTCTCCCGAGGCAACCCGGGGGATGCAGGCGCCCCGAGGGGCCGTGCGAAGGAAGCTTGCCGAAACCGTAAGGCGCCAAACCGCAAACCCGTCCCCCGTGGATTTCGATCAGTGGCGGGGGGCACTGGCCCTTCCCGAGGATTCCTACCGAACCCTCCTCGAGAGCGTCACCTCCCTCCAGATCACCATGGGGTGCAGCAACCATTGCAGACGCTGCAACGAGTGGGCACTGGCCGGTCCCAGGAAACACTTTACCTTCGACGCGGTGAAAACCCTCCTTGCACAGCTCTTTTCAGTGGGCAATACGGACTTTGCCCTGTACTGCGCATCGGACCCCCTTGACTGGCAAGACGGCGGGAAAAACGTCACGGACATCATCCGGTTCATGGCGGATCAGGGGTACGCCTCGCGTTACGGACTCCTCACCAAGATTCCCCGGGGCACGGAAAAAACCGTGGAAAAACTCCTTCTCATGAACGCCGATTTCGCCGTGAGCATCACCGAAAAAAACCGGAAAACAGTGGAGGGGATCGAGGCGGCAACGGGTAAAAAGCTCCAGGCCCAGCACGACACCGAGGACCTCCTGATCCCCGCCGGACTGGACGAGGATTTTTCCACCGTCAAATCGTCCATTACCGATAATTACGGCGTTGAGATCACGCCCGAAGGGGCCTTTCTCATCATCCCCACCTACACCAGCGCCCTTAACCCCACCGGCCAGAGCAGGCTCGGGGTAACCCGGGACACCCCTTTTTACCCGGTTCGCAAGACAGGCCGCGAGGCCATGGCAACGGAGTTTTTCAAGCCCGTTTCAGCCAGGACCCCGAACGGTGCGGCATTCCGCCCAAAGGCGCTTCTCGATCCCCAAGTGGAAAACATTCTCCTTTGCAACGCCTCCGAGAGCTGCACCCCTCCGGGGATGATGAACCTCGAGGAGTATTTCAAGAGTTACGCCCCCGCCGCGGTGACCGCCCGGAAAAATCTGATGCCCGCCGTCGAAAGGAAACTGAGGGAAGAGGGGCTCTCCGAGGATGATCCCCTCTTCCTGAGGCAGATGGAAACGTACCGGATGCTGTGCACGGAACAGGGGGCCCGCGAATTCAAGGTCCATGCGATCTCCTGGTTCCTTTCCCATGTTTGCCGGTACCTGAAACGGAACCCGGACAAGGGGAATATCGTGCGCCACCTGAGGCGTGAAGACCGGGAGCGCTATCTCCGGAAACCGGAGATTCCCCCCCATGGGCACCCCGGGGATCCGGAAACCCGTATAAAGCACAACCCCGATGGATACGCCGCGTTCCAGGAACTCCTCTTCACCCTCCTGGAAGATCCGTTTGACAGGGAGATCGAAGCGTTCATCCTCGCCCACCCCTCGGTTCATGATCCCCGCACGGACCGTTTCACCGCCCCCGAACCCTAAAGCTCCCTCCGAAGCCTCCGTCCGGAACAGACTGAAAGGGGGGACTTTCGGACCGAATCCGGAATCAGACGTCACCACCGGGGGGCCGGTTCTCATCGGCGGGACTGAAACAGACCGCCAGGGTCCTGATAATGCCCAGGCAGAGGATCAACACCCCGAACGCCGTGAGCACCCCGCCTTTAATGTCCCCGTGGCTGTACAGCTTGACGATCAGCTCCCTGACGATCAATATAATGGCCGGGTCCAGCATGGTGTGCAGGCGGATTCGCCGGGATTTGAAATACTCGATAAAGCTCCTGAACAGCTCGATCATCACCAGAAAGGTCAGAATATCCGTAACGATACTCGACAAGTCAAAGCTCGCGAACTCTCCGGAGAAAAAATCGGTGATCGCAAGCAATGTCTTGCCCAGGCCCGCCGTCAGAATAACGATGATATAAATAATCAGAACGTTAATAATATATTTGATCGCCTTGTCGAACAGCAGCATGCTGTCCATCTTCTTCAACCGCATCATCTTCCAATATCCTGTTTGAAATTCATCCAACGAACAAAAAGCAACTCGACTTTCCGCTATATACCTCCCGCGGGTCAGTGAATGATCAGGGTTGCGTTAGGATTGATTGGGTCAAAAGAGCGAACCTTCCCTCGCCTTTGTTCCATGGGTCCCCAAGCCGGGCCTTGACGCGGAATCCTCTTTTTACTATAAAATGGATAATATGGGTTAGCCCGCCGCCAACGATCCGGCGGCAGAACAAACGCCGTGGACAGGCACCTTCCACTCCCCCATGTCCCGAGAGGTGTGGGCGTACGGGAAATCGGGGCACGGCAAGTCCGTTTGCATTTTTTTCAGGAGATTTCCGGTATTCGTAGAGAAACCCCGATCCTCCGGCAACATCACCGGGGAGCAAACATCACGGCACCCATCGCTCAACGTGCTCCCGCCCCACAACTCCGAGCCCGAATACACCGCCGGGGTCGATCGCCAAGGAAAAAACATGCCGGGGAGCCAGTGACCTCGGGAGATCGTCCGGAGAAACAATTACCGAGCAGGCGTCGAAAAATCCCATGGGATGGGAGGGGAAAACAACACCCGATGGAAATCAGAAAACAGAGTTCATATACAATCGCATCCTCCCTTCGCTTCGACAGGTTTGAGTTTAAATACCTCCTGCCCACGCAGAGGCGAAACGCGCTTGAACGGGATCTTCTCCACTTCCTGGAGTTCGATCCCTTTGTCCGGAACAGGCCCGACAACAAATACTTTGTGAGGAGCCTCTATTACGACGACCCCTCCTACACCTGTTTTCACGATAAGATCGACGGACTCCACTCCCGCTCCAAGTTCCGGCTGCGCACCTACACCCGCAACCCCCTTGAAGACGTTCCCCTCTTCCTCGAGATCAAGGGGCGCTACAACAACCTCGTTTACAAGAACAGAACCTACGTCCACAGGGGGGATGTGGATTGGGGCACCCTGGCCGGAAAGGCGCTCTCGAAGGCATTGCTCGATAAAGCCGGGGGCGGAAAGGTCCACGACAATTTCCATTATCAGCTCCTGAGGAAGCGCCTTCGTCCGGTGGCGCTCATCGACTACGAGCGGCGCCCCTACCTGAGCAAGTACGACCCGAATTTCAGGATTACATTCGACGAGGAACTGATGGCGACACGAACCGACCGGCTCTTTCCCGACGGTACCGCGTCCCCCCGTAAGGTCCTGGCGGGTTACACGGTTATAGAGATCAAATTCCGGCGTCATATTCCCTCCTGGTTTCACTGGGCCATAAAAACCCATGAACTTAGGAGAGTATCCGTTTCGAAAATATGTTATGGTATGGAGACGCTTGAAATCGCAAACGACGAAGCATAGGACAGGAGATTTAATGAATAAACTACCCCTCGACCTAACCGACAACCTCTTGCTCTACCCGGCCGGCGCCATCGTGATCAACATCCTCCTGGCCTTTGGCATCGGAATGGTTGTCTCCATGGTTTACCGCTCCACCCACCAGGGACTTTCCTATTCACAATCCTTTTGCCAGACCATCGTCTATGTCACCGTGATCGTTGCCATCGTCATGATGGTGGTGGCCGGCAACCTTGCCCGGGCATTCGCCCTGGTGGGCGCCATGTCCATCATCCGCTTCAGGACCGTTCTCAAGGACACAAAGGACATGGCTTATGTTTTCGGCGCCCTTGCCCTTGGCATGGCCGCCGGCATCGGCAACTATTTCCTTGCCGTCCTCGGTACCACCGTCGTCACCGCCATGGCCATTATCCTCTACAAGTTAAATTACGGCGCGGTTTCAAGAAACGAGTTCATACTGAGGTTCCGTCACCAGGAAAGGGGCGGCAGCGAGCCCTATATGGATATTTTCAGAAAGTTCTGCAGAACCTCCAAGCTTCTCAACATGGAACCTTCCGGAGACAACCAGAGCCTGAGCCTGACCTACGACATCACCCTCAAGCGGGAAGACCACGCAAAGGAGTTGACCCGCCTGATCGGAGGGGTCGAAGGTGTTTCCGAGGTGGTCCTCATCGCCTCCCAGAACGACGTGGACTACTGATTCCCCATTCACCGCGATTATTCAGGATAAACCGCACTTGCAATTTGAGTGAACCCGCCCCTTCCCCGACCGGAAGGGGCGACACCCGTTCGTTTCGCCCTACTTTCAGCCGGTGGGAAAGTAAGCTCCTCGACACGATTTATTCGCCCCCTATTTAACGCTGTCGGCATCGTCCGGCGGTTGTTCCAGCGCGTTCTGTTGCCAATCCGTATTTTCCCGCCGCAAATCGAATACGTCATTTTCCGGCCCATTTCCGCCCGTTTGACGATCAGCGTTCCCGGCCAATTTGGTCTCCCCTGGACCACCGCCCCGTCATACGCCCTTACCGATTTGCGGACGCGTCGGACCGCTCCCCTCCTTTACTCTATGTACAGTCGGCGTTGCTCCGTTTTGATGCATCAAGCCGGGAATACCACGATCCTGATTAACGCTTTCCACGGCCTCAACTCGAAAACCAATCCACCGACAGCTTGGAATGCACAGCCGCCAACCGCCGCAGGTTCCATACGGCATCCCGGGCGACCGCCCGTCGGCCGCTTTGACAAGGGATCGGCACATTGCAACCTCTTGATTTCAAAGGGCAACAGGGATCCACTGCATATAAAGCGTCTCCATTTTTCCCCAATCCAACAACTACGTCGTCCGGAATTTCAGGTATGAAATAAATCAACCGCATCGGGACAGGTGCGAATGGGCGAATGGGCGAATGAGCGAATGAGCGAATGGGGCAAGAGTATCTGATGTTCGGCGAAAAGGAATGAAAGTGCTTGCTGGATTTATTAAACTTTGCACTTGGTCAGCCGGGTTCCGGAGGGCGAGTGATGCAACGGCTCCCGAGGATGTTTCAGGGCCGGCGCGAATACAAAAAAGGGCCGCCCGCGATTTCTCGCAAGCGGCCCTGTCATGCTTTCTCAGTTACCGAATCCCGGCGTGCGGGATACTACTCGGCAAGCTTCTTGAGACCTTCATAACGCGCGGTGTACTGCTCTTCGATCTGCGCGCGGAGCTTGGTGGACTCTTCGGGGAAGGACTTCTCCAGAGCCGCGTAGCGAACCTCGTTTCCGAGGAACTCCTGGATCTTTCCATTGGGCTCCTTGGCGTCGAGGATGAACGGGTTTTTGTCGGTTCCCCTCAGGTCGGGGTTGTAGCGGTACAGAGGCCAGTAACCGCACTCGACAGCCGCCTTTGTCTCTACCTGACCCTTTGTCATTCCGCCCTTGATACCGTGGTTGATACAGGGGGAGTAAGCCATGATAACGGAAGGTCCGTCGTAGCTTTCCGCCTCGACAAACGCCTTCATCATCTGGTTCTTGTTGGCGCCCATGCCGACCGAAGCGCAGTAGACGTAGCCGTAGGACCTTACGATGGCGCCCAGGTCCTTCTTGCAGGTCTTCTTACCGGAGGCGGCGAACTTGGCGATGGAGCCCGTGGGGGTTGCCTTGGAGGACTGACCACCCGTGTTCGAGTAAACCTCGGTGTCGTAGATCATGATGTTGATATCCTCGCCGGTGGCGATAACATGGTCCAGGCCGCCGAAGGAGATGTCGTATGCCGCGCCGTCACCCAGGAAGACCCAGTAGGACTTCTTGGTGTAGAGCTTGGCGTAGGAGGCGATATCGTCGAGAAGCGCGCTACCGGCAAACTTGGGCAGGAGCGCCTTCATCTGGTCGCCGTATGTTCTGGAGCCTTCGGCATCCTTGTTGTTCTCGAGCCATCCCTTCATTGCGGCTGCGAGTTCCGCATCAACATCGCCGGCAAGTGCTTCTTCAACAAGGCCGATGAGGCGCTGACGCTGCTGGATCTGGCCCAGGAACATGCCGTAGGTGAACTCGGCGGGATCCTCGAACAGGGAGTTGCCCCATGTGGGTCCGAATCCGTCCTCGTTGGTGCAGTAGGGGAAGGAAGGAGCTGAACCACCCCAGATGGAGGAGCAGCCCGTGGCGTTTCCGATAACCATTCTCTCTCCAAAGAGCTGGGTGAGAACCTTGGCATAAGGTGTCTCGCCGCAACCGGCGCATGCACCGGAGAACTCGAGGAGGGGCTTCTGGAACTGGCTGCCCTTGAGGGAGGTACGGCTCATCTTGTCGTCGATAACAGGCAGCTTCTCGAAGAGCTCCCAGTTGGGAACCTGAACCTCAAGCTGCGTCTCGAGGGGCTTCATGACCAGTGCGGGAACCTTGGCGGGACAGATGTCCGCGCAGCTTCCGCAGCCGAGGCAGTCCAGTGTATCCACCTGGATCCTGAACTTGAGGCCTTCCAGGCCCTTGCCCTTGGCTTCCAGGGTCGTGAATGCGGCGGGTGCTCCTGCAAGGGACTCGTCCGTTGCCAGCAGGGGACGGATGGTTGCATGGGGGCAGACCATGGCGCACTGGTTACACTGGATACAGTTCTCATCAACCCACTCGGGCACCATGATCGCAACACCGCGCTTCTCGTACTGGGAGGTTCCCAGGGGGAAGGTGCCGTCGAGGGAAAGAGCGGAAACGGGCAGGGAGTCGCCCAGCTGGCCGTTGATGGGAATCACCACGTCCTTGATGAATGCGGGCATCTCCTTGGCGGAAGCGGGTGCATCCGTTGCGGTGAGCCAGGACTCGGGAACGGTAACGGCCTCGAGCTTGTCGAGGGTGTTGTCCACGGCGGCGACGTTCATGTTGACGATCTTGTCGCCCTTCTTGCCGAACATCTTCTTGATGGAGTCCTTGAGGTAACCGACCGCATCGTCAACGGGAATAACCTCCGCCAGCTTAAAGAAGGCGGTCTGCATGATCATGTTGATCCTGCCGCCGAGGCCCACTTCGCCCGCGATGGAAACCGCGTCGATCTTGTAGAAGTTGAGCTTCTTCTGGGCGATGGTCCTTCTCATCTCCGCGGGAAGCTTGGTCTCCATATCCTCGACGGTCCAGGTGGTGTTCATAAGGAAGGTACCGCCCTCCTTGATGCCGTCCAGGATGGGATAGATGTCGACGTACTTGTCCTTGTGACAGGCAATGTAGTCCGCGGAGTCGATGAGGTAGGTGGACTTGATGGGCGTCTGGCCGAACCTCAGGTGACTCATGGTCACACCGCCGGACTTCTTGGAGTCGTATGCGAAGTAAGCCTGGGCATACATGTCGGTGTTGTCGCCGATGATCTTGATGGCTTCCTTGTTGGCGCCGACGGTTCCGTCCGCTCCAAGGCCCCAGAACTTGCACTGTACGGTGCCGGCGGGCGCCACATCGTAACCGGGAACAACATCGAGGGAGGTGTGGGTCACGTCGTCTTCAATACCCACGGTGAAGTGGTTCTTGGGCGCGGCGGAGTTCATGTTGTCGAAAACGGCCTTGACCATGGAGGGGTTGAACTCTTTTGAACCGAGGCCGTAACGACCGGCGATGATGGTGGGCATCTCGCCCTGCTCCATGAACGCGGTGCAGATGTCGAGGTACAGGGGATCGCCGATGGCGCCGCGCTCTTTGGTTCTGTCGAGAACGGTGATGCGGGAAGCTGTCGCGGGAATCGCCTGGAGAAGGGCTTCGGTGGAGAAGGGACGGAAGAGCCTTACCTTGACAAGACCTACCGCCTCGCCCTGCTCCTCGACCATGTAGTTGATCACCTCTTCGATGGTCTCGCATGCGGAGCCCATGGCAACGATCACGCGGTCCGCGTTGGGATCGCCCACGTAGTCGAAGAGCTTGTACTCGCGGCCCGTGAGAGCGCCGACCTTCTTCATGTACTTGGTGACAACCTGGGGAAGTCTGTCGTAGTAAGCGTTGCCTGCCTCGGCGCCCTGGAAGTACACGTCGGGGTTCTGGGCGGTACCGCGGATCTCGGGGCTCTCGGGGTTGGCGCCCTTTGCCCGGAAGGCGGCAAGGGCCTCCTTGTTGACCAGGTCGGCCATGTCGTCGTAATCGATCATCTCGATTTTCTGAATTTCGTGGGAGGTCCTGAACCCGTCGAAGAAGTGGAGAAAGGGAACCTGTCCTTCAATGGCGGCAAGGTGCGCGATAAGGGCCATGTCCTGGGCTTCCTGAACGGACGCGGAGGAGATCAGGGCAAAACCGGTGGCGCGGCAGGCCATAACGTCCTGGTGATCACCGAAGATCGACAGGGCGTGGGCCGCAACGGCGCGGGCCGTAACATGGATAACAGCGGGGAGGAGCTCGCCGGCCATCTTGTACATGTTGGGAATCATCAGGAGCAGACCCTGGGAGGCCGTGAAGGTGGAGGTAAGCGCGCCCGCTGCGAGAGAGCCGTGCACGGCGCCCGCGGCACCCGCCTCGGACTGAAGCTGCCGGATGAGCAGTTCCTGGCCGAAGATGTTCTTGCGACCGTTTGCTGACCACTCGTCACTGATCTCGCCCATGGGAGTGGAGGGAGTAATGGGATAAATAGCCGCGACATCACTCATAGCGTAGGCCACGTGCGCTGCGGCGGTATTTCCGTCCATCGTCTTCATTACTTTAGCCATTGAACTTCTCCTTTAACTGTTCAAGATTGGTATAGACCGTTTTACGAAAAAAACTTAAAATTGAAGAAACGCCGTTCTTCATTGCCGGGTCGGTCATCCTGAAAAAGGAATCCCCTACATGAGTCCCGGACGCTTCGTTTTTCCTGTCACTCGCAAATAACGTTATACAAACTTAAGAACCCCTTAAAAGAAGACTGTTTGTTCCCCTCCCAAAAGGAGGCGAACCTAAGGCAGAAAACAGACTTCAGTCGATGCTGCAAACTGTGCTAAATTTCCAAAGGAGGACTTATATCAGATAAATTTTCCCTGTGTAAAGGAAAATCTTTCACGTTCCGTTTTTCTCGGGAGAGGTACCACAGGGAAGGAGTCCGTACGGAGGGCGGGCGCAGGTATCCCGATGCGTTTTTTTTATATAATCCCCGCCCGTGAAACAGGGGCGGGGATAGCTTTACCGGATTGTCGCCAAATCGGCGAAAAGAAGCAAGCGGGGAATTTCGCGACAGCGAAATCGCCGCGTGTGGATTTATTCCGCGAAAAAATGTCGCGAATTCCATCACCCCGAATCCGACGTCTAAGTCTTTTGCCTAGAGCAGGCCGTCAAAGAAGTCGTTGCCCTTGTCGTCCACGATGATAAAGGCGGGGAAATCCTTGACCGTGATCTCGAAGATCGCCTCCATGCCCAGCTCGGGATACTCCAGGATCTCGATGTTCGTGATGCACTCCTTGCCGAGCCTTGCGGCGGGTCCGCCGATGGAGCCCAGGTAGAAACCGCCGTAAGATTTACAGGCATCGGTCACCTGCTGGGAGCGGTTGCCCTTGGCCAGCATCACCATGGAACCGCCGTTGGCCTGGAACTCCTCCACGTAGGAGTCCATCCTTCCGGCCGTTGTGGGGCCGAAGGAACCGGAGGCGTACCCGGCGGGTGTTTTCGCGGGACCGGCATAGTAGATGATATGATCCTTCACGTACTGGGGAAGTCCCTCGCCCTTGTCCAGGCGCTCCTTGAGCTTGGCATGGGCGATATCGCGGCCCACGATGATCTTGCCGTTGAGGAGAAGGCGCGTGGCAACGGGATACTTGGTGAGTTCAGCGCGGATCTCGTCCATGGGCTTGTCAAGATCGATGCTCACCGCGTTGCCGTCCTCGTCCTTTGCGGGGGGAAGGAACCTTGCGGGCTCGGTCTCCATCTTCTCGATGAACACGCCGTCCCGGGTGATCTTCCCCTTGATGTTACGGTCGGCGCTGCAGCTCACGCCAAGGCCGATGGGACAGGAGGCGCCGTGGCGGGGCAGGCGCACGATGCGAACGTCCAGGCAGAAGTTGGGGCCGCCGAACTGGGCGCCGATCCCGAGGTCCCTGGACATCTTGAGAACCTTCTCCTCCATCTCCACATCCCTGAAGGCGCGTCCGTGCTCGTTGCCCGAGGTGGGCAGATTGTCGTAATAAGCCGTCGAGGCGAGCTTTACGGTCTTGAGGTTGATCTCGGCCGAGGTGCCGCCGATAACAAAGGCCAGATGGTAGGGCGGGCAGGCCGCGGTACCGAGGCTCTTCATCTTCTCCTTCATGAAGGTCATGAGTTTTTCGGGGGTGAGAACCGCCTTTGTCTCCTGGTAGAGATAGGTCTTGTTGCCGGAACCGCCGCCCTTGGCCACAAAGAGAAACTTGTAGGCATCGCCGTCCGTTGCGTAGAGATCGATCTGCGCGGGGAGGTTGCAGCCCGTGTTCTTCTCCTCGAACATGGTGAGGGGGGCGTTCTGGGAGTAGCGGAGGTTGTTCTTTGTGTAGGCGTTGAAAACACCCTTGGACAGGGCCTCGCCCTCGTTACCGGTGGTCCAGACCTGCTGCCCCTTCTTGCCCATGATGATGGCCGTTCCCGTGTCCTGGCAGAGGGGGAATTCCCCTTCGGCCGCGATCACGGCGTTCTTCACCAGCTCGCCGGCAACGTACTTGTCGTTGGCCGAGCTCTCGGGGTCCTCGAAGATGGCGCCGACCTTTTCCATGTGGGCGGGCCGCAGCATATGACTCGCATCCTTGAACGCCTGCTCGGAAAGGAGGGTCAGGGCCTCGGGCTCCACCATGACCACCTCTTTGCCTTCGAATGTCTTTACCGAAACATGATCCTTCGTCAACAAGCGATATTCCGTTGTGTCTTTTCCCAGGGGAAACATCTCCTGATAAACAAAATCTACCAACTTTAATCTCCTTCTCAACTTGAATAAACCTGTTATATGAAAGCCATATGGACCCGCCGGCGCGGGGCCGGAAACCGGGATCAAAGGCACACCTTACGGCGTTTGCCCGTTCCTTATTTATCTTTTTCAAAAACCGCAACGGGCACGGGGCATGGACGACGGGTGATGGTCGAAGGGAAGTAGGCTGATTAAAAGGTCCGGATAAGCTTTTTTGCCTTGTCCGGGCGGGCATCGCCTGTTCGCCCAAAGAGAAGATGTTATAAACTATCGGGGATTTTAGCAATAAAATTCTTACACTTTAGGAAATAATTATCAATACGGAGACATCCTCCCCTTCAACGCATTGCCGATATTGATAATATTTATACTCTGAAAAAAGCTTGAAAGCGACTAGCGGCGATGCGGCATCGGAGTGCATGATCCGTTTTTTTAATAGTTCATGCCGTTACAGCTTCCGTCGTGAATTCGGCCCATGGGGGAACGCGAGATGCGCCTCGATCTCAGTCCGATCATTATTCCGGGTCTCATAGCTTGAACCGCCCCACAACCTTCTCCAACCCGGCGGCGATCTCCCCAAGAAGCTCGGAGTTCCCGTTCACCTCGTCACTGTTTCCGGAGATCAAGTCCATTGTATCGCTGATATCTTGGATATTAAGGGATATTCCTCGGATTATGGATGAACTCCGAGCCATGCCCTCTCCCGCGCCCGCGACTTCGGAAGAGGTCTTGAGCGTAACCCGAGCTATCTCTTTCGCGGAGCGATTCTGTTCCTCAACGGAATCGGCAATCTCCCCGACGACCTTGTCCAAGCCCTTTATAACCGAAATGATCCGCCCCATTTCATCGGTGGTTCCGGAAATCGTGCCCTCGATTCCGGAAACATTGTTCCGTATTTCAAGGGTCGCTCCGGCGGTCTGGCGGGCAAGCTCCTTGATCTCTCCCGCCACCACGGCAAACCCCTTTCCGGCCTCCCCCGCCCTTGCCGCTTCGATCGTGGCGTTGAGGGCCAGGAGGTTGGTCTGATCGGAGATCTCGTTAATCATACCGGTCACGTTTTTAATCCGGACGGCCGAAGCTTCCAGCTCATTAATGCGCCTTGCCACGGAGTCCGCCTGCCCCACCGCCGCGCCCGTCTTCTCCATGGCATGGAGGAGATTCCGTGAGATCTCATCGATACGCGATGAGATCGCCTCTGCCGCGCGGGCAACATTTTCGACATTTTCCACCGCCTCCTCCATGACCACGCCGGCCCCTTCCATGACCGTGTTCAGCTCTTCGGAAGACTCGGCAACGCTCCTTGAATGTTCGGCCCCCCTTTTGGCGTTTCCGCTCATCCCGCCGGAAATGGACGACAGCTTTGACGACGAGACGCTCAAAGCCCTCATTTTTTCATTGATGTCAAGGACGATACCTTGAATCGACGATATAAACCCGTTGAACCCTTCCGCCATTTTTCCGAATTCATCGGTCCCGGTCGCAAGCCGCCTGGTCAGGTCTCCCTCCCCCGTGGAAAGCTCAACGGCCATTTCCGAAAACGAGGCGATGGGTCCCAGGATCGATCGCCCGAAGAGGAACAGGAGCACCCCGATCAGGATCATTCCCCCCGCGGTCATGGACAGCACAACGATCCGGACCGCGCGCTCGGCCCCAAGGGCTGAAGCATTCGCACGCTCCAGGAGAGCATCGGCCTCTTCGATGATCTCCCGTCCCAGGCGATCCAGCTCCGAAACCACCGCCCTCTCCCTTTCGGACACCTCCCTCGATCCCCGAGCCGTAACCGCAAACTCACCGATGCTCGCCTCCGCCCGCGCGGCCGCGTCGATGATGAACCGGTTCCCAAGGATACTTGCAAACTCCCTCAAACCGATGAGCACCGGACTCAACTCATCCTTCACAAGCTCCGAGAACAGCTCCACATGAACCGCCTCACCCGTGGCCAGATATTTTTCCTGAACGATCTGCAGCTTCAGACCGACAATCTTGCAGTCCCGGGCCACATTCATCATCTCCGATTCCGATTCAGACAGGAACTCCCCCTCCATCTGGAGTTCCTGCTCCTTCTCTTCGATGTTGCCGATAATGTCGTCGACAACATCACCAAACGCCTTCAACGGCGCCCCCATCTTTATGATCGATTCGAGAGTTTCCTTGTGAGCCACCTTCAAGGAACCGATTTTCCGGATATAGTGCCCGTATACGACGCTTATCGCGTCGATTTCCCCTGAAACTCCCCGGTGTTTCCCCTGCTCCTCAACCGCCCCCAGGAACCGGGTAAAATCGTCCATGGCGACCGTCAGTTCCCCCTCCTCGGCCCCGGAAAAAAACTGAAGATATCGTTTCTCGGCGATACGGACATCCTGCATTTTTTTTACCGCAGAGTGGATCGCATCCTTGAACCGGTACAC
>PPCM01000683.1_pt1 | contig 23723 bp, 16 predicted proteins | sample 1555541 | NCBI WGS metagenome assembly PPCM01 (sample SAMN05284479, study PRJNA326546) | Marine sediment metagenome, whole genome shotgun sequencing project. | isolation source: marine sediment | place: Germany: Wadden Sea | collected 2012-09-05 | reverse complement strand
GCATATTCTTCCACAAACTCAAGTGTTTCTACTCTGTCAAGTTCTTCTTGATATTGATTTAAAGTTCTTTCGAGACTTTCAATTTCGGCCATATATTCATCGCCTTTTTTATCGAGTTTTACATAAAGATCTTGTTTCATAATCGTAGAAGTCACAGAAAAGATAGCTACTGCAATGAGTATGCCTATTGCTATGCTATGCCTTCTTAAAAAACCTCTACGCTTCTTCATATTATCCCTCAATTACTTCATACATATCTTTTGCATCATCTTTTGTAACATGCTCTTTTATATCAAGAACTTTTACTTTGATGATTCTAGAAGAAAAATCCATACTAATAATATCATTCACACTAACAATAGAACCTGCCTTAGCTGGTTTGTCATTAATCAAAATCCTACCTTGATCACATGCTTCTTTTGCAATAGTTCTTCTTTTGATTAATCGTGAATTCTTTAAATACTTATCAACTCTCATAATTACCTCTTCAAAAAGCTCTTTGGCTTTTAAATAAATAAAAAACGTAGCAGCACTCAGAAATTCTTTGTATTGCTACGTCTATATTCGTTATGTATTGAATTACTTGTTAACTAATTCTTTTAACGCTTTACCAGCTTTGAAAACAGGTGCTTTTGAAGCTGGGATTTCAATTACTTGCTCAGGATCTCTTGGGTTTCTACCTTGTCTTGCTTTTCTTTCTCTAACATCGAAAGTACCAAATCCTACTAATTGAACCTTATCGCTCTCTAAAAGTGCTTCCTCAACACTCTTCATGAATGCGTTTAATGCTGACTCAGCATCTTTCTTAGTTAAACCTGACTTCTCAGCCATACTTGTAATTAATTCTGCTTTATTCACAGTAATTCCTCCTTATTAATAAATAGTCGAAAATCATATCGTATAATTTCCGAAGAGATTGATATCACTCATCTCACTATATATATGATATATTGAAAACACTGGGTTTATCAAGTCTTTTTTTGATTTTTTATATTAAATTTCATGTTTTTTTGACTTTTCCCATAATCCATCCATAGTTTCGAGGCTTTCTTCCTCTAATACCTTACCTTCTGACAGTAAAGTTGTCTCAATATAAGAAAATCTTCTGACAACTTTCTCATTCGTAGACATCAAAGCATCACTTGGATCCATCTTTAAAATTCGCGCTACATTAACAACAGCAAACAATAAATCTCCCAATTTCGACTTTGCATGATCCAAATCATTGTCTGAAATTGCTTCTTCCAATTCATCAAGTTCTTCTTTTACTTTTAAAAGAGCACCAGAAAAATCAGGCCAGTCAAATCCAACTTTAGCCATTTTCTTTTGTATTTTTTCGGCTCGTAGAATTGGAGGAAAAGATTTTGCAATATTAGATATACTATCCGATACCGTTTTTTCGGATTTCTCTTCATTCTTTATAGCTTCCCAATTGACAAGAACTTCATCTGAGTTTTCTACATCAACCGCATCAAAGACATGAGGATGTCTTCTAATCATCTTTTCATAAATGCCTGTTACAACATCATTAAAATTGAAATATCCATTTTCAGAGGCAATTTCAGCATGGAACACAACTTGTAAAAGTAAATCTCCAAGCTCTTCCTCAAGACCCCATAAATCTTCATCATCAATGGCTTCAACAACTTCATATGCTTCCTCTATTATATAACGCTTCAAAGATTCATGAGTTTGTTCTCTATCCCAAGGACAACCATCTGGGCTTCTCAATGCTTTCATCACTTGAACCAAATCAGGCATAAAGAATTTTTCTCTATCCTCTGGGTGAATAGACTCAATATAAACTGATGTTAAATGATCTAAACAGTCAACTCTATCAAGTTCATACAAAGGCACTCGAACAATCTCTTCTTCACCTTCTATACCTGCACCACGAACCACGACAACCTCGTGATCATCATGATAGAATTCCATCAGTTTTAATTTCACATTTGAAGCAACTTGCTTATCGTAAACTTGAATAATCAAAGCATCAGAGGTTACGTCTGGTACTTTTTCATCAATGGTTAAACCATCAATAATCTGAAGACCATAAACTGGATCCATTCTAAGCGTCGTCACAATAGCATCAATAAAGCTCGCACCATGTATTACACGAAGATTTTCTTCCGCTACATGATCAATCAAATACTCTACAGTTGATTCAGCAACAAAAGGATTTCCTGGTACTGCATATACCACATCACCTTTTTCAAGCTTATCAAGCACTGATTTACCTATGTTTTCATACACATCATCAAAGTTATCGTATTGATCATAAAAATCATCGAAACTTTCAAAGTTTCCACCTACAGATTCCAAATAATCCATTACAGGGTGTTTCATCGTTCTAACATAAACTAATGGCGATGCTTTGATTTCATCCAATGCTTCAATGGTTAAATAAGCTTTTGAACCCGGTCCTAAACCGATAATCGTTAATTGATTCATTCTATCTCCCAAGCTTTTCAGCTAATTTTCTTAATTTGCGACCACCAGGTAGCATTTCATATTCTTCATGAGAAAGTGTCTTTGTCATGATAATTAAAGTACCATAAATTACAGCAGCAATCATAATTGTTACAAGTGTTGACAATTTTCCACCTAAAATATTTGATAATGGATTATAAGCAATCAAGACAAAAGCCCCCATTACAAGTCCACTGATAACTGGTTTGATTCCTAACTTAACAATATTTAAGTCTAAATAATCAAGTTTTGCTAATGACCAAACGTTTAAACCGCTAGCTACTGCAAATGCAACAACAGTTGAAATTGCTGCACCATTAATTCCGAATACTGGATTACCAACAAGAACATATGTCAGAATCACTTTAAAAACCATACCGATACCTAAATTAAGTGCTGGTAACATCTGCTTCTTAATACCTTGTAAAATACCCGTTGTCGCTTGATATACTGCTAAGAATACCAAATCCCAACCAAGTACAGCCAAGATACTACCACCAATAATTGCACTCTCCGGTTGTGATGAATAAAGTAATAGCATCACTGGTTCAGCAAGTGTTACAAGACCAATTGCACAAGGTACGCCTATAATAAGTGCTGTTTTGATTCCCGCATTTACTGTGTCTGATAAATGTTTTCTGTCTTCTTCTAACTTCGATTTTTCATAAATAACAAACATTTGAGTAACTGCAGGTACCAAACTAATTTGAAGCGAAGCGGTTAAAATCTGAGGGAAATTAACAATTGTCACAGCAAAGCCCGTTAAAATACCATACAGTTCTTTTGCATTTTCTACACCAATATCATTTAATCTTCTTACAACCAACATCAAGTCTATCGAATTCATGGTCGGCATAATAGATGCGCCAATAGTAATTGGAATAGAGATTACCATTACTTGCTTAAAAATATTCCAAGAAGATTCTACCTTATGTTTATTCGGAAGCTTTAATGCATCTGAATAATACTTCGATTTCATATACTTATAGATTGCAAAACTAACAGCAAATCCAACAACTGCACCTGCAGAAGCTCCAAAAGTTGCACCTGCTGCAGATTTAGCAGGACCAGCTGCCATGGTAAACCATAATACATAACCTAAAGCTAATCCAACAATCACTCGAACAAGTTGCTCAACGATTTGTGTGATAGCAAAACCTTGCATCTTTTGCACACCTTGGAAAAATCCTCTAAAGACACTCATCAAAGGCACAAACAAAAGTGCTGGCGCAATAGTTTTAAAAGCAATTGCAGCTTCAGGTAAACCTACCCATGAAGAAATTGCTTCAGCTCCAAAAAATAATATCGCAAATATTACAACTGATATTATCGCTATTGGTTTAACAATCGCATTAATGATACCAAAAATACCATGAGTGTCACCTTCTGTTTCTTTTTCAGCAATCAATCTAGCAATTGCAGTTGGAATACCAGCTGTAGAAACCACCAACAACCAATTATAAATAGGATAAGGTGCCATATAATAAGATGTACCTTCTGCACCAATCCAGTTGAAAAGCGGCAGTTTAAATGCCGCACCTAAAATTTTTATAAAGATACCTGCTAAACCAAGTATAGTTGCACCTTTAATAAAAGAATTCCTGTTAGTATTATCTTTCATTTAATAATTCCTTACGAAGTTCAATGGTAGCCACTGATTTCATTTGTTCAAAGCGATTAACAATTTCTAGAGCTGCATAACGCTCTATAATTGCGGCTTTATAAGTATCAATTTCATCCTCTAGCATACCAGATTCAATCATATCCTGTAACATTTGCTTATCATCTACAAAAATAAGGTGATAACCATACTCTGTTTCTACAGAATCACTAACCGTATAAGGTTCTATGTTTAAAACCATTTCTTCAAAAGCTTCTGGCATAGTACCTATTAGCATATAGCCTAAGTCTCCACCCTTTACTGCTGAAGTAGGATGTATAGAATACAACCTTGCCATATCAGAAAAATCTGCTGGATTTTCCTCATCATTTAAAAGTGATTGAACTTCAGTCAATGACTCTTCACTATCCAATAGAATGTGTCTTACTTTGTAACGAATCACTTTATCTGTAAACAACATATCCTGAGTTTTAGGATCTTCTGAAATTTCGTCTAGAAGTTGTTCCTCATAAAGTCTTAAGTAATATTGGTCCTCAATGAATCGCTTTAAAAATGCTTCATCTAGACCTTTCTCCTCAAAATAGGCTTGGATAACAGTATCACCTTTAATTGATTCCATATAGCGATTATAAGCAGAATCAATCACTTTCTCTGTTGCAAATTCACCTTTTCCTGCTAAGTAGTTTTCAATGAGTACAACACGAATTAAATAATCCAGTGTCTGATCTTGACGAATTTCACGCATGGTTTTTCCATCTTGCTCAATGTCCCAAACCGATTCACCAAATTCTTTTTCAAAATCATAACTTTGCATTGCATAATACTTATCAAAAGTCTCAACAGAAATGATTTCATCATTAACCTTCGCTAAAAAAACTTCCTCAACCGCCTCTACTTCAAGCGTTTGATTTTCACCAGTATTGTTACTGTTACAACCCACTAGCAACAACATCATCATTAATAGTATAATTTTTTTCATTAGTTATTCTCCTCTTACCCCACATTATTATACCACAGCATATTAAGTAGATAACTTTTCACTCTTGATGTTATATATTTTTAATAAAAAATCCTCTAACTCCAACAAGCGTTTATCATTATTTAAGTCTCGCTTAGTATATCTAAAAATCATATTCGGAAGCTTAGAAAACTCAAAAGTCACTTGCCTGTTAAATAAAACAGATATTCGACTAATTAAATCTAAATCTAATTTTTCCTTATCTGCAAACTCTAGAACACATTTGTCCTTTTGATCAATTACAGATTTAATTTGTAAGTGTCTTGCTAATGCCTTCACATGAGAAATCTTCATCAAATTGTATATAACATTTGGGATTGTTCCATATCTGTCTTCAATTTCTTCTTCAATCGCATAAGCATCATCTTGATCTCTTATAGAAGAAATTTTCTTGTACAGCTCTAATTTGTGTTGCTGATTTTCTACGAATTTCGATGGAACATATGCAGAAATCTTAAAATCTATACTTACCTCTAGTGGTTCTTCTACCTTAATACCCTTAACTTTATTAACTTCAGTTTCAAGCATCTTGCAATAAAGGTCATAACCAATCGAAGCAATATGTCCATGTTGCTGTGAGCCAAGCAGATTTCCAGCACCACGAATCTCTAAATCTCGCATGGCAATCTTAAAACCAGCTCCAAGTTCTGTGAACTCTTTTATAGCCTTTAGACGTTTTTCTGAAACCTCTGATAAAATTTTATCTTTTTTATACATAAGATATGCATAAGCTAAACGATTGGATCTACCTACACGTCCCTTCAACTGATAGAGTTGAGATAAGCCCATATAATCGGCATTATCAATAATAATTGTGTTTGCATTGGCAATATCTAATCCCGTTTCAATAATCGTTGTACATACCAAAATATCATATTCATGATTCATAAACGCAATCATAATCTTTTCAAGCATTCGTTCACTCATTTGACCATGAGCGAATACAACTCTTGCATGAGGAACAAGTTTTTGAATCTTACCAGCTACAAGATCTATATCTTCCACTCGATTATAAACATAGTAAGCCTGTCCAGAACGATCTAATTCTCTTTCCAAAACATCTTTTACTAACATCGGATCATTCTCAACCACGTAAGTTTGTATTGGATAACGCTCTTCTGGTGGATCCTCAATCACAGACATATCGCGAATACCTACTAGAGACATATGAAGTGTCCTTGGAATAGGTGTCGCTGTTAGTGTTAAAATATCCACATCTTTTCTAAGATGTTTAATCCGTTCCTTATGCTTAACACCAAATCGCTGTTCTTCATCAACGACTAATAAACCTAAATCTTTAAAAACCACATCTTCACTTAAAACACGATGTGTACCTACTACGATATCTGAGACACCTGTTCTTAAGTTTTCTAACGAATGTTCTTGTTGTTTCTTTGTTCTAAAACGACTTAGCATTTCAATACGTACAGGGTATTTCGATAATCGGTTAACGATAGTTGTATAATGTTGCTGAGCCAAGATTGTCGTTGGCACCAAGAAAACTACTTGTTTACCATCCATAACAGCTTTAAATACCGCTCTTAAAGCAACTTCTGTTTTACCAAAACCTACATCACCACATAAAAGTCGATCCATAGGTTGGACAGATTCCATATCTTGCTTGATTTCGTTAATACACTTTAACTGATCAGGCGTTTCTTCATAAGGAAACAGATCTTCAAATTGCTTTTGCCATTCATTATCATAAGAAAATGCATAACCTCTTGCCTTTGCACGTTCTGCATACAAAGCCAGAAGTTCATCCGTCATATCTTCAATAACTTTTTTAGCTTTAGTTTTAGCCTTTTGCCATTCATTACTTGATAATTTATTTAACTTAACACTTTTTTCTTCCCCACCAATATACTTCTGAACCAAGTCCATTTGATCGATAGGAATATATAAGAAATCTTCATTCTTATAAGTTATTTTTAAGTAGTCGCGCTTGGTACCTTCAACAATCAACTGATTCATACCAATATACTTACCAATACCATGGTTTTCATGAACCACATAATCGCCAACATTTAAATCTCTAAAAGATTTAATGGCACGACCATCTTTGAATTTCTTAGAAGTTTTCTTACGTTTGTTTACACCAAAAAGTTCGTGTTCAGTAAGCAGAATATATTTAGCAGAACGTAACTCGTAACCCATTCGTTCATGTTTGATTAAAATAATAATCTGAGCACTCACTACAGTAGCATCTAACTCTTTATGAATGGACGATAAAACACCATGTTCTTCTAAAGCTTTGTTGATTCTTGCAGCTCTTTCTTGAGTACTCACTGTAATAATTATTTTATTACCAGCATACATTAGACGTTTTAAATCCTCTGCTAAAACATCCATTTTACCATAATAGGTTGCTGCTTCACGAGATTTAAACTCAACAATTTGCTCAAGTTTAAAATCTTCAATACGTTTACGAAGATTCGTTGATAATACTAAAAGATGTTTTTTTAATGATAACAACAAGGATTCATATCGATGGATAGTATAGAGCGCACCATCTAACGCATCATCTTTTGTTAAATAAGATTTATATCTTTCATCAAAGTCACTAATATATGACGATGCCTTTTCTTTCACACGATCAGGTTCATTTAAAAATACCAAACTATCCTTTGGGAAATAATCCATAATTGTATGAACATCTTTAAAAAAGTATCGATGGTATTTATCAAACTCCTCTAAATAAATACCTTCAGAAAGTGTTTCAATAACATAATCCAAACGACTGTGCTTCATTGTAGGCAACACATCATAAAGTCCTTTTAAAGTTGTTATCGCTTCTTCCCTGATTTCTTTTGTCATTACAATTTCACGACAAGGTTCAATCACACAACTTTCCAATTTTTCAATGGACTTTTGATTTTCTACATCAAAATAACGAATGGAATCGATCTCATCATCAAAAAGTTCCATACGAATCGGATGATCATATACCGGCGAGAAAACATCAATAATAGCACCACGCATTGCAAACTGACCGGGATGCTCTACCATATCAACTTTTTCATAACCGCCTTCTAACCACTTATTTAAAACTTCATCAACATCAAAAATTCCACCAACTTCTAATGAAACCTTCTGGTTTATATAAATGCTCGGAGCCATATGGCTAAGAAGTGCACTTTCAACCGTTGTAACCACAACACAATCATCTCTTGAAAGAATCTTTGATATCGCTTTAACTCTTGAATGAATAACACCTTGACTGTGTGCATAAGCATCAAAAAAAGTCACATCCTTAGGAGGCATATATACCAGTCGATCATTCATTAAAGGCGATAAATCTTCAACAATCTTTAATGCTGCACCTGTTGTATGGCAAATAATCAAAGCGGCACTATTTGTGTCCTCTAATAGCGTAGCCATAATATGCGAACCCAAAGTTTCAAATAAACCTTGTGCACAAATAGGCGTCACTTGGTGTTGGATACTTCTTTTTAGTTCTTGATATTCTCTTGTACTTCTAATTACATTTTCATAGACAACTTGCATAAAATACCTACTTAATATTGTAGCGATTCATCGCTAAATCTACATCATCTTTAATCATAACTTCCATAGCAGAAACAGCATCTCTTACAACAGGTACCAAGAGATTTTGATCATCTTTAGAAAATCTACCTAAAACATAATCCGCCAATGGTTGTCCATTTTGTGGCTTCCCTACCCCAATTCTTACTCTAGGGAAAATATCTTGCTTTAATAAATAAATGATATTTTTCATACCATTGTGAGAACCCCCACTTCCTTTTTTACGAATACGCATCTTACCAGGATCAATATCGATATCATCATAAACCACAATTAAGTTTTCTATTGGCAAGTTGTAGTAATCCATTATCTTCATCACAGATTCACCACTTAAATTCATATAAGTTTGCGGCTTCACTAAAAGTACTTTTTCACCACCATAGTTACCTTCACCAATCACTGCTTTAAACTTGACCTTCGTCATCTTGATTTTGTGCTGTCTTGCAAACTCATCTACAACTTCAAAACCAATATTATGTCTAGTGACACTGTATTTTCTACCAGGATTACCTAATCCTACAATAACGTACATATTAACTCCTTTTATACACGACAAAAAATATAACTTTTTAGCCCGTAGGGACAGTTATATTTTTGTACTCATCATTTAATTATCTCTAGTATAAAGAATTATTCGTAAATAATCAACTAAAGTCAGTGTTTAAGGCATTCCTATATAAATTTTTGCCCTTATAATTAACACTTTTGTCGACATCATCAACTCATTATAGTAGTTTTCTGATACACTCTTTACATTTCATCAGCTTATCTCTATTTTCTTGTGCATTGATTGCTATACCTAACAGTCTACGAATCAAGATGTATTTCACCTGACGATTAATTGTTTTCCGCGATTCACTCTCTAATATTTTGCTCTTTTCAATGTATAATTCGAAGAAGTCATCATCAAATACGAAAGTCTCACGATTAAAACATATATCCACAATATCCACCAGATACCATTTTTTCTCCATTCGCATATATTCAAAATCGCACAAGCCAATTCCACCCTTATATATGAACACATTATTCAAGTCCATCAAATCAAAATGTGCCAAATAAGATTTTTTAGATTTTCTTAAAAACATGGATAAAATGCCTACTTTTATACATTTCATCATTAGGGTAAAATCATTTAAATGCCTTGACCATAACAAGATATGTATTGAGAAATCTTGTTTCATTTTCCAAAGTACTTTCTTTGTCCCTTTGAACCCCTGCGGTATATTGCTTTGCTGCATTTGAATGAGGATAGTCATAAGATCATCACGATCATAGTCATAAGTCATCGATACCTCTTCAAAAACCATATAATTTTTATGATCTGTTTTTAATAGTTTAGGATAATAGAAAGATTGCTTATCCAAATGGAGATTGAAATGAATCTCATTAAAAAAAGCCAAAGACTTATTTCTCCTGAAGTTGTCAAGAAATCTACTCATTCCAATGTAATCATATAGTTTTAAGAAAAAAACTGAATCGTGTGTGACAACACGATAGGCACTCGAAGAGACTTTTTCAAGTTTATATGTACCCTCAGTAAAAGGGATATTAATTTTCGAAGGCTGTAAAAAAATTCTTCGTACCAGTGTTCTTTTTCTTGATAAAACCATCATGAAATAAAACAACACAACAATAGTTTTTAATACAAAAGGAAGTTTAAAACTAACATACATGATAAATAGTCCCATAACCATGATTTTCATTAGATCACTTAAAACAATACCCTCATATAAAAAGTTTCTAGCGACTAGCAAAACCAATAATAATGTAACTAATTTTGAGATAGAAAAAGCCCATGCTGCACCATAAATTCCATATGTCGGTATCAAGAACGCCATCAGAAGAATGTTCATAACGCTACCTGATACAGTAGCAAGAAAGACTCTTTTAGAAGTCTTTAAATGATATAAGATAACATTTAAATAAAAATAATAGATTGCCTTGAAAGCATAACCTATAAGAACTATTGGGATAACGCTACTTGCAATATGATAATCACTTGGCAAGAAAGTATCAATTACAAGTGATGAATATCCACCAATAAGTATATACATAAAACTAAAAGAAATGGTTACAAGTATCGTTAGGTCATAAACCTCGTCATGAACATCCTTTTTAGAGTCTAAAACCTTGAATATATGTGGTTTCAATGCTTTATTCACCGAAACCTGTATCACCTCTACAATACTTGCAAACTGTAACGCAACACCATAAACACCTACTAGAGCGATTGTGTAACTTGTTGTTATAAATAATTTGCTTATAACTGCTGCCAACCTTGTTGATAGATGGTGAGGCATTAAAGGAATCGAATACTTCAAAGCCTCAACCAATAGGTTTTTGTCCCAACATAAGACAATCACATTTTTAATTTTCAAGTCAAAATATGCATAAATAGCATATACTATGAATACTAATAATTGAGAAAGTAAAATCCCGAATGCTCCTAATTGTAACACAACTATAAAAAAAGCATTTATGATGGCTTGAGATAAAAAAACAACAGCATTTACACGTAATGTCTGCTTACCTCTCTCCATGACAATTAGCACTTGTTGATGCATAGAATGAATGGTCATAAAAACAACTGTTAATACGGCAACAACAACCAACGGATAGAATTCAATATCAGGAAACAAATATGGTGATATTGTATTTTTCAATAACATCATCATCACAAAAAATACACTTCCAAATACAATCATGGAAATATAAATTGTACCAATTAATCTATTTAAAACTGAGCCTTCTTTTTTATATTTCACATAGAATCTTGGTACAGAAACAAACAATGAAAAGGATGCAATAAAAATCATTACTTGAATAAAACTATTCAAGTAATTGACTTGTCCATATTCATGTGTTGATAAAAAGTGAGTATAAACAGGCAACATAAAGAAACCTATACTTCTTGTCAACACAGAGCCTATAGTATAATAGGATGAATTAATTAGAACTCTTTTATTGCTCATACACTCCTCTATTCATAAAATCTAATATACGTTTTGCACGAACTTTAATATCTAATCCTTTCGCTTTCTCTAAAGCGCCTTTACTTAGTTTTTCTCTTAAAGCTTTATCATTGTATAAACGTTCAATAGCAGCAGCAATATCATCAATATTCTCTGGATCAACCCTTATAGAACAAGTTTCATCTAATATATCATCATTAAATGATTGATTTGATGAAATCACTGGCAAGCCACAGGCTAGGGCTTCCACGATTGCATTACAACAACCTTCTGCGATTGTTGGCAGTACAAATACATCTGCCATAGACAAGAATTTAGGTATATCATCATGCTCAATCAAACCCTTATAAATAGTTTTACCATAGTCAGGTGTAATAGAGCCTTTTCCAAGAAAAAAAGCATATAAATCCGACTTGTCTAATATTTTTAATGCCTCCGTTAAGCGATTCGGACCTTTTATAGGTATAAAATAGCCAACAAAAGCCACTAGAAAATCATCCTCGCTCAACCCATGTTTTTGTCGAAGATCACGCCCCCTAGGATAAAAGGTTTTGCTATTAATGCTATTTGGAAAAACATCTATTAAAGACGTGTCAACAATATGATGTTTTTCTAGTATACGCTTGTTGTCAGAAGAAACAGCAATTACGCCACTTAAATTTTCTAACAGCTCTCGTGTCTTTTCTTCACCAAGATATTCTATTGTATATAGAGTGTTTTCTCCATAAGCTAGATATGACTTTAAAGAATACTTGTGTCCAAGTTGACTTGCTACAATACCTGCAGGGAATATGAAGTGCCCATAAATAACATCAAAGTCTTGATGATGTTCTGATAAGAATTTATCACAGACACTCATAAATGCTTTCAAAGTCCACTTGGATGTATTAAATCCTACTTTCTTAGTTGAAAAAGAAATATACCGTGGACTATATATTGTAATATTGTTTCTTATATACTTTTTAGGCTTCAGTGGTTTTTTCCTTATCCATTTCGCAGTATATGAACTTGGACAAAGTACTGTCACCTCTACGCCCAACATCGAAAGATGTACAGCTAGTTCTTCGATAAAAGTATAATAAGGACGCCCTTCCATGGGATAATCATCTGTTACAATACATACCCTTTTCATCATATTAATCCTCACAAATAAACTCGTTAATCTTTTCTACATATAATTTGTCTTCATCTAATATCTTATTCAAGAAATCATCTGCACTCTTATCATAGAATTGTCGATTGAGATTTTGATAATAATCATAGATTTTATCTAAGTAATTCTCATCATCATAAGATAAACTGATACCAAGATTATACTCTGTAATCACTTCACCAGAATAAGTTTCAGAATTACCTATTAAAGGTTTTTTAAAAATAACTGCTTCATAAAGTTTGTTGGCCATTGCCCAATCATTGATATAAGAAGATAAGCGGTTACAAAAAATCATATCCGCACCCAAAAACAAATCATTCTTGGTTTTCTCTGTATATCTTCCTGTGACTGCTATTTTTTCATTAGCATAATTCTTTATATAATTATAGCACTCACCATCACCATGGAAGGCCAACTCAAAACGTGAGTCATCTGAAAATAAATCTATTAACTTCTTCAAATATTCTTTATCACTCAACAATCCAACAAAGTATACTTTTATAGGATTGTGATATGGCAGTGATTTAACAACTCTTTTATCCAAGTCCTTATACTTTATGTTATGAGCGAGTACATAGGGTGATTCTGGTAAGATTGACTTAAAGCCTTCAGAAGATATGCTCGTAAAATAAGAGTTTTTAATTAAAGAGTTTAAGCTTTTATAGTAGGGTTTCAACCACTCATAACTAGCATCCCTATAGTCAAAAATATATTTCTTAAGGTAGAACTTCTTGAGGTAATTGACAAGTATCACACCTGCTAAACTCGTTAAAATAATCAGTTTGTCATAGTTCTTTTCTTTTAATATCCTTAATGCATATCTCCTAAACTTAAAGAAATCAACTATTTTAAAAATAGGATGTTTCCCCTCACTAGAGGTCAACTCAAATACATGATGATTTTTAGGAACTTTAGTCGTTCGACCATCTCTATTCCAATAGATTATTTCATATTCGACACCATGATCTTCAATAGCTTGCAAATATTTTTTTAAGTATGGACATACGTCTAGATTATTTATAAATACAATTCCAATCATTTGAACCTCCAAATCGGAAGGTAAATCAACCCTATCAAGCTACCTATTCCATAAGATAGATGTAATAAAAGAAATAAAAATGGTAAAGCAATAAAGAATATACTCGCTTTTTCATGTAAGATAGCAACTATACTCATTAAAATATTAACAGCAGAGTATGTGCCTAGAAGAAGATACATTGGCAATACAAACTCTACACTCAATAGGAGAATCGAACATATAATTGCAATAACAAAAGCAAAAGGTATAAGATGATAAATCGATAAACATTTTGGTTGATAACCAAATGTTAAACCGACCCAGAAACCATTTCGATACTTTTGTTTGATTAACCTTCTTAAATTGTTTCTAATATGTTGATAAGAAATAATCTCAGGATCATAAAATAATTTATAGCCAGCCTGTCTGATTCTGTAATTCATATCATTGTCTTCTGTTCTAAGCAACTTTTCGTCGAAATACCCAACCTTATTAAATACTTCTCTTTTATATGCTGGATGAAACATTGTTTTTACATAATGTTTACCTGTGTCTCTCCTAAAAGGTGCTATTCCACTACCAAACAAAGCATTCTCAGCAATTAAAAGAGTGGATTTCCAAGGTGTTGTCCGTTCTACAATGCAAGGTCTTTGTCCTCCTGATACATCTTCTGTTTTTAGATTCTGAATATTCCTTTCCACAAAATCATCCGGTATAGTTGCATGGGCATCTAAACGAATCATCACCTCACCAGAGAACTTTTCAATCGCAATATTCCATCCTGCCGCCTGAATTTGTCTAGAATTCTTATAAATTTGCGCATGATAAAAAAGGTCTTCTTCTACAAATGATTGCATTAGCTCAAGTGTTCGATCTGTAGACATACTATCGATGAGTAGTATCTCCATCAATTGATGATCATAAGTTTGTCTCTTTATACACTCAAGCAAGTCTTCAAGATAATCCTCTTCGTTGTAAGCAACGATACAAACAGATACTTTCATTTTACATATTCCTTTACAGCATCTAATAAGCAATGACTCACGATTCGTACATCCTCTTCTGTTAATAAAGTGTGAAGTGGTAGAGAAATTTCATTTTTATACATAGCATACGCATTGGGGAAATCTTTTATATCAAATCCTAAATTTTTATAAGCTGTTAAAAGTGGTAATGGTTTATAATGAACGTTTGTTGCAATCTTATGCTCTGAAATATAGTCAATGATTCTATTTCTCGTATCAACATCAATACCTTCAACTCGTACCAGATATAAATGACCACTTGAATTTGAATGTTCTTGTAAAACTAGACCATGTCCCTCTAAATATTGATTGTACAATGCTATCAGCTTATGTCTTTTTTGAAGCATTTCCTTGTATCTTCTTAACTGTACCAATCCAAGAGAAGACATGATATCTGTCATATTACACTTATAATTCAAACCAATGATGTCATATTCCCATGCACCTACTCGATTTTTAGCCAATGCATCTTTAGATTGTCCATGCAGAGACAAAAGCATTAATTGACGATATATAAACTCATCATCAATCCCTTTTATGGTACGCCAAGTTAAAGCACCGCCTTCAGCGGTCGTCAAATTTTTAACTGCATGAAACGAAAAACTTGTGAAATCTGCAACAGAACCACAAGTTTTTCCCTCATAAGTTGCTCCAAAAGCATGAGCAGCATCTGCAAGTATAATTATTCTACCAAATGCTGCTTGTAATTCGTTGGCAGGTTTAAAAAGATGTTTTTTTGACTCCACGATTTCAAACAATTTATCATAATCACACATTATACCAGCAATATCAACAGGAATAATTACTTTTGTCTTCTCAGTGATTTTATCAGCCAATGCATCATAGTCCATATGGAAACTGTCTTTCTTTGTATCAACCAAAACAATTTTAGCAGCATTATGAGCAATCACACTTGCTGAAGCAGAATAAGTATAAGCAGAAGTTATAACTTCGTCTTCTGGACCTACACCTAAAAATCTTAAAGTCATATCCATACACGCTGTTGCAGAATTTAAAGCAACAGCCTTTGAAGTATGACAGTACTTTGCAATCTCTTTTTCAAACAGTTTTGTTTTTGGACCAGTTGTTATCCATCCTGATTTTAAGGTATCAACAACTTCATCTATTTCTTCTTGAGTAATATCTGGTACTGTAAATCTAATTTTCCCAAGCCTGTCCATAAAACCTCCTATATTTCTATATCGTTCAGCATCCTTTCTGCATTCATATACGTAACATTTTTAAACGCATCTGAACTAAGGTATTTTTTTAGGTACTTAATGGCCGGATCAATATCCAAAACTCTTGATCCCATTCTATGCATATCCGTTCCAATAAAATGAACAAAACCTTTCTTGACCATTTTTCTAGCAGTTCGCTTTACAGCTTTACCATAATAACCACCTAAAGATGGTAAAGACATCTGTAATAGAACACCCATATTTATTAGTTCTTCTAAGAAATCAATGTCTTTCTGAATAAATTCATAACGCTCTGGATGCGCAAAGATTGGAATGTAACCATGTAACCGCATCTCAAATATTATTTCCTTTAGAGTTGTGATTTCACCATAAAAGGGACATTCAAATAACAAATACCTTGTTTGATGAATCGTGTTACAAAGACCTTCACTCAAATCATCTATCATACTCTCGGATATCATAACCTCGTTACCAAGATAAATATCAAGCGTTATATTTTCCTTCTTTATACCTTCTTTTAATTTGTTAAACTTTTCATTCAACTCTTCAATATCAATTACATACCTTGGTTTTAAATAATGAGATGTCGCAACCATGGATACAATACCAACCTTGGAAGCTTGTCGCATCATCTCCATACTTTCACTGTATGACTTAGAACCATCATCAACGTCATATATAATGTGAGTATGAATGTCGATTATTTTTACATCCATACAACCTCCTTTATTGCTTCAAGTGCTGAATGCCTACATTATCTTTTGGTACAATCAAAGTGCCTGATAAATTCTCATCAAAGTGATATGAAGGTACCAAAGTTTTAATTGCTTGTTTTAGTTCTTTGTTTTTATCATCTATAGCCAATTTTTTAATTTTTCCAAGTGATTTTAACAAAATAGTAAACTCTGGTGATTTTATTTTTCCTACGTAAATTTTTTGATTTGCTGTTTTCTCTAAACCTTCTTCTTCAAGCAAGAGCTCTTCATACAATTTTTCACCAGGTCTCAATCCCACAATCTCAATTGGAATTTCAGTTCCCGGTTCAAAACCCATCAGACGAATTAAGTTCATCGCAAGACTATAAATCTTAACCGGTTCCCCCATATCTAACACAAAAATATCATCGCCACTTGCATAAGCACCAGACTGTAGAACCAACTGAACAGCTTCAGGAATTGTCATAAAATATCGAATGACTTCTTCATGTGTTACTGTAACGGGTCCACCAGCTTCTATTTGCTTCTTAAATAGTGGAACCACAGATCCATTTGATCCTAAAACATTTCCAAATCTAACAGCAGTAAATACAGTTTTTGAATTATGTGATATACCATATACAATCATTTCACTGATTCGTTTTGTTGCGCCCATCACATTTACAGGATTGACTGCTTTATCTGAAGAAATATAAACAAATCGCTCAACATTATATTGATCAGCTGCAATTGCAACATTCAAGGTTCCAAAGCAATTATTTAAAACAGCCTCTCTTGGAACTTGTTCCATTAAAGGTACATGTTTATGAGCTGCTGCATGAAACACAACATTCGGTCTATATTTTCTAAAAATACGCAACATATTTTCTGCATCTTGAACTGTAGCAATTAATGGTATAATATCCACTTCACCATGAGTGTCTAATTTTATTTCATGTACAATATCATAAGCATTATTTTCATAATTATCTAATACAATAATTTGTTTAGGCTTCAACTGGCTAACCTGTCTACAAATTTCAGATCCAATTGATCCTCCACCACCAGTAACCATTACAACCTTATTTACAATATATGAATAAACGCCTGTCATATCCAAGTTCACAGGTGCACGTCCAAGCAAATCTTCAATCTCAATATCTCTAATATGTCTTATTGATACCTGACCATCTACAATCTCATGAATCCCTGGAACAGTCTTAACTTTACAATTGCATTTCGAACATTCCATTAGTATTTCTCTTGCTGCTTGATTGCTAATTGATGGCAATGCAAAAATTATTTCATTTACATTGAAATTCTTGCAAATACCATAGATATTGAATTGATTACCTAGTACTTTCACACCATTAACGTGCTGACCAATACTATGATTGTGTACATCAACAAATCCAATGACTTTACCATAAACCAAAGGTCTTTCATGCATCTCTTTTGCAATCATACTTGCAGTTGCACCAACACCAATGATTAGCACACGTTTTAAATCTTCATGTTGTAATAACTTCCTATAATTCTTAACTCTTCGAAGAACTCTATACAACAGTCTTACAAAAATAATCATAAACATTTCTACTAAAATGAGTATCAAGAAATAAGATAATGGTAGGGTACTACCTTCAATAGTCAAATAAGTGATGGTAAGAAAATTAGCTACCAATACTGCTGCAACTGCTCTAAGCAGTTCTTCGACAGAGGCATAAGCCCAAATACTATTGTATAAAGAAAACATCATAAATATCACCATTTGAATAACAGTGTAAATCAAAATGTGTTGTTCAAAGAATACAAGTTGTATAGAAGGTATATGCAAATCATATTTTAATACCAACGTTAACGCCCAAGAGCCTATAACGATTAAAGTATCAATAATAAGTAGCAAAACCTGTTCTTTATGCCATTTCATAAAATCACCAGCCTAATCGAATGTGCCTTCTAATATCTTTCTTATTTTTTCAGTCAATACTTCCCAATCGTTTACTTTTAAATAATAAATGCCATCGATCATCACTTCTGAGAAATTATCATCTGGAAATCGATACTCAGTCAATTCATAGCTTTCATCCGAATTTTCATAAACAATCATTTGCTCATAAATTTCATCGATGTCTAAATTAGTTTGCAATAAAGGATAAATTAAACCAACTGTTCTTAGTATCTCCTCGTCTGATTTTCCATCAACAGAATCCAACATTTTCTTGACGATTTTTCTTTGACGCATTGTCCGATCAAAGTCACCACCAGCAATATTTCTAATCCGAGAGTATTCCAGTATCTGCTTCCCATTCATCAAATAAGTTCCTGAGGTTTCAAAATCTGACATCACCCTTGCCTCTGCATCATTGATTTCCAACTCTAAACCACCAATTATATCAACAATTTCAACTAAATCTTCAAAGTTTAGAGTAATATAATCCCTTGTTGAAATACCAAAATTCTGTTCAAAAGTATTTAAGGTTAGAATCTCTCTACCATATGCATAGGCATGGCCTAATTTTGTATGTCCGTGTCCTTCAATAAAAACTCTTAAATCACGCATAAAGGACATAAACACCATCTGTTTCTTAGAGTGATTTACATGTAGAATTAACATCATATCTGATCGTCCAATATAATTATCCGCTCTTGTATCCAAGCCTAAAATCGCAATGGTATAGGATTCTTTCACACGAATAATTTCAGGAGTAAAAACAGCTTCTTCCTCAACAGAAGCACTCTCAATTTCTTCCGCTATCTGTTCTTCTTTTATCACTTCTTCTACATCAACTACTGATTCATAGTTATGTTCACTATCAATCGTTCCCAATGTGTTGCTCTTATAGATGTAAATAACCATTAAAGTGATTATCACCACCAATAAAGCAATCACTAAAATTGCCCATTTTCTGATAATAATCACCTCCCTAATTACTCGTAGTAATAGTATTGTTTTCTTTTGATATTAACTTTTGTTAAAACTAATCCAACTATTGGAATGTTTATCTTTTCAATATTTCTAACACTCTTAACCATATCATCTTTTCTAGTCTGTTTCGCTGCAACTACAAGAACTATACCATCTACATCTCTAGCCAAAGACAAAGAGTCTGCTACTGCCATTAATGGTGGAGAGTCAATTAAGACCAAATCGTATTTTCCTTTCATGTCTGAAAGAAAATCGTCCATTCTATGAGACGAAAGCAACTCATTTACATTTGGTGGCTTTGGACCAGAGGTTACTATGTCCAAATTCTTATACACATTCTTCTTGATTATTTCATCTGAACTTTGACTACTCGCTATTAAGTTTGTTAGTCCTTGGTAGTTTGAAAGATTGAATATTTTGTGAATTTTAGGTTTCCTTAAATCACTGTCTATTAATAAAACACGATTTCCTGTTTGAGCAAACGCAAGAGCCAAGTTTGAAATAGTTGTTGTTTTTCCTTCAGACATTTGCGAACTAGTAAATAACAATGTTTTCATAGAATTGTCTGTTCTCACAAAATCCAAATTTATTCTAACAAGCTTGTACAATTCTGATTCATAGTTATTATTGCCATTTGATACAACCAGTGAATCCGTTACTTTTCCAGATTTCATTTTCAGCAGCTGACCTAAAAAAGTTATGTTCAAATAGTATTCAATATCTTCTTGATTATTAACTTTCACATCCAAAAGTACAAAAACAGTTGCTATAAGATTTCCAAATAGGAATCCTATCACAGTAGAAACAAGTGTAAACCTAAGTACATTCGGACTAGAATTCTTGTAATCCGCTTCAGCTTTATCGACAATCTGTATATTCTTGGCACCAATCACATGCTCAGCCTTTATAATTAAAACTTCTGCAACGGTATTGGCAATCAAAGCTGCTCTTTGAGGTCTCTGATCAATGACGGAAATCTGCATGAATCTAGAATCATCCACGGTATGAACAGTTACCCTTTCTAAAAGAGATTCTATGTCCATCGCGAGATTGGCCTTTTCAACAACCTCGCGTCTTAAAGTTTTGGTTTTAATTAGCTCTTGATAATCAACAATCAACTGCTCTCCAACTTGTAAATCAAGTATATTAAATTCAGCTAAAACTCCTGATTCCTTACCTATAAAAATAGTCACTTCTGAACTATAGAATTCGGTCAAAACAAATTGACTAAAATAAAAAGACAACATACCAAAAAAAACTGTTACAATCAAAACGATCCATTTTTTTTTGTATATTTGCCTTATTAGTTCAACAAATGTAAATTGGTTATTGTAATAACTCATAGCACACCTCTATACTTCATTTATACCCATTTCGTCGTCTTTTAATAATATTTTTTTCGTTGCGTGAAGCGAAGTCCGCTATTTGACTATCCAATATAGAATTTCCATGTCTTAATTACACTTTTTGACAAGTATAATGTATTTTGGTAACTATCCTAAATCAGTGTACAATGAGCATATTACTGACTTTCACAGGCCACAAAATTTTGATTACTTTGTTTATGAATTAAATGTTTTTATATTAAATAAACTAAAAAAAAATATTCGATACACTCAAAATATTGTTCTTTTTATCATAAATTTCACCTTATTCCTCTAAATCCTCATTAAAAGCTTCAAAAATTGATTTTCTTAAAAAAAGATGTCTAAATAGCAAATAAGCGATCAGATAGTCATCCAATTCGCTTATTTTTTTCACTCAATATATTCTATTATAATATCTATTTGCGGTTACTTTCTTCTCGTTCTAAAATTGAAACTATAGGTTTCTGATAAACCATTTTCTATTGATAGAGCACCTTCTTGTAAGACAACAGTAATTTCAGTTGTACTTGGTAATAATTCTGATGGTGTAATAACAATGCTATTAGAATCAAACATATCAATATTATAGATAATTTCTGAATTTAATGATACTTTACTTTCATCAATTGAATAACTACTAATATCCTTATCAAATGTTATGATAATCGCAACATCTCTCTTAGTATTTTTCCCGCCATTAGATGGAGAGGTTTGAACAACTGAAACATCCAGACTCTCAACTACAGGTTCTACAGTTCTAAATGGAATATTAAATCCATCAAATACATTTGAATTATTATCTTCAATAGATCCTTCTGCTATAATCACAGAATAATCTGTTCCAAGTAACAATGAATCATGAAAGATTGTTATTTCATTACCAGATATCTCATAGCTTGTTTTAACATCTATTGTGTTTTCTATCAACTGAATACCATCTGGATTAACTATGATAATCTCTTCATCAAATAGTACAGTGATTAATTGATCCTCAGGAACATCTACAGAATCAACTGGTGTGTAACTCACCACTACTGGAGGTACTAAATCAGGTGCTTCAACAGTCCTAAACTGAAAGTCAAAAGTTCCAAAAGCATTTTGATACAAGTCCTCTATAGATCCATCAACTATGTTTATAGAATAGTCTGATCCTAAAACCAAAGAATCATGAAGCAAAGTTAAAACGTTTTCTGAAACATTGTATCCTGTTTTCACATCAACATTATCTAAAAGTAATTGAATGCCTTCTAGGTTAACAACTTTGATGTTTTCATCAAATGTAATCGTTACTAATTGGTCGCTTTCAATGTCAAAGCCATCCAGCGGTGAATAATCTACCACAATTGGTGAATCTGAATCATCCACAGTTGGTTCAGTAGTCATAAATACTAAGTTGAACGAACCAAAAGCATTTGAGTTCATATCCTCTATTGCACCAGAAGCAATAACTATAGTGTACTCTGTTCCTAATAACAATGCATCATGCGAAATTGTTAAAACGTTACCCTCTACCAAAACATCTGTTTTAACATCTGTATTGTCTACTAGTAACTGAATAGCATTGGCATTAACAATATTGATATCTTCATCAAATGTGATCATCAATGATTGATCACTCGGAATATCTATCATCGTTTGAGGTATATAATCTATAATAACTGGAGGTGTTGTATCTGATGGAGGTGTCGGTTCCAAAGCACTCGAATCAATCAACTCTAAATTCAAGTCGTCAAATTGGATTGTCGGATATGAAAAACGAATTTCTTCTGGGACAATCGTAATATTATCAAAACGATCTTTATAAACTCTATCAGTTGGTTGAATTATATCATTGGATAATGGACCTGGAATAAAACTGGTTCCAATACTTGTATAATCTACATCAAAGAAATCCTCGGTTGCATTCATAAACAAATAATTAATAGGTGCATCAATCCAATTATTAGAGTAATCTATCAATGATAAAATGGAGGTGTTTGCAACTGTCGAATGATCATAAAATTTAAACAATGGTAAAGAAGATCCTTCAAGTGTATAGTGTTCACGTGCTGATATAGTATTTTCACTAAACACAATAGATCCTTGTGAGAACTCATCATTGGCTTGAAGATTTACGACTGAGCCACTGATATATTCTGCATCAATTTGATTGTTCTTAAAAACAAGATTCTCAATAAAACGAGATGATTCAGGGAATCTAATATAGTAGCCACTAAAGTTGTTGTTAGTAATTTCGTAGTAGCTAGCATGATTTTCAAGACTTATAAAATCTGTCATTAAAGTCATTGGGTCCATGTTAAACTTATCTGCAAATGATTGTTCTACAATAAACTCATTATTTCTATAAACACGATACAGAGGCTTTGATCCATTTTTGGATTTCATAAAAGCACTAAATCTCTTTTCTAATGATAAAGCTACATTGTTTTTCCAAACATTGTTCTCGTAGATAACTTCGTTACAACTCAAATAAGCATCATAAAGTGCGATTGGAATATCTGCTTTTAATCCTTCTACGTGATTATCTGCGTAAAGCACCTTATCACCTTCTGCAACTACAAAGGCATAATAAGTACTACCAGTACCAGTAGACCACCAATCATCTTCACTGATAACGGTATTACCTTGAATCGTTAATTGTTTTCTTAAATCGAATAGTTCTGGATTATAAATGTTTTCATTGGTTAATTGTAGGTTAGCGAAAATAT
>PPCM01000682.1_pt1 | contig 23743 bp, 21 predicted proteins | sample 1555541 | NCBI WGS metagenome assembly PPCM01 (sample SAMN05284479, study PRJNA326546) | Marine sediment metagenome, whole genome shotgun sequencing project. | isolation source: marine sediment | place: Germany: Wadden Sea | collected 2012-09-05 | reverse complement strand
TCCACGTTTCCAAATGAGGAAAAAAGTACATTGACATGTTGAGAGGAAATAATTGAGTAACGAGAACTCGAGAAGAAAGTAAATAAGAGCGTACGGGGGATGCCTAGGCTCTCAGAGGCGAAGAAGGACGTGACAAGCTGCGAAAAGCTGCGGGGAATGGCAAATACGTGTTAATCCGCAGATGTCCGAATGGGGAAACCCGGCAGGTTGAAGACCTGTCATCCGATTAATCGGAAGCAAACCCGGGGAACTGAAACATCTAAGTACCCGGAGGAAGAGAAAATAACAATGATTCCGCAAGTAGTGGCGAGCGAACGCGGAAGAGCCCAAACCAGATTTGTTACGGCAAATCTGGGGTTGTAGGACCTCCATAACATTATTTTACCGATATCAGAACCCAGTTGGAAAACTGGACCAAAGAAGGTGATAGTCCTGTAGGTTAAATTGGTAAATTAATAAGGAGGTATCCTGAGTAGCGCGGGACCGGAGAAATCCTGTGTGAATCTGCCAGCACCATCTGGTAAGGCTAAATACTCCTGAGAGACCGATAGTGAACCAGTACCGTGAGGGAAAGGTGAAAAGTACTTCGAATAGAAGGGTGAAATAGATCCTGAAACCGTGCGCTTACAAGCGGTTGGAGCCTTTAGGGGTGACAGCGTGCCTTTTGCATAATGAGCCTACGAGTTACTCCTCTCTGGCAAGGTTAATTGTAAAGATACAAGTATCCGCAGCGAAAGCGAGTCTGAATAGGGCGCAAGAGTCAGAGGGGGTAGACGCGAAACTTGGTGATCTACCCATGACCAGGTTGAAGCTGTGGTAACACACAGTGGAGGACCGAACCAGTTGACGTTGAAAAGTCTTTGGATGAGTTGTGGGTAGGGGTGAAAGGCCAATCAAACTGAGAGATAGCTCGTACTCCCCGAAATGCCTTTAGGGGCAGCCTTATTTCAAGTGTATCAGAGGTAGAGCTACTGATAGGACTAGGGGGCTTCACCGCCTACCAACTCCTGATAAACTCCGAATGCTGATACATGATGAATAGGAGTGAGGGCGTGGGTGCTAAGGTCCACGTCCGAGAGGGAAAGAACCCAGACTATCAGCTAAGGTCCCCAAGTGTATACTAAGTTGACCAAACGGGGTCTGATTGCAGAGACAGCTAGGATGTTGGCTTGGAAGCAGCCATTCATTTAAAGAGTGCGTAACAGCTCACTAGTCGAGCGATCGGGCATGGATAATAATCGGGCATAAGTATACCACCGAAGCTATAGATTGTCGTAAGACAGTGGTAGGGGAGCATTCCAGCATTGTAGAAGCCACATGGTAATGTGTGGTGGAGATTCTGGAAAAGCAAATGTAGGCATAAGTAACGATAATGCAGGCGAGAAACCTGCACACCGGAAGACTAAGGTTTCCTGATCAACGCTAATCGGATCAGGGTTAGTCGGGACCTAAGGCGGACCCGAAGGGGGAAGTCGATGGACAATCGGTTAATATTCCGATACTATCTTATATTGCGATGGAGAGACGGAGTAGTGAAAGGTCCGCGAGGAGACGGAATACCTCGTTAAAGGGAGTAGACGTTGATTTTGGCAGGCAAATCCGCCAGAAGAGTTGAACCTGAAAGTACCGTGAGTCTACGGACAAGCGGATAGTGACCCTAATCAGACTTCCAAGAAAATCTTCTAAGCCCTAGATATAAGATACCCGTACCGTAAACCGACACAGGTAGTCGAGGAGAGAATCCACAGGTGCTCGAGTGATTCATGGCTAAGGAACTAGGCAAAATGGACCTGTAACTTCGGGAGAAAGGTCGCCTCAAGCAATTGAGGCCGCAGTGAAAAGATCCAGGCGACTGTTTAACAAAAACATATGGCTATGCAAAATGGAAACATGAAGTATATGGCCTGACACCTGCCCGGTGCCGGAAGGTTAAGAGGAGTTGTTATCTTCGGAGAAGCAATGAATTGAAGCCCCGGTAAACGGCGGCCGTAACTATAACGGTCCTAAGGTAGCGAAATTCCTTGTCGGGTAAGTTCCGACCTGCACGAATGGTGTAACGATCTGGGCACTGTCTCAGCCATGAGCTCGGTGAAATTGTAGTACCGGTGAAGATGCCGGTTACCCGCAACGGGACGGAAAGACCCCGTGAACCTTCACTACAGCTTAACATTGGCATTGGGTAAGTAATGTGTAGGATAGCTGGGAGACTATGAAGCTGCGTCGCCAGGCGTGGTGGAGTCACTGTTGAAATACCAGCCTTTGCTTATCTGGTGCCTAACACAGAAATGTGGACCGTGTTTGGCGGGTAGTTTGACTGGGGTGGTCGCCTCCAAAAGCGTAACGGAGGCTTTCAAAGGTACCCTCAGGACGTATGGTAATCGTCCAAAGAGTGCAATGGCAAAAGGGTGCTTGACTGAGAGACAAACAAGTCGACCAGGTACGAAAGTAGGACATAGTGATCCGGCGGTTCCGTATGGAAGGGCCGTCGCTCAAAGGATAAAAGGTACTCCGGGGATAACAGGCTGATCACTCCCAAGAGCTCACATCGACGGAGTGGTTTGGCACCTCGATGTCGGCTCGTCACATCCTGGGGCTGGAGAAGGTCCCAAGGGTTGGGCTGTTCGCCCATTAAAGTGGCACGCGAGCTGGGTTCAGAACGTCGCGAGACAGTTCGGTCCCTATCTGTTGTGGGCGTAAGAAGCTTGAGAGGCGCTGACCCTAGTACGAGAGGACCGGGTTGGACATACCTCTGGTGGACCTGTTGTGGCGCCAGCTGCACCGCAGGGTAGCTACGTATGGACGAGATAAGTGCTGAAAGCATCTAAGCACGAAACTTACCTCAAGATGAGGCTTCATTTAAGGGTCGTTGGAGACTACGACGTTGATAGGTTGCAGGTGTAAAGGCAGTAATGTCAAAGCCGAGCAATACTAATTGCCCGATAACTTTCAATTCTCGAAGAACGCAAAAATTTATTTCCTCTCACCGACATGTCAAGTTTAAGTACTAAAAGATATTTAAGGACTTAAGGTGATTATAGCGGTGGGGTCCACCTCTTCCCATTCCGAACAGAGAAGTTAAGCCCACTAGCGCCGATGGTACTGCTAATCGCGGGAGAGTAGGTCGTCGCCTTTTTTACAACAGAAGCCTCAGCATTTATGCTGGGGCTTTCTTGGTTTATAGAGGTTTTGTTTAGATTGCAGACAACCAGGCCCAATAATCAGGCTTTGTATCCAAACCACTTATATAGTATTCTCACAAAATAATTATGTTATCACAGAGCTTAAAGATTTGGTTTATATTAAAGACAATTTATCGGGGAATTATTATTTCTTGTTTTGATGAAATTATAAATGTCATATACCAAACTGTAAATAACGACAAGCATGCTCAGGCATAGAACAATTTTATTGACTATACAAAATGTAGTACAGTAAAATAGCTCTGATCCACCTAGAAAGCAGGCTGTACATCCAAAAAAAACTACAAAAAGATAATCAATAAACAGGATGACCCCAAGTACAAAGATGAATTTAAGTATAATCATTTTCATAGTGACTCCTTTCCCATAATAGTTTACTTTAAAATTACATACTGTTTCTTGATAAAGCTCATCATTTAAAGTGATATAGGTTTGAAATATAAGTGATATGCCTCACTTTATTGATTTAGGAGGCTATATTTTGTATATTAATTGATATTTCAGGGTTATGAATGAGTTGAGTATACAATGTCTTTCATGTGAAGATAAGTCTTGTGCTACATCGGCGCTTAAGGAGGCTGAGCTGAACTTGATGGGTAAGAATTGTTGTAAAGTATTATTTAAAGCCGGAGAGAAGATAATACATGCTGATACTTTTTCCTCTCATGTACCTTATATAAGGAAAGGTTTAGTTAAAGAATCGGTAGAGTTTGAGAACAGAAAGGAACGGATTACTCGTTTAATTAAACAGCATCACTATTTAGGACTTGAGTCTGTAGTTGCGGATAAGGTAAATAATTATAATTATACAGCTCTTGAAGATACTGAAGTGTGTCTAATAGAAAGAAATGTATTTCGCTCACTTGTTCGGTTGAATGGTAATTTCGCCATGGAGATTTTGATTTCAATCAGTAAAACTAACTTGTATTATGTTCATCATTTTATTGATTTTTCAGAAAAACAGGTTAGTGGAAAATTGTCAGAGATACTGATGTATTTATCTGAAGTAATCTATTGTAGTCGAAAGTTTACTTTGCACTTAAGCAGGAAAGAATTGGCTGCAATGGTATATGTTTCCAGAGAAAGTTTGATTAGAACTTTAAGAAAATTTAATAATGAAGGGATCATTAAGATTAAAGGCAAAAATATAGAGATTATTAATCTAGCTCTACTTGAAAAGATTCGTAAATGCGGTTAGTTCACCTTGGTTATATTAAAACTAAACACACTTCCTGACCCTGGTTCACTTTTTATCTGGATAGAACTGTTGTGCTTTTCGATAAAATCATTGCAAATAATTAGTCCAAGTCCTGAGCCTTTTTCATTATTGGTTCCTTTTGTCTTATAGTCCTGCGAGATATCAAAAATTTTGGGAATATCATGTGGAGGAATTCCGATTCCATTATCTGCAACAGAGAATTGTATGTGTTTTCCTGAATCCCTGGCAGAAATTACAACGTAGCCATCCCTGCTGGTAAATTTAATCGCATTAGAAACGATATTTCTCAAAATTGTCTCCAGCATATATACATCAGCCGAACAATGTAATTGAGGAGCTACTTCAACGGAAAAGCGGATGCCTTTGTTTCTGCAAACAGGTTGATAAAGGTCATAGATCTTGTTAAGTATGTCTGATACATTAATGATGATAGGAGTATAAGAAATTTTCCCACTTTGTGATCGAGACCATTCCAGTAAACTTTCAAGAAGAGTGAATAGCGTTTTTGATGAGTAATGAATGTTTTTAACAATTTCTTGTACTTCATTATCTAGTCGATTGTAATATTCGTTTGAAAGTAATTCGCTTAGCCCCATCAGACTGTTAAAAGGAGATTTGAGATCGTGGGAAATAATAGAAAAGAGTTTATCCTTTGTTTGATTTATTTCTAAAAGTTCTTTCTTTTTTTTCTGTAGATCTACATGTATTCTAACTCTTGCTAACAATTCTCTTTTATTAAAAGGTTTTGTTATATAATCCACACCTCCGCAATCGAATCCCTTTGAAAGACTTTCTATATCCGATTTTGCAGTAAGAAAAATTATGGGGATTTCACAAGTTGATTCGTTGGACTGTAATATTTCTGCAGTTTCGAATCCATCCATAATGGGCATCATAATGTCTAATAAGATAAGGTCATAACAAATTTCAGAAGCCATTTGAATCGCTTCATTACCTGAAAGACATGACGAAGTCTCGTATCCTTGAACATCTAGTAGATTGCAAAGGATTTTAACATTATCCTTTACGTCGTCTACTACCAAAATATGTGCGAATTTTTTCATAATTATTCCCTGATTAGCATTTAAGTAACCACTTGTAGCTATGATGACTCTCGTGGAGAAGGAACTTTTTCTAAAGTTACACTTTTTTTATGATACGAAATTTGTTCAAACTGTCTATCTTAGAATTCGATTTATAGAACGGTGAATTTTTTCATTTTGGACTAATTATTGCTAAAGTCATAGAAATAGGGAATGATGATCTTAAAAAGGATTGAACGATATTTTCGGGTAGGAATTTTGTTACATAGTATCGCATTGATGTCGTTGTTAATTGCGTTATTTGTGAGTCAATATATTCGTTTATCATATAGGAATGATAATTTCTTAGCGAGTATATTATTTTTGTGGCTAACTGCTTTTATATTAAGTATTACCATTCTTGCAGAATTGGATGTGAGATCCAGATATCAGAATTATAAGCAAATTAAAGATCAGATATTCGAAAATGGCTATCAGACACGAATTATGAAGCCAATGCTTAAATCACGTTGCCAAAGAGATGCTGCAATTTTAGCGGCAAGAGAGAGTGGACTCGAAAGTAGATTACGTTCCTATTTTTCTGTGCATGGATACAGATGGTATCATGTAATACCTGACTTTGTATTTTCTAATCCTCAATTTTTCTTTAGTAAGTATTTTTGGATGACTACTTTTTTTGTAAAAAAATATAACTCAAAACATTTTGATTATTGATGGGAAAAATACTAGAAGTAAAAAATCTTCATAAAAAGTTTAAGGATATTCAGGCTGTTGATGATTTGAGTTTTTCAGTTAATAGGGGGGATATTTATGGCTTTCTTGGACCTAATGGTTCCGGTAAAAGTACAAGTTTGCGAATGATTTTATCTTTAATTTTTCCTGATTCCGGCTCCATTGAAATTTTTGGAGAGAATATTCCCAAAAATTCTTTGCAAGCGCTTAAAAAAGTTGGAGCACTTGTCGAGAAACCAGATTTCTATGACTACCTATCTGCATTTAAAAATTTGAAAATCCTGTTACGTTATTGTGGACAAAAACATACAGATAAAGAAATTTATGATATTCTTGAATTAGTTGGATTGAAAGGTCGTGCGCACAGTAAAGTTAATACATTTAGTCAGGGAATGAAACAGCGGTTAGGGATTGCACAAACATTAATTCATGATCCGGAACTTCTTATTTTAGATGAACCCGTAAATGGTCTGGATCCACAGGGTATAAAAGATATTCGCGACTTGATTATAAAGTTGAACAGAGATTATGGCAAAACCTTGATTATATCTTCACACATTCTTAAAGAGATTGAGGTGATAGCTAATAGAATGTTGGTGATTAATAACGGCAGGGCCATTGCTGAAGGTGACGTTAAGGAGCTTATTAATAGACAATTTAGTCGTCTTAAGTTGGAAGTCCGCTTCCCGGAAATAGCTTATAAAGTGATTGTCGATTCAAAATACAAGGAATCTGTAGTGGAAATAAATAATTTGAAAGAAATTATCTTGCAAATAGACCGTGATAAAATTCCTGAATTAAATCGGTTTTTAGTAAGTAGAAATATTGATGTTCTTTCAATTCAGCAGTTAAATTCTTTGGAAGATTTTGTTTTAAACATTACATAGAACTATGGGTAGATTAGTGATACTGGAACTTGAAAAGATCTTCAAAAAAGGAAGAAGCTATATAGCTTTTGGAGCCATTATTATAATTATTCTTTTGATTCAAATGGGGTTGAAAGTTGAAGGTGAATTTATGCTGGATATGTTAATGATGAACTTGAAAGATACCTTTTATTTTCAAGGAAATTTGATGAATGGATATTTAATTTCTTATGTTGTATTGAATACTTTATGGATTCATGTCCCAATTTTAATAGCTATTGTTACCGGCGATCTCGTTTCAGGCGAGGCCCAGCAGGGAACCTTGCGATTGTTATTACCGCGACCTGTTTCCAGAGGGAAATTGTTAACAGCAAAATTTTTTGCAGCAATAATATATTCAACATTAATGGTTATTGTTGTGGCTTTATTCAGCTTGGCTATTGGAATACCCCTTTTTGGGAAAGGCGATCTGTTGGTTATGTTCAACCGCTTAAATATTTTCGCTCAGGACGATGTTATGTGGCGGTTTCTGCTAGCATACGGCTTTGGAATTATCGGGATGTGGGTGATTGCAGCATTATCATTGTTGTTTTCAGTTTTTTCTGATAATTCATTGGGACCTATTCTCTTGACATTTGCCGTGCTAATTGTCTTTAATATTTTATCGACATTCGAATTTGGTATCTTCGATCCGATAACCCCTTTTCTTTTTACAACATACATTAATTCATGGATGTTGTTTTTCGACTATGATCTGGAGATGAACAAAATCTATTTATCATTAACCGTATTGCTAGTTCATGTTGCTGTACTTTATGCCGCATCATATTATGCATTTATCAAAAAGAATATAACCAGTTAACTGTATAAGAAATGAAAGTTTTAGTCATTATAGCCATATTAATCGGTCCGGTACTTTCTTTTGCTCAGGATTATAATTCTGAGGAGCTAATTAATAATTTAATAGAGAAATATGACAAAATAGAATCGTATAGTGCAAGTGTGGAGGTCGATGTGGATGTTGAATTTATCCGTATGCCTATAAAAAAAGCCAAGATTTATTATAAGAAACCAGATCTATTTAAGGTTGAAGCTGATGGGTTTATTTTACTTCCAAAGAAAGGAATGAAATTTTCGATCGAATCATTTATTAATCAACCGTATTCAGGTATTCTTGCCGGAACAGAAAAGTACAAAAACAGAGAATTAGTGGTTGTTAAAATTGTTCCTTTAAGTAACGAAAGCGATTTTGTTCTGGCAACACTTTGGATAGACCCCTTGCTGAATAAAGTGCATAAAATTGAAACCCACACCAAAAATATGGGTTCCTACATCGTGGAATTGTTTTATGATAATAATCCGTATGATCTTCCGGTAAAACAAAGGGTAAGTTTTGAAGTTGAAAACTTTGAAATTCCTTTGAAATTTGCAGGAAAGATATCTATCGATCCTGAAATGAAGAGTAAGAAGGCGCAAGGACAGGTAATCATCAAATATTCTGATTTTAAAGTGAATATTGAGATATCGGATGAGATGTTTGATGAAATGAAAAAAGAATTAAACGACCTGATGATCAAATAAATCAGGTCTTCTGTTTTTTCTTTTTTGCAGCAGGAAACAAAACATTATTTAAGATCAACCGATAACCAGCTGAATTGGGGTGAAGTTCTAACTCTGTTGGTGGGTCTCCTACCAGGTGTCGGTAATCTTCAGGATCGTGGCCCCCGAGGTATGTCCATGTACCATTTCCATAATCTCCATGAATATATCGAGCTTCTCCCAGTGATTTACTTTCACCCATTACCAGAACATGAGGCTTTAAATATTGCTTTCTAAATGCTGTTGTTTGTCCCATAAAACCTTGAATCAATTGTTGGTGATCCTGACATAGCATGGTAGGAACTGCATCCCATTTAGCGGAGAATTCGAATAGTGTAAAATAGTCTTGCTGCTGATTCACAGGTCGCGTATCTGTTACATCTATCGAAGAAATTTCATACTCATATGGATTGGTGCTGATTGTGAAATCAGTAAAGGCGAGGCAGTTATCGTAGTTTAGTTTTTGCTGAGCCTGAGGATCCATCCCATCTCCATCGAACATTACATCACAAATATCAATTCCTTCAGCAGATAGTGCTACATCAAAACTATCCGGAGCAGAACACATGGCAAACATATATCCACCTCCAGCTACGAAATCACGAATCTTTTTTGCGACAGCCAATTTCAATTGACTTACTTTAGAAAATCCCAGGTTTTCAGCGATTGCTTCCGCTTGTTGTTGGTTGTTGATATACCATGCGGCATTTCTAAAACTCCTCCAGAATTTACCATATTGTCCGGTAAAATCCTCATGGTGAAGGTGGAGCCAATCATACAAAGGAAGAACACCATCCATAATCTCTTCATCATATACCACATCATATGGTATTTCAGCATAAGTTAGAGCAAGGGTTACGGCATCATCCCATGGCTGTTTGTTTTTTGGCGAATAAACGGCAACTTTCGGGGCTTTGTGCAGTTTTATTTCATCCATATTTACTTGAGGATCGGATATTTCATTCAGAATAGCTGCAGCCTGAGCATCTGCAATAATTTGATAGCTTACTCCACGAAGAATACATTCATTTTCAAGAATTGAATGGTGTTTAAACATAAAACTTCCTCCCCGGTAATTGAGTAACCATGAGATCTCAATTTCCTGCTGCAATATCCAGTATGAAATACCATATGATTTCAGGTGGTCCTTTTGTGCATCATCCATCGGGATTAGCAGGTAAGCTGCATAGGATTGTGAAATCAGTAAAAAAAGTAATAGTGATATTAAAAGTCGTTTCATTTACTCTCTTTTTAATAAAAATCAAATTTAATACATTCGTTTTTTCAAAGCTGAGAAATTTGATAATTATTTAGTGGAGAGATCGAGTAATCATTTTTTTGATCACGGGAAACCGAATAATTCTTGTGTAGATCGAATTTTATGAATGTGTGAAAGAAATTGTTTGAACCTTAATTTATAAATATAATTGTTTAAAGTGTGGGAAAAACAAAGGTGTTATGCATGTTGGTTTTGTGGAAATAAAATATATTTGTAATGATTTGTTGTAATTGAAAAATGCATCATGAATAAATTATATTATAAAGTCATGTTCTTCGTCCTGTTTTGTTTGGTAGGGGTGTTGCCTACTTATTCTCAAACTGAGAATACTGTATACATAGCGCCACTAAGTTTAGTGGAACCACATCCAAGGTTACGGGTGGGATATGAACAAAAGAAAGATAAAGTAAGTTTTTTATGTGATGTTGGCCTTGGTTGTGGAATTCTTCATCCAGTTGAGAAAAGTTTACAGATGGATGCTTCTGATCAAAGTATTCAAACGGAAATACGCCCGGAGTTGCGATATTATTTCAGTAAAGATTCCAGATCGGTATACCTTGGAACTGAATTGTTTTATTCATATAAAAACTTAAACTACAAAAAGCCCCGATATTATTATGTATCTGATTTAACTTATATTTTAAAGAATGCCAGAGCAAATCATCATAAAATCGGTTTACATATCAAATTGGGGTATCGCGTTGATGTAAATGATAAGATCGTTACTGATCTGTTTTTTGGTGCTGGTTTAGCATATAGAATTACTGATTATTATAAAATTGAGAAATTTTCTCACCATGTGTCAATTCCTTATCCAAGTGGGACTTATTTCTCATATGCTGATGAGGGGAGGATGTTAATTCCGAATGTTGCCCTAGGAATTAGAATCGGAATAAAGCTATAAAGTAAAAGCCCCTTAGAATAAGTTAATAAGGGGCTTTTTTATATTAAAATGGTGTATCATTATCATCATTCATTTTTGAAGGGACTGTATATACAGCAGGGCCTTCATTTCCAAAATCGGTATTGGGTTCCATTTGATCGTAGCCCATATCCATTCCTGGTTCGGACGATTCCAAATCTTGGAACTTTGCAAAGTGGGCAACAAATCGCAGACGGATATCTTCCAATGCACCGTGACGGTTTTTAGCAACCAGAATTTCACCGGTTCCCTGAGTTGGATTTCCATCTTCATCTTCATAGATCTTATAATATTCCGGACGATAAACGAAACATACCATATCGGCATCCTGCTCAATCGCACCCGATTCTCGAAGGTCGGAAAGCATGGGCTTCTTATTACCACCACGTGTTTCCACCGAACGACTTAACTGCGACAGAGCAATTACCGGAACATTTAATTCTTTTGCAAGGGATTTCAGTGATCGCGAAATCGTAGAGATTTCCTGTTCTCGGTTACCAGTAGCAACACCTGCTGTCATTAGCTGGAGGTAGTCGATCATAATCATCTCGATCTTGTGCTGTTCTTTCAAGCGACGGCATTTCGCACGCAATTCGAAAACAGATAAAGCCGGAGTATCATCAATGAAAATAGGAGCATCAATCAGGTTATTGATCTTTGAATTCAATTGCTGCCACTCATAATCTTCCAGGTTACCTTTACGGAGTTTATCACCGGGAAGTTGGGCTTCACCTGAAATAATACGGGTTACAAGCTGAGCCCCTGCCATCTCCAGAGAGAAGATTGCAATCGGTCGTTTGAAATCAACGGCAATATTACGGGCCATACTCAGAATAAAGGCCGTCTTACCCATACCCGGACGTGCAGCCAATACAATTAAGTCGGACTTCTGCCACCCACCTGTTAGTCGGTCAAGTTCCGTAAATCCCGAAGGAACCCCACTCAGGTGACCTTCCTGGTCTTTTGCTCCTTCAATTTCGGTAATGGCTTCACGAACCAAAGATTGCATAGTTGCACTCGCTCTACGGAAGTTTTTCTCACTAATGGCGAAAAGTTCCCGTTCAGCTTTATCCATCAAATCGAAAACATCCGTACTATCTTCGAAACCATCCTTAATGATTTCGGAGCCAATTCGAATCATTTCACGTTGAATGAATTTTTGAAGCAGAATACGAGCATGATATTCGATATTCGCAGAGGATGCAACACGGTTTGTAAGCTGTGTAATATAATAAGGACCTCCAACTGCTTCCAGTAGTCCATTATTTTTAAGTTCGTTACTTACCGTAAGGATATCAATAGGCTCAGATTTTGAAAACAGGCCATGTACAGCCTCAAAGATGTGTTTATGAGCATCTTTATAAAATACATCAGGATTCAGAATGTCAATAACTGCAGTTAAAGCATTTTTTTCCAGCATTAATGCTCCTAATACAGCTTCTTCCAGATCCAAAGCTTGTGGGGGAACCTTCCCATGTTGAAGCATTGGATTTACGTTATCCTTCTGTTCCCAAGGGGCTTTTCTACCCGATCCCTTAGGTTTGTTGTTCATTACATCCATGGTACAAAAATAGAGATTATGAGCATCGAATTTTAATCCTGATTTGAGAATAATTATTAACAACGCTCAAGCCCTTGAACATGACATTATAGAGCCGTTTTTTTTATTTTCTGTCCTCAATCGGGACATGGTACTTCTGGTACCGATTGAATTTCTATATTTGTGGCAATATCATAAAATGCAATGTAATGAGACAAATACTAACACTCGTTTTTATTATCGGAGTTTTTGCTACGTATGCTCAAAATGAAATTAGTTTGAGCGGGATAATTGAGAATGCTCCAGATAATACACAAGTAATTTTGAAGACTGCAGGAAGGAATGCGAGCATTTTAAAGCAAACCCATTTGGATTCAAAGGGGAGTTTTGAAATCAATACATCCACTTTCGGATCTGATTTTTATACACTTTTTATCGATCAGGGGAACCAGGTTTTACTGGTTCTACATCCCGGTGATCAGGTGAAGGTGAAATTTGAATATGACCATTTAAATGCAACTTTGGATGTTTCCGGATCAGATGAAGTAAACACAATATATGGAGGTATGCACTTGCTATCCCCATACAAAAGAAAGCTTGATAGTCTGAATCAATTGGCGAGCAAGGTTAAACCGGATCCATCCGGACAAAACCAAAAGATGAAACTTTATAAGGAATCCAAAGCCTTATCTCAGGCAATGAATAAGACAATAGCTGATTATATACTGAAGCACGATGAAATGCTAGCCAGTATGTACTTCATTGAATCTCTTGAAATGGAAACACATTTCAAAATATATGAATCTTTGTCCGGGAATCTGATAAAGAAATATCCAAAGAATAAATTTGTTCAATCTCTTTATCAAAGAACGATTAGTTCTCAAAGTACACAAACAGGTTCTAAAGCTCCGGAAATTGACCTTCCTTCTCCTGATGGAACGAATATTAAGCTATCCTCTCTACGAGGTAAAATTGTGTTGATTGATTTTTGGGCTTCATGGTGTGGTCCATGCCGAAGAGAAAATCCAAATGTAGTTCGTCTATATCAGAAATATCATGATCAGGGATTTGAAGTTTATGGAGTTTCTTTGGACAAGGATCGTCAAAAATGGCTTCAGGCTATTAAAGATGATAAACTGATCTGGACTCAGGTAAGTGATCTGAAATACTGGAGTTCGGATGCTGCAAAATTATATGGTGTAAAATCCATTCCATCCACTTTCCTTATCGATAAAGAAGGAAAGATTATTGCAAAGAATTTGAGGGGAAGTGCACTGGATAAAAAACTTGAAGAGTTGTTTGCTAAATAGAAACAAAAAACGCAAAGTCTAAAAGGCTTTGCGTTTTTTTATTATAGTTCTTATTTGATTCCAAATAGTTCCACTTCAAAAATCAATGTTGAACCTGGAGGAATTTCGCCTCTGTCGCGGTCGCCATATGCAAGATTGGACGGAATGTAAAAGATGTATTTTGCACCAGGCTTCATTAATTGCAAACCTTCAGTCCATCCTTTTATCACTCTGTTAAGTGGGAATTCAATAGTTTGCCCTCTTTCTACTGAAGAATCAAAAACAGTTCCATCAATAAAAGTTCCATGATAATGAACTTCAACTTTGGAAGTTGCTTTAGGATTTTCTCCTTCCCCTTCTTTTATAACTTTGTATAATAGTCCGGATGGAGTCGTTATTACACCTTCTTGTTTCGCAATTTCAGCAAGGAAAGCTGCCCCTATAGCTTTATTCTCAACAGCTTTTTTATTTACACGAGTGCTACCCATTTCTTTCATCATTATTTCCTGAAAAGCCGTTTTGATTTCCATCTTCTCAGCCTCAGAGAATAAAGTGTCTTGTTCTAATGTGCCATCAGTGAATCCTTTAATGACTAATTTCTTGTTAAACTGGATGTTTTCTATCTTGAAGTTCTTAGCCAGTTCAGCTCCCATTACAAAACTTAATGAGTCTGTGAAATTGGTGAACAGTGGAGCCTGAATCTCCTTCTGCTCTTCTTTCTTTTTTTTCTTTTTCCAAAACTGTGCAGATGCATTTGAAGAGAAGGCAAGTCCTAAAATTGTAAGACCTGTAACTACAAGTACTTTGAATTTCATATTTTTTTGTTTTGATAATTTAGATTGCGAACCTACTAAATATCGTGTATTCATCCAAAACGAATTACTCTACCACGATGATTTGTTCTTCAGCAAGTAAAGTTTGTAAATGATATTTGCGGTATAATTGAACGATGGTTATAACATCCTTTTCACAATAAATTTTAATTCTTTCCAGATCATTTTCCTTATAGTAAACAGTCCCTACCATACTTCCATCAATATCATCTTTGGGAGTGGGGATGTCAAAAACTGCTGCAAGTAACTCCAGGCTGGTGTAACTCTTATAATCACCAAATTTCCAATATTCCATAGTGTCAATATGTGGAACTTCCCAAGGTTTTAGCCCTGCAAGATCCAATAGGCGTGGAAGAGCTATTCCATTGATCAGCATTCGTCTTGCAATAAAAGGAAAGTCGAACTCTTTTCCATTGTGAGCACAAAGTTTATAGCTGAAGTCATTAAAATGGTTGTCCAGAGTTTGTGCAAAATCACTTAGAAGTTGATGCTCATCATGTCCGTAAAAGGATTTTATCCGAAATTGATCATGATGAAAATAACCAGTTGAGATGCAGACAATTTTCCCGAATTCAGCATATATTCCAGCACGGTTATACAATTCGGAGGCTTCTTTTAACTCCTCCGACCTAATGTATCGGGCTTTCTTATTCCATAATTTTTTATAGATATCAGGTAGATCATCATAGCAAGGGAATGCCGGTACGGTTTCAATATCCAGAAATAGAATATGATTGTTAGGGTATTTTGTATTCATAATTTGTAGGTTTTGTATAAATATAAGAAATTAGTGATAAATATGATTATAAGGAATGCGTTTAATGATGGATTTATTACCGACAGAAGTTGTCTTTTTTTATATTTGTCTGAAAAACATACAAAGAATGAAGTTTACTCCCTTAATATCATTAATAATAGTTTCGGTTCTTTTATTTATTGGTTGTAACAAGAAAGATGCAGATACGAATAACCCAACAATACAAATTATATCTCCAAAGGATGGTAAGGTCTGTTCTGCTGGAGATACTATTTGGATTAAAGCCTCCGTTTCTGATGATGTTAAACTCGAATCGGTAGATATACAGCTTGTAACCAGTGGTGGAAGAGCTGCGGGGAAATCATTGTTGATTAAACCTGATATTAGTCATTTTGGACTTGATACCATCTATATTATTGATGAATATATAGAATCCGGAGATTATTTCCTGAGGTTTGAGGTATTTGACGGTACAAATACACAGAGAGAGTTTGTTGCTACGTCTGTTAAAGCTTCAACTATTGTTGAGGAACGGATTATTGTGTTAACTGAGGAGCCTGGGAAAATTGTAGTTAATCAGTTGGTAGAAGGAGAGCTTATTAGAGAAGTATTAATAGATGGAGACTATGCTGATGCCCGAATTAATTCTTATAGCGATCAGCTTTATGTTGCAGGACAACATACTTTAGACTTTTCAGCATTCAGTCTTAATGACAGTATAGGGGATCCTTTGTGGGAAGGAGTATCATCTCAATTGAAACCATTTCATGATCCGGATTGTATGTGTCTTGGTGGAAACGAAGTTTTTGTGGCTTCGAGTGATGGGTATATACGCTCCTATAATGTGCATGGAATAACTATGTTTGATGTTGAGATTGAGGATGCCAGACGCCCGGCACAGATTCATGCAACCGAAGACGTTGTGATTGTAGAATCTATTCAAAATGGCACGCAAGAGCATTACATCGATTTGTTTTATCGTTATAGCAATGGATTTATGTTAAACTTCAAGAATCATTTTGATATTGTTGATATGTATACCATTGATGCCAGTAATTGGCTGATGATTGGTAATAAAACCAATGATATTTTTATTGGAACAGGGGCGATGATGGAAAGTGGAGTTACCGCACTCGAAACGATTTATGGCGAGCAGGTTGTTTGCTCTGCGTCATTTGGTGATCAAATTGCCATTTTCACCGGTGAGAAGATATACCTCTATGAGCAATCAAGCAATTCGGTTTCTTTGCTTAATGATAATGTCCAGTGCGATCATATACTTGCTAATTATGAAACAAATGAACTCTATGCATACTCAAAAAATGAGATATCCATATATTCATTTCCCGGTGGTCAATTGAAAAATACATTTAATTTTGCAGAGAATATTATCGATGTGTTGATTGATTATAATAAATAGTGAACGATAATGGGGGTGAAACTGATAAAGACGGAAGATGGTTCACATTCTTTGTATGTGCCGGAATTGGAAGAACATTACCATTCCACAAAAGGAGCTGTGCAGGAATCATTGCATGTATTTATTAATGCGGGCTTAGAGAAAATAAGTGAAAAAACATCACAGGTTCGTGTTTTTGAAGTGGGTTTTGGTACAGGTTTGAATGCTATTCTAACAAGTATTGCTGCCATTAAGCAGAATATGAATATCCATTATACTTCAATTGAAACCTTTCCAATTCCAGAGATGGTCTATAAAGATCTGAATTTTTGTGAATTACTTGGAGATGAGTATCAGGAAGACTTCCAGAAAATGCATCAGCAAGAGTGGGGGATGTATAACGAAATCAATTCGGCATTTAAACTGAAAAAGCTGGAAGTATCATTTCAGGATTATCAAACATCAGAAAACTTTAACCTGATCTACTTCGATGCCTTTGGGCCGGATAAACAGCCTGAAATGTGGACACAGGATTTATTTGATAAATGTTATCAAATGCTTGATAATGATGGGGTCCTTGTAACTTATTCTGCCAAGGGTGCGGTTCGTCGTGCCTTAAAAGCCTCAGGATTTGAAGTGAATCGATTGCCTGGACCTCCCGGAAAACGTGAAATGCTCAGAGGAATTAAAAAATCTTAGCGAATTTGAAAGCCGATATGTCCGGAAATCTTTTGCTCTGAAATGTCAATATGAGTTACCCTGGCAAAACCTGGGCCTTTTCGGCACCATGAAATAAAAGTGGCGATTTCTCCCTGATCACCTTCTGCTTCAATATAAACCGAACCATCAAGCATGTTTTTTACAAATCCATTGATGTTGTGTTTTAAAGCAGTGCGGTGTGTATAATATCGAAATCCAACTCCTTGAACTCTTCCTGAAACCCGGATAATATATCGCATGGTATTGTTATTATAGTGGTAATCTTTTTGACATGATGCGTTCAACTTTTTGGTATAAGTGCATAGGATTGCTGGTTCTCCAAGCCAGACTATCGAATTCTCCACCAAACAATATATAGTAATCAATATTACACGAACTGAATTCATCAATAACATGTTTCCGGAAATTCAGCCCAATGATCCAACCATCTTCAATTTCATCGAACCATTCCTGATAATAATCATCTTCTGAATGATGGAAATTCATTACATTTTCACCTATAAGAATGAATTTATTAATTCCTTCTTCTATCAAACAATCAATGATATTACGCTTCAGATGCATAATATCGTTGTAAAGTAAATCATTCCATTCACCAATTAGTTCGATAACCGCATAGGAATTTTCGTAATCACAAAACAGGACTTTAATATATAAGGTGTTTGACCCGATTTCATCCCATTGCGGATGGATGTAATGATCATAAATTGTATTCGTGAAATACAACTCGCTATACTGTCGGCCATATAATGGCGAGCGTGCATCATCAGAGGCTATGTATATGTGTCGCCAGTTGTAAAACGGTTCAATCTCCTGCATTATGTGTATTTTGATTTAGCAAATTTACTGTAAAAATGATCCTGAAACCCGATTCAACACTTATCTGAAGCTGTTTTTTTTACGTAAAGGAATTTTTTAGAAAAAAAATAAATTTTAACAGATTGTATTGGAATGCCTTAATAATTAAGGTATATGTGATTTGTTAGTAGTATGTAATTAATGATAATAAAGGATGAATTAGTACTATGTATTGCAAAGTACTGTAATTTGTTTTAGCTTTGTAACATGAATATAGAAAAGACCAAAGCGCAAATGAGGAAGGGGGTACTCGAATTATGTATCCTTTCGATTATATCTGAACGAGATGCTTATGCCTCGGATATCATCGGGAAACTGAAAGATTCGGAATTGATCGTTGTTGAAGGAACACTGTATCCACTACTCACCCGATTAAAGAATGAAGGTTATCTGGATTATCGTTGGGAGGAATCGAAATCGGGACCACCACGAAAGTATTACCAATTGACGGAGTTGGGGACCACTTTTTTAAGTGAACTAGAATTGGGGTGGACTTCTCTGGTCGCAACGGTAAATGAAATTATATCCAAAAAGCGGACCGAAGTTGATCAAAAGCAAGATAATAAAGAACTATAAAACCTTATATAATGAAAAAGAATTTCACAGTAAATATTAGTGGTGTTCTATTCCATATTGATGAAGATGCTTATAAACGTCTCAATTTATACATGGATAGTTTGAAGAACCACTTTAGCAATGACCCCGGGAAAGACGAGATTATTTCCGATATTGAAACCCGTGTTGCTGAGATGTTACAAGAGATGACAGCTGTTAATAATAATGTGGTTAGTCTGGAAGATATTGAAAAAGTTATTGAAGCTATGGGACAGCCTTTCGAAATTGAAGGTGATGCAGAACCTGAAGCTACTTTCCGACAGCAAGCAGAGCGGCCTAAACGTTTATTCCGTGATCCGGATAATAAAATAGTAGGAGGTGTTTGTTCTGGTATCAGTGCTTACTTCAATGTGGATGCAATATGGTTCCGATTATTGTTTGTCGCTCTTGTATTTGCCGGAGGTACTGGTATTCTTGCCTATATTATTTTCTGGATCGCTGTTCCTGAAGCTCAATCAACAGCCGAACGACTTGAGATGAAAGGTGAACAGGTGAATATTGAAAACATTGAGAAGACGGTTAAGGAAGAGTTTAATAATTTGACTGAACGCATGAATGAAATGGCGAACCAGGCAAAGGATAGTTTTAAAAAAAAAGGTAAGAAAGGGAAAACACCTTTTGAGCAACTGGTAGCAGCTATAGTAAAGGTAGGTACCTTATTTGCGCGCATTATCGGTGGTGCTCTGGGGATATTCTTCCTTGTTATAGGATTCACATTTATTGCAAGTTTTGGGATCTTCCTGTTTTTTCAGGATGCTCTACCTATCGATGATGATATGTTTTTCTCAGTTCCTCACTTTTTCGACATGTTATTTGCAAGTCCTCTTACCTATACTTTAAGTGTTATTGGAGCTGCATTGTTTCTTGGCATCCCATTAATCGGATTGGTTTTCCTGGGTATTCGTTTATTGTTTAATGTCCATATTTCTGCGAAGTCGATTGGTATACCTGCGACCATGATCTGGTTTGGATCCTTGTTTTTATGCGCACTTATGGCGCTAATTGTTTCAAAGGATTTCCGTATGGGTACTGATGAAGAGCGAAAATTCACCCTGAATAATGAAAAGCAGGAGTGGGTTCTGGATATGTCTTCAGACCTGGATGATAATATTTATTTACATGGTGAGGAGTTTGTAGTTATGGATTGGGGGAATACAGATCCTAATCTGAACTCTTATTTTCTTGGAAATCCACGCTTACGCTTTTACCACACCCCAAAAGAAGAAGCTTTTGTGATTGTAGAATATGAAGCCCGGGGAAAGAATATGCGTGAAGCGGGTGATAATATTGAAAGTATAAAATATGATATTGATGTGAATGATGGTTTGATCAATTTTGATCGTTTCTTCCATCTGTCAAGCAATCAGAAGTGGAGAGCTCAGGAAGTTGTTGTTCGTATGTATTTGCCTGAAGGGGCTGTTGTTCAACCTACCGAAGATTTTGATCGCTACCATGGTTATTGGATTCATGGATTCAAAAATAATCCGCAAGGGGGCGAGCGATATGTAATGACCTCCTCTGATGGTTTGGAGTTAATAAAGGATTAACTGAGTAGGATGCGTTTGATTAATATAGAGAAAAGTAAAGCCCGGCTGAAAATTCATCCGGGCTTTTGTGAGAAGTAGTCCTAACAATTACATTACTTTATTATTAGTTTTTTTGTTGTTTTCGTTCCTTTAAAGGCAATACTTACAAAGTATAAACCAGATTGTAATTTTGAAACGTCTAAATCAATCCGATTATTACCTTCAGCAATAAATGTTTTAGTTTTTTTAACATTTGTTCCTGATAAATCAAAAATCTGAACGTCGATAGTTCCGGTTTGAGAAGATGAATAACTGATGGTTGTCATTTCTTCTGCTGGATTTGGATACAATTTCATTTGATTTTTTATATCAAGATGATCGTATGTATCCGTCGAATCCACCTTAAATCGAGTATCCATATTTGATGCCTTCACCGATTTTCCCGGAATATTGTCTGGAGTATTAATTGGGGTTCCCTCAAGGATGTTTTGTGCAAAAAGTAGCTGGCTGGTAAACATCATTACAAGTGCTAAAACAGCGTATTTCTTTTTCATAAAACCTCCTTTTGTTTAGGCCTTATAGCTGCAAAATGTGTGCCATATGCAGGGAATTCCGGGTTTTGTTAGGATTATTTTTGGTGGTCTTTCTGCCATCATACATCTAATTGTATTAATGAATTATATATTCTAACTTTTTTAGTGTTTATGAAATGATTATTCATTAAAATGTTCAAAACAGGACGGATTGTTTTAAACAAATGGACAACCAAGCAACTAAACCATTATATTTATGTCTTTAAATAAACTCCAAATGAATATTTGAATATGAGAAAGCTAATTTTTACTTTATTATTGATCAGTTGTTTTACCTGGACGAATGCTCAAAATGTTACCACACAACAAATGGTGGATGATGTTTCTGGTGATTATATCTGGGATTATATTTCTGAATTGGTTGAACTGGATCGTTATTCCATTACTGATAATATGGAAGCTCCTCAATATCTAAAAGAATATTTCGAAGATCTTGGTTTTGATACGGTTTATTTTCATGAATATAATGATGAGTGGATTCCTAATGTAGTTGCTGAAAAGACCGGTAAACTTTATCCGGATTCGGTGTATATTCTGGGTGCACATTATGATGTGTATACTGCTGGAGCTCCGGGTGCAGACGATAATGGATCTGGAACCGCCGGTGTAATGGAAGTTGGTCGTATTCTCGCTGATACAGTTTTTGATAAAACAATCCGTTTGATTTGCTTCTCAGGCGAAGAGCTTGGTTTGCACGGTAGTGAGGCATATGCGAATGATTTACCTTCTCTTAACCAAACGGTCGTTTCCATGATTAATATGGATATGATTTCTCATAGCGAAACCGGAGGGGAAAATCCAAAGATCTGGATTGCTTCCAATGCTATGTCCAGTGAGGTCTTGGACGCGTTTAAAAGTGCATTGATTGAATATGTGCCTACAGCTACCTGGGATGATGGGTCCCTTTCATGGTATGCCTCTGCAAGTGACCATGCTTCATTCTGGGGTGTGAATGTTCCTGCAATCTTTATTAATGATTGTCTGGATCCCTATTCTTCTGATTTTAATAATTTTATTCATACTGACGATGATATAATTGGAACTTCATCCAATAATAAAGACCTGGCTGAGGCATGTGTTAAAGTAGCTACTGCCATGCTGGTTAATTATGCGGGCTTGTATAATGATCCGAACCAGAGAATTGATCCGATGGATGTTCTTAATGTTAGCCTGTTTCCTAATCCTGCTATGGATTGGACTTTTATTCGAATTGATGAAAATATTTTGTCGTGTATCGTGATGAACCTTTGCGGACAGGTGATTTTTAATCAAGAAAATCTGAATACTGACCAGCTCCAAATAAATTGCTCCGATTGGGATGCCGGAATGTATCAGGTTTTGTTAGTCTCGGATAGCGGGAAACTATACAGCTCCAGGCTGGTGAAACAATAAACAAAAAAGCGGAGAATCTTTATTCTCCGCTTTTTTTTGTCTGATTTCGCTTTTTTTGAAACTTTATTGGAATAATGCTCCCCACGTTGGGGAATTTGTGAACTCATTACCGGTTTTATCTTTCATTGTTGTTTAAGTGTTTTATGTGAATTTCTACGACTGGTGCTTCGTGTTGTCTTGATCTATGAGGATGTGTTGATTTTGTCCAGATGTTTATATGAAGTATTGTCATGTGATGAATGTTATTGGCGTCGTGAAATGTTTACTTATTGTATGTGAGCAAAGCGGTAGATGTTTCTCCTTATCGTTTTCCAGTTTTTTATTCCTGTGTTCTTTTTATCGATTAGATAGGTGATACCTGTTTTAAAAACTACTGGTTCAGGAATCTATGTGTTTTTTTGTACCCCATTAATCCTTATTTGTTTTCGTGTTCCTCTTGGTGGTGAATCGCTCTTAAGGTGCGATTTCATTTTATTTATATGATTAATTCGTATGATGAAATATGATTTATTGCTGATGGTATTTGTTGTTTATGTGAATATATGTGCTTATAGAGGTTGCTAAAAGAGATGAATAAAAATAAAATTAAAAAAAAAGAATGATTTTGTGTATTACCTTTTTGCTTATTTTGGATTAATAAAAAAAGAACCGGAACTAAAGCTATAGTTGTTGTTATTCTTATAGGAAATTCTGATTGATAAATTCGTGCTGTTGGTTTGTGCTTATTTCCTTAAAAACGAAACCTATTAAACTAAAGAAACGATGAGACGAAAATTAATCCAGATTTTTATTCCCACGCTGATAGTCGCAGGAATAGTATTAACTGCATGTCAGAAGAATTCAAAAGAAGCTGTTGTTAATGAGCCAACAGCTCAACCTGAAATTGATCTTGAAAAAAGCAAAGCAATCACCCAACGTTTGGTGATGTTCAACAACAAAGTAAGAGAAATCCGTATGAACCCGGATTACAAGAGTACAACTACAGTTTCACTGGAAGAAGCGATGTGGAATATCGAAGGTAGTTTAAATGCAACTTATGGTGATGCCGACCATGAAAATAATATACCAAATGTAAACAAAGCAATAATTTCCTTCTCTCCTTCGGATCCTGAGAATATAAGTGAGGTTGAGGAAGTGGAATTGTATGATCTGGTATTGGAGCAGGTACGTTCTGTATATAATACCAGCACCATCGAAAACCCGGTGCTTTTGGCTGTTGATCTTCAATTGCAGGAGATACAGAGTAAAAACACACAGCTGGATATACAGGTAACCACCGTTTTAGGTAAATCAAATACTCTTATGGAGAATCCGATGGATCTGACATGGTATTATGGATTGGAATATGGAACCTGCGATGG
>PPCM01000681.1_pt1 | contig 23748 bp, 30 predicted proteins | sample 1555541 | NCBI WGS metagenome assembly PPCM01 (sample SAMN05284479, study PRJNA326546) | Marine sediment metagenome, whole genome shotgun sequencing project. | isolation source: marine sediment | place: Germany: Wadden Sea | collected 2012-09-05 | reverse complement strand
CTCACGACTGCAAGGTGGGAAGACGCGTGGTGCTCTCCAACAACGCCACCCTGGCCGGGCACATCACCGTGGGGGATTACGCCACCATCGGCGGGCTCGTTGCCATCCACCAGTTCGTGCGGATCGGGGATTACGCCTTTCTCGGGGGAAAGGCGGCGGTGGTCAAGGATGTGCCCCCCTATGTGATCGCGGCCGGAGACAGGGCCACCCTTCACGGTTTGAACTCGGTGGGCCTCAAGCGCCACGGGTTTTCGCCAAAGACCATCTCCCTCCTCAAGAAGGCTTACAGGATCGTGTTCCGTATCGGCCTGACCCTGAACGAGGCCATCGAGCGGGTCAACGCCGAGGTGGAGCAGGTTCCCGAAGTGGTCAGGTTCGTCAAGTTCGTTAAATCCTCCTCCAGGGGAATTACCAGGTAGCTGATATCTATGAAAGTCGGATTGATTGCGGGCAGCGGGCAGTTTCCCCTTATCTTTTCCCGGGCCGCCCGGGAAAAGGGGTATTCCGTATTTGCCGCGGCCTTTAAAAACGAGGCACCGGAGGAGCTGGAAGCCCATGTGGACGGTATCGAGTGGATGCATCCCGGGCAGTTCAAGAAGCTCCTGAAGTTTTTCCATGGTAACGGCATCGACAAAACCGTCATGGTGGGGGGGATCAAGAAGACCCGCCTGTTCAGGGACATCAAGCCGGACACCAGGGCCCTGGCGTTTATCGCCTCCCTTGCCAATACCCACGACGACGGGGCCCTGAGGGCCTTTGCCGCTTTTCTTGAAAAGGAGGGGATCGAGGTCCTTGCCTCCACGTTTCTCCTTCCCGAGATACTGGCCGAGGAGGGGTGCTGGACCCGGAAGAAACCCTCCAGGGACCAGAAGCGGGACATGGAGTTCGGCTGGAACATGGCAAAGGAGATCGGACGCCTGGACATCGGCCAGACCATCGTGGTGGGGAGAGGGTCGGTGCTTGCCGTGGAGGCCGTGGACGGGACCGACGCCACCATCGAACGGGGCGGGCGACTTGGAACCGGCGATATGGTGGTGGTCAAGGTGGCAAAGCCCGATCAGGACCTGCGCTTCGACGTGCCCGCCATCGGCGAGGGGACCATCGATACCATGAGCTCGAGCGGCGTGGGCATGCTGGTGATCGAAGCCGGCAAGGCGGTGGTGTTCGACAGGGCGAGGATGGTGGAAACCGCCGACAGAAACGGCATGGTCATCGTTGCGAGATAGGGAACGGGCAGGGGGCGGTTTTCCCCTGCATTCGCCTTTTATCCCGATGGACACGGGAGCGGGGTTCGGCCCTGCTTCCGGAGAGAAGGAATCAATGGAAAAACTCAGAGTAGGTGTGGTGGGCGTGGGCTACCTTGGAAAGTTCCATGCCCAGAAATATGCGAAGATTCCCGAGGTTGCGCTGGTGGGGGTCTGCGATCCGGACAGGGAGGCCCGGAAAAGGGTCGCCGACGACCTTGGAACGGACCATTTTGGAGATTACCGGGAGTTTCTGGGAAAGGTGGACGCGGTGAGCATCGTCACCCCGACCCCCCTTCACTACGATATCAGCGCCACGTTCCTGGAAAACGATGTGGATCTTCTCATCGAAAAACCCATGACCGTGACCGTGGAGGAGGCCGACGCCCTGATCGAGAAGGCCGAGGAGCGGGGGCGGATCATCCAGGTGGGACACCTGGAGCGTTACAACCCCGCCGTGGTGGCCCTCAAGGGGATCCTGAAAAAACCCCGCTTTATCGAGTCCCACCGCCTGAGCACGTTCAAGGGAAGGGGGACCGACGTGAGCGTGGTCCTGGACCTGATGATCCACGATATCGACATCATCCTCAACTTCGTGCGCTCCGAGGTCACGGAGATCCATGCGGCCGGTATCGCCGTGATCTCCGATCATGTGGACATCGCCAATGCCAGGCTGGGGTTCGCCAACGGGTGCGTGGCCAACATCACCGCCAGCCGGATCTCCATGAAGGATGAAAGAAAGGTTCGCCTCTTTCAAAAGGACGCCTATATCTCCGTGGATTTCGCGAACCGGCAGATCAATATCATCGAACAGGAGAAAAAGGCCGAGGAGGATGCCGTTATCCCCGGCATGGGCGTGCGGGAGTTCTGCTTTACCCAGGCAGACGCCCTGGACGACGAGATCAAGGCGTTCGTTCACTCTGTGATTCACAGGAAGGAACCCCAGGTCAGCGGCCAGGTGGGACGTGATGCCCTGAAGGTGGCGCTTTCGGTGATGGAGCAGATCAAATCCACGAGCGGCCGCTTTAATAAAGGGTGACGTATATGCCGAACAGGAAGGTCATGATCGTTGCGGGGGAGGTTTCCGGGGACCAGCACGGGGCTCACCTGGTGAGGGCCATGAAGAGGCGGGAGCCTTCACTGGAATTCTCGGGAATCGGCGGAGAGGCCCTGGGAGGGGCCGGGGTGAAAGTGATCTTCGATGCCCACCGGCTCTCCGTGGTGGGTATCACCGAGGCTCTGGCCAAATTCTCCGAGATCCTCAAGGGGCGCAAGGCCGCCCTTTCGCACATGGCGAAGGAGCGTCCGGACCTGCTGATCCTCATCGATTTTCCCGATTTCAACATGCACCTGGCGGGTCACGCAAGGAAACTCGGTATAAAGGTGCTCTACTATATCGGCCCCCAGATCTGGGCATGGCGTTCGGGAAGGGTCAAGCGTATCCGCAAACTCGTGGATCATATGGTGGTGATCCTGCCGTTCGAGGAGAAGTTTTACAGAAAGAAACAGGTGCCCGTCACCTATGTGGGGCATCCTCTCATGGACGGTGCCCTGCCGGTCCCTTCGGACGGAGATCCTTCCGTGATGGGCCTGCTTCCAGGTTCCCGCACCGGGGAGGTGATGCGTCATCTTCCCGTTATGCTGGACGCGGGGGTCCGCATAAGGGAGAAGCGGCCGGTTGCGAAGTTTCTCCTGCCCCTTGCTCCCACCATCGATCCGAAACTTGTGGAAGGTCTCCTTTCGGGACACCCCCTGGAACCCTTTGTGGAGGTGGTGCCTTCGGGGATTCACCGGGTGTTTGAAAGGGCAGGGCTCGTGGTGGCGGCGTCGGGCACCGTAACCCTGGAGACCGCCATGTCGGCAACCCCCATGGTGGTGATCTACAAGGTCTCCCCCATGAGCTACCGCCTGGGAAAGGTATTGATCCGGGTAAAGTTCATCTCCCTGGTCAACCTTATCGCCGGCAGAAGGATCGTCCCGGAACTTATACAGGACCGGGCAACTCCCGGGGAGATCGCCCGGGCGGCGACAAAACTCCTTTCGAGCGAAGCGCTTCGAGGCGCCATGAAACAAAACCTCATGACCGTGCGCGCGCGGCTGGGAAGGGGCGGGGCCTCGGACCGGACGGCAAGGGTCGCATTGTCCATGCTCCGCTCCTGAACAGGGAGCCGGCCGGGGATGACGTAACCGGCCGGTCCGTTGGGGTTCAAGACCCGATACCCGATGTTATTTGGGGTGATTGATCAGTTCCCTGAGTTTACCGGAGCATTTGAAGGTGATCACCTTCCGCTCCCTGAGAATCAGGTCGTCCCCCGTGGCGGGGTTTCTTCCTCTCCTCTGGTTTTTCTCCTTGACGCAGAACTTTCCGAATCCCGAGATGAGAAGATCGTCGTTGTCGGCAAGGTTGTCCTTGATGATCGTCAAGAGTGTTTCGATAATTTCGGTGGACCTTTTCTTGGTGAAACCGAGGTCGTTAACCCTTGCAATAATATCATTCTTGGTAAGTGCCATATCGTCTCCCGGAGATGTTTCAGTTGTTAATCAAACCCCGCCGGCGCTCAGGGGGGATAAACACCATGATTATAGATATAGTCAAAATAATACTTGTAATACTTTTCATCGTAGGGGGAAATTTCCCTTGGGGCGCCTTCTTCCGCCGTTTCCCCCTCTTTTTCCCTGTCCGCCGGCAAGGGATCTCCGTCGAGAACCTCGCAGGGCGCTTCCAGCCACAGTTTTCTGGCAAACGCGTAAAGCTCCTTTTCAAGCAGCTTGGGGTCGCCGACAAGTTCCCGGTTGTTCTGGATAAAGCTGCCGGAACCGAGAATTACGGCCTTGGTGTTCCGGATATACTCGGTGTCGTCCTGTCGTTCCTCTATAAACATCCTGTGGATGTTTATAAGGACATCCTTGACAACACCTTCGACGCAGTCAATGCAGTTCATTGTTTCCTCGGACTCCTCTGTCGGAGTTGTAAGCGAAATCAGAAAGAATATGATTTTGTGTAATAATATACAGATGTTGCGACCATGTCAAGCAAGTAACTCAAAAACATTGAAAACAACCCTGTTTATCTATATTATTAATAAATCTGAGGTGTTCCCGGGAAGGGCCGAAACCGCCCGAAGGGGAAGGGGGCGGAGCGTCCGGATATCCGCCGCCGATGCCCTGCCCGGAGCCCCTTTTGCCGGTGGAAGGGGTTGTTAATAATATGAAAAACTGAATGAACGGTAAAGGAAAAAAATGATAAAGCATATTGTGATGTGGCGTTTCAAGGAGGAGGCCGGTGGCCAGACAAAGCACGACAATGCCGTTAAGTTCAAGGAACTCCTGGAGGGGTTGGTGGGCAGGATCGAGGAGATCGTGGCCCTCGAGGTGGGGCTTAACGTGGTGAACAGCGACACCGCCTCCGATGTGGTGCTCTACTCGGAGTTCAAGAGCATGGAGGACCTGAAAACATACAGCGAGCATCCCGAGCACGTGAAGGTTGTGGCCTTTGCCAAGAGCGTTGTGTCGGAACGTCGGGCGGTCGATTACGAAGTATAGGAAAGAGAGGCGCCCTCCGCCTCCGGGCAGACGATACCCCCTGCCCGCGCTTGTTCTTATTCCATGGGGGGGCCGTTCGACGGGATTGCCGCCCGCCGGCGGCCTTCTCCCATGGGAATGACGCGGCCCCTGACCGCCGCAGCTCATTCAAGGGGGAACGGTTAAGCGTTACCCCGGCGGCGGATGGTTGGAAATACGGGGACCCGGGAGCCCCGGGGATCATCCGGGGCCGGGAAACGGTTTCTTGTCACGCGCGGCGACTTGCGATCTGTTCGAGGAATGATCGAAGCAGCCTCACCTCTCCGGCCCTCAAGGGAAGGCGACCGAGAAATTTCCGGAACCCGTGGAGGCGTTGACCCGGCTTTTCGGGGTTGTTGAACCCCACCCGCTCGAAAAACTCACCCAGCTCTTCGTACATCTTTTCCAGTTCCATGTGCGAGGCAAGGCGGGGCTCGGATGAGGGGGCCGGGTCCCGGGCGGCTGAAAAAACCTCGTGGCAGAGCACCATGACCGCCTGTGAGAGATTCAGGGAGGAAAAGGACGCGGTGGGAATATGGACGAATCCCCGGCAGAGGGAAAGCTCCTCGTTGGTCAGCCCCCTGTCTTCGGGGCCGAATACAAGGGCAACCCTGTTTTCACCGGCAAGGGCGACCACCTTTCGGGCCATTTCCCGGGGGGGAATCGCCTCGTTTCGTTGCCTTCCCATGCGGGCCGTGGTGCCGATCACGTAACCGAAGGGGGCCAGGGCGTCCTTGAGGGTGTCCCGTGTTTCCATGGCGTGGACAACGTCTCCCGCCGCATGGGTGGCCATTTTCGCGATCCTTTCGGGGTCCGGGTTTTCAGGTGCAACGACAACGAGACGGGACAATCCCATGTTGCGCATGGCCCTTGCGGCCGCCCCGATATTCTCGGGGTATCTGGGTTTGTTAAGCACGACGGCGATATTGTCGAGCATTTTCGGGGTACGCATGGGGGTCTCCTGTGTTTGAGGGCCGTTGTCGAATCATGCCTTGATAATAACGGGCCTGTTGTCATGTTACGAATGGGAGCGGTAAAAATATCCGCCGATTTTCCAGGAACCTGTCCGGGGGACGGGAGAAACAAGGGGCCATGAAAGGGCGTCTCCCGCTCCGCATGGGCGGGACAAGGGCAATGGTGCACGGGGCTTTCCCGGTGGGAGGCAGGGAGGCTGCGGATGTTTCCTTTAACACGGAGGGCCCGGGGCGTCAATCCGATCCCGGCCGGCCACACGGATCGATATTTTTTTAGTCGATGACTGTGTTTTTCGTCATTGACAAACCCGATGCTTATGCTTACCTTGCTCACTAATGTTTTTGAATATTGAAAAATTGCTTTGAAAATCAAAGTGATCGATTTTTTTTAAAGGAGAATACAATGGTCGAAGTTACCGAATCGGCAAAGCAGCAGATAGCCGAATACTTTAAAGACAAAGACGTGATGCCCATCAGAATCTTCCTCAACGAAGGCGGCTGAGGCGGCCCCTCCCTTGCAATGGCTCTGGATGAGCCTAAAGACACCGATGAAGTTTTTGAGGTAGAAGGTTTCAAATACCTGACCGATAAGGATTTCCTGGAAAAAGCAAAACCCATCACGGTTGATTTTGCCTACACCGGTTTCAAGATCACCTCGAACCTCGAGCTCGGCGGCGGCGCCGCCGGCGGCTGCGGCGGTTGCTCCGGCTCCTGCGGCTAAGGATCAAACATCAAAGGACGGCACCCCGAGGGTGCCGTCCTTTTGCCTTTCCCGTCCCCTTGACCGAATCTTCCCCCGCCCATCTCCCAGCCCCCAGCGCATCGACGGAAAAACGAAAAAAATCATTCACGATTGTTGAGGGTACCTTTGTGCGGTGCCCGGTTGTGGATCCGTGTTGCCTTTGATCGGCGATTTTCAAGGGGTGCCTGCGGCCGCCCCAATGGGATCATCTCCGGAACCTCCGATCCGCCGTATTGAACTTCCAGCGATTGTTTTATCGCGGGCCTGCCGGGGAGAGCCCTTTCCTCGCCGGTGAAATGAGCGGCGGAGTTTATGATAAACGATATTGACCGTTTCGGCGGCCCATGGTAGTTTTACTCCCGTATTGCCGATAATGTTTTGCACCACGGTCCGCCGGGAGACATGGAACGTTCACCCACCCATGCAGCTTCTAACACCGGTAATGCGGCTGCTTGCGGAGGAAATTCAATTGCCCACCTGTAATTTATGCGGTAAGGATAAAAACGGCGCGGATTCCTGCCTGGATTATTGCATCGTCATCGAAGGCTCCGCCTTCAGCCCCATAAAGTATGTGAAAAAGGGGGGCTGTTCCGTTTGCAGTGATTGTGGTGAGTCGAGGTGTCCGGAATGCAATGTGAAACAGGGGGGGCTGCACCACGTGGGATGCGGCCTGGAGGTGTGCCCCAGTTGCCGGGGATGGTGGATCAACTGCGGTTGCCGGGGCAGGAAGGTACCGGCCGCGGAGCTGCCCAAGGACAGTTGCCGGGTGATCCCCTTTATTCCCTTTGGCGGCAGGCGGTGAAATCGGCGGGGCGAGCCCGGACCGTTTCCCCTGGAATCCCTTATCCGTTATGGAGTTCCCTTCATGAGTCGAAAAAACGGCGTTGCCGTATGGATGGTGTTGTCCTTTCTGGCCGTCGGCCTGATTTTTACCGGGTGCAGCAGCGAGCCCTCCCTTGGGGACCGACTCGTGGGCACCTGGCGTTACAAGGCCCTGGATGTGCATACCACGCTGACCTTCAGGGCAAACGGTTCATGGAAGTCCACGGCAAGGCGCGAGGCGGCCACCGCGAAGGTGATCGAAAAAACGGGGGAGGCCACGGGGTTCTGGAGTGTGGAGGACAACCGCCTTACCATGGACGTGGAAGCCTCGGACCTTGAGGAAACATGGGAACCCGGAGCCAAGCTCTTCTTCAATATACTTGAAATACAGGAAACAAAACTTCCCCTGGAATCCCCTTCGGGTGTGGTTACCGAGTGGAAGCGGCTTGTCGCGAGATCTGCACCGGATGAAAACGGTGAGATCGGACCGGAAACCGTTGCCCTCGGACCCATCGTGATCAACCTGGCCAAGCGGAAAATGCTTGAAAAGGAGCGGTATATCTGCGCGGACATGGAGCTCGTGGTGGAACCGGAACTCACCGACCCGGATATCGACCCCACGGTGATCCACCCGAGGATACGGGAGCAGATCGTCTTTTTTCTTGGCGCTCGAATCTATAAGGAGGTCAACTCCCTGAACAAGGTCCAGAAGCTCACCGAAGAGCTGTTCACCGTGCTCAGACCCCACCTGCCCCCCGGCGTGATAGAGCTCAAGGTCAACAGGGTGGTGGTGACCGGCCGAAGGCTGGGGGTGGAGGAGTTCCTCAGTGAATATGCCGTTCCGGCCCCTGCTCCCGAAGAGGGAGAGGGCGAAGCGGAGCAGGGCTGACCCCCACAAACTGAACAAAGGCCGATCCACATATGGAAGCTTTTTACGCGTATCACCTGTTGGATGTTGTCTGAATCGATTCTTAAAGCGACGGAGGAAGCTGCATGACGGAGTTTATGGAGATTGTAAAGGGCAGGAGAAGCGTTCGAAAATACGAGGACAGGGAGATTCCCGAAGAGGCCATGGAGACCGTGCTGGAAGCCGCGAGGTGGGCGCCCTCGTGGGCCAATACCCAGTGCTGGGAGGTCGTCGTGGTCAAGGACCCCGCCGTGAAGGAGAAGCTCCAGGGGATCATCTCCCCCAAGAACCCCGCCACAAAGGCGATGGTACAGGCCCCGGCCCTTCTGGTGGTATGCGGAAAACTCGGAAGTTCGGGTTACTATAACGACAAGGTCACCACCAAGTTCGGCGACTGGTTCATGTACGATCTCGGCATCGTGACCCAGAACATCTGCCTTGCGGCCGTGAGCGAGGGACTCGGCACGGTGATCGTGGGACTTTTCGACCACGACAAGGCAAGGGAGATCCTGGGGGTTCCCGAAGGATACGAGGTGGTGACCATGCTCCCCATGGGTTACCCCGCAAAGATATCCTCCCCGCCAAAGCGGCGGGAGATTGCCGAATTCACCCACGACGACGCCTTCTAAAGGCCGCCGGAGACATTTGATCCGCCCGCGGAACTCTTCCGCGGGCTCGATTTCCTTTTAATCCGGGGACGTTTCCCCTTAATCCGGGGACGTCTCGGAACACGGGATGCAGAGCACCCCGCCCCCCTCCATCTCCCTCATCCTGGTCGCCATTGTCATCTCGCCGCATTTCGCGCATGCCTTGGACGGTGCAAGGGGGGCGTATGCCGGCAGGACACAATCCACCTCTTCCGTGTGAAATATTTCGTCAAAGGGCTGGGCAAGAAGGGCCCTTGCCTTGAGAATCTTGTGGCGCCGTTTCTCCTCGGGGCCGGCGGTGTTGTTTTTAATGCGCTCTTCAAGGGCAAGGAAGGTTTCCGGATCTTCGCCTTTATATCTGTGGGATGTTTTACGCGAAAATCGGAGGGCCCGGTTCTTTTCCCTGGAAAGGACCGTGAACACGCTCTTTCCGTAGTTGTGGATAAAGAGGTTGCCCTTGCCCATGGTGGTGCCCAGCATCACCTGCACGGCGTCCACGGCGCAGGAATCGTTCTCGCACACCGCCACCACCTCCTCGTCGTGGGAGCGGGAGAGGCCGAGGACCTTCAGGGCCTCTCTTGCAACAAGATAGCCGTAGGTCAGGCCGGGGCAGAAATGGCCGTGAAATGAGACGCAGTTCCTGAGGTCCTCGGGCAGTTCGAGGGTTTCTTCCGGGGTCAAGTTCATGTGACGCTCCTTTTCAGTATGGATAACGAATCGTACTGTTCGGCATGTTCGATTCGGCGTTATCTCCGGGGCTTTTCCGGGAAACGGCCCGGTTCGTTGCCCTTAAGGATAAAATGGGCATGGCGAATGATTTATGATCCGAGGCGGATGTTGACAAAAACCCTTCCTTTCTTTATCAATATAGACCCCGGTATAAGCTCGGATGTTTATACCACGGGATATTCCCGTTGGAAAAGGAAAAACAGGCGCTCACCACGCGCCTTGAAACGCCCTTGCCGGTGTCGGGGCATTTGCATGCCGGGTCCGGTTTTCCGGCCGGGCGGCGACATTGCCCAAACACCCGGGGAACCGTGATACCGAAGTGGTCTTTCAGGGTTTGATTTTTTTTAAGGGCCGTCAACAACACGGACGTTCCGAAAATGTCGAAAGCCCGTTTGCCGGCCCCACGCGGATGTGGCCCGAGGGGATGTAAGACCGGCGCGATCACGGACGATTTTTCTCCGGCGAACTTTTTTACCGGGCCGTCAACAGCGAGGTTCCCGTAAAACATTCCGGGTTCAATCTTTTTGACCACCCGATGAGCATGCCCGGAACCATTGGGCCGTATGATATTGTGGTGGTATTTCTGTGCACGCTTTTTTAAAAGGTCGTCGGTAACGGCGATGCCGGAACGCATTTTATACAACAGCCTTGGAGGCACCGCCGGAGTCAAGGGCGGGGCGTCCATAAAGAATAACGTTACTTGGAGGAATTATGGGAAAAACGGTTGCGGAAAAAATATTCGACTCTCATCGCGTGGACAACCCGTCCGGCGATATCCACGTGATACGGCTGGATGCCGTTTTCTGTCACGAAATCACGACCCCCATTGCCGTGACCGATCTTATGAGCCGGGGCAAGGACAGGGTGTTCGACCCAACGAAGATCAAGGCGGTTATCGATCATGTGACCCCTGCCAAGGATTCCAAGACCGCGGAACAGGGAAAGATCCTCAGGGACTGGGCAAACCGCAACAACATCAAGGATTTCTTCGATATCGGCAGGAACGGCGTGTGCCACGCCCTGTTTCCTGAAAAGGGGTTCGTAAGGCCCGGCTACACGGTGATCATGGGGGATTCCCACACCTGTACCCACGGCGCGTTCGGCGCCTTCGCGGCCGGCGTGGGCACCACCGACCTCGAGGTGGGGATGCTCAAGGGGGTGTGCGCGTTCCTCTACCCCGAGACCATCCGTATCGATATCAACGGGACACTCGCCGAAGGGGTCTATGCAAAGGACGTGATCCTCGCCCTCATCGGCCGCATCGGGGTTAACGGCGCCACCAACAAGGTGATCGAGTTTGCCGGAAGCGTGGTGGAGGAGATGAGCATGGAGTCGAGGATGACCCTCTGCAACATGGCCGTCGAGGCCGGGGGCACCTGCGGGATCTGTTGTCCGGACATGAAAACCGTGGATTACCTCTGGGAGTTTATCCAGGGCGATTTCGAATCAAGGGAAGCGGCCCTTGCCGAGTACGAGGCGTTCCTGCCGGACGCGGACGCAACCTACAGTGAGGTGATGGAGTTCGACGTGAGCGATCTCTCCCCACAGATGACCTTCGGCTTCAAGCCGGATCAGGTGAAGTCCGTTGGCGAGCTCGCCGGAACAAAGGTGGATCAGGTCTATATCGGCTCCTGCACCAACGGCAGGATCGAGGACCTCAGGATCGCCGCCAAGGTCCTTTCGGGAAAACGGATCAGCGACTCGGTGCGGGGCATCGTGTCCCCGGCAACCCCCAAGATCTTCGACCAGGCCCTTTCCGAGGGGATCATCAAGATCTTCATGGACGCCGGCTTCTGCGTGACAAACCCCACCTGCGGGGCGTGCCTGGGCATGAGCAACGGGGTGCTGGCGGACGGCGAGGTTTGCGCCGCCACCACGAACCGGAACTTCAACGGCAGGATGGGCAAGGGCGGAACCGTGCATCTCATGAGCCCGGCCACCGCCGCGGCATCGGCCGTAACGGGCGAGGTCACGAACTCCGAACTGTACAAGGGATGATCAAGAAATCTTGGAAACGGCAATATTAAGGGGAAATAATGAAAAATTTTAACGGTAAAGTACTGTTTCTGGACAGGTCGGACATCAATACCGACGAGATCATTCCGGCAAAATACCTCACGGAAATCACCAAGGAAGCCTTGAAACCCTTTCTCCTGGAGGATCTGAAGCTGGAGGGGTTTACCCCCGGGGCGGATATCCCGGGTAAGAGCGTCGTGCTTACCCGCGCCAATTTCGGCTGCGGCTCCTCCCGGGAGCATGCGCCCTGGGCCTTCGAGGTCAACGGCATCAACCTTGTGATCGGGGAAAGCTATGCCAGGATCTTCCGGCAGAACATGTTCAACTGCGGGATGATGGCCGTGGAACTTCCCGAAGAGACCGTGGACAAGCTCTTTACGGCCTTTGCCGGAAAGGAGACGAACGTTGTCACGGACCTTTCCGCCATGACCTTCACGTTCGAGGCGGAGGGCAAATCGGAGACGGTTCCCTTTTCCGTGTCCGAGTTCGACCTGAGCCTGGTGAACGCCGGGGGCTGGGTGGATTACGCGGACGCCAACTATTGATCCCGTTCCATTTTAATACGATGCTTACCGCCCGGTAACAATCGGGCGGTAAGGTCGGCATGCTGAAGGAGAGGGATGGATATGAAGGCCGGGATTCCGGAAATAGAGGTCGTGCTGTTCGATTACGGCGGCGTGCTCGCCGATGAGGGGTTCAAGACGGCCGTTCCCGTTATCGCCCGAAGGAACGGGCTCGACGAAAAAGGTTTTATGAAGGACGCCTTTTCCGTGGTTTACGGGAAGGGGTTTACATCGGGAAAGATCCGGGAGGCGGAGTTCTGGTCCGCCCTGAGGGAGAAAACCGGTATCAAGGGAACGGATTCGGAGCTGACCCACGAGATCCTCTCCCGTTTCACCCTGAGGCACTGGATGATCGATGTCGTGAAAAAGCTCAAGGAGCGGGGGCTTACGGTCTCCATCCTGAGCGACCAGACCCACTGGCTGGACGAGCTCAACGAGAGGGACGGGTTCTTCGGGTATTTCGACCATGTGTTCAACTCGTTTCACATGGGGATCACCAAGAAGGAACCGGAAATGTTCGATAAGGCCTGTGCCCGCATGGGAGTTTCGGCGGGCCGCGTGCTCTTTATCGACGATCACGAGGCCAATATCCGGAGGGCGAAGGATAAGGGGCTTCATACCGTGTACTACACCGACAGGGAAGCGTTCCTGTTGGAAATGGCAGGGTATTTCCCACCGAAGGAAAGTTGAGCTTTCCCCGGCGGCCCGGCTGTCCCACTCCTTACGAAAGGATTCCATATGAGCGGCGAACCCGGATTTGTGAGCCTGTGGCCGGAAGAACTCTCGGCCTATATCGAGAAAGAAAACAGGGATAATTATCTTCTTGTGGATGTGCGACAGCCCGGGGAGTATGGGGCGGAGCATCTGCCGGGGGCCCTTTCCATGCCCCTGAAGGAGCTTGAGGCCAGGGGGGCCGAACTCTCGGTTGCCCGGGACATTGTCTTCTACTGCGCGGACGGCGTCCGCTCCAGGGCGGCGGCGCGCTTTCTTGCCGAAACGGGCGAGTTCGACGGGAGCATCTACAACCTCATGGGCGGTATCGAGGCCTGGGGGGGGAAGGTGTTTTCCGATCTTCCGAAGGTACTGATTTTCGACAAGAGCGATACCAAGGCGGAAAGGCTCATGATCGCCATGGATATCTCCAAGGGTGCCCAGAGCTTTTACCGGCTCCTTATGGGAGAACTTACAGGGGAGCCCTTTGGGGGACTCATCGAGGATCTGGCCGAGGCATCCGTTGCCCATGCCGGGGAAGTCTACGAATACTGGAGGCGGACGGTGAGAGATCCCCTTCCGTTTTCCGACCTGTTCGAGGCCCTCAAGGGGGAGATCCTGGAGGAACGGGAGAACCTTTCCGATGCGGTGGGAAGGGTGAAGGCCCTGGGCGGGAATCCGTGCATGCGCCTGCTTCAGATGGGCCTGGACATCGAGTATTCGGCCTACGACCTCTACCTGACAATGGTGGAAAACGAAGACGGGGAAGAGGCAAGGGAGGCGTTTGCCGCCGTTGCAAGGACCCTCAAGACCCATATGCGGCGCCTTGCAGATGCCATCGGCGGGTGTCCGGATATCGAAACGTCCTGAAACGTAGGGACGGGAGCGGTGAATGAAGAGATTCGAAGAGTTGTTCGAGGAGTTGAAGAGGAAGGCGGCCGAAAGGGACCCTTCGTCCGGAACCGTGAAGGAGCTGGACAAGGGGGTTCATTTTATCGGCAAGAAGATTATCGAGGAGGCCGGCGAGGTCTGGATGGCCGCCGAGTACGAGGGCCGCGAAAAGACGGCCGAGGAGATTTCACAGCTTCTCTACCATCTCCAGGTGATGATGATTGCCTGCGACCTGGAACTCGAGGATATTTACAAGTACTTATGATTCAAGGTACCCCCTGAATCATCGATTGGAGAAAAAGATGTTGAAAATCGCGGTTCCCAACAAGGGAACGCTTTCCGAGGAGGCGGTCAGGATCGTCACGGGCGCGGGTTACCGGGCGAAACGCGGCAGCCGGGAACTGACCCTCTACGACAAGAAGAACGACGTGGAGTTTATCTTCCTGAGGCCCAGGGATATCGCCATATACGTTGCCAACGGGATCCTGGACCTCGGGATCACGGGCAGGGACCTGGCCCTCGACAGCAGGGCCGAGGTGAAGGAGCTTCTGTCCCTGGGGTTCGGCAAGTCCGCGTTCCATTACGCGGTTCCCAAGGAGAGCAAGCTGACCCCCGAGAGCCTCTCCGGCTGCTGCATCGCCACCTCCTATGCGGAGCTGGTGGAAATGGACCTGGAAAAGAGGGGGATCAACGCAAGGGTCGTCCGGCTGGACGGCGCCATCGAGGTCTCCATCAGCCTCGGGGTGGCCGATGCCATCGCGGACGTGGTCCAGACCGGCAGAACCCTCATGGAGGCGGGCCTCAAGATCGTGGGGGATCCCGTGCTGGAATCCGAGGCCGTGCTCATCGGCCGGGACGAAAAGGCCCTTGAAAACCCGGCGGCCGAAGCGTTCATGAAACGGCTCCAGGGAATCGTGGTGGCAAGGGAGTACGTGATGGTGGAGTACGATGTGGCCGAGGACGCCCTTGAAAAGGCCTGCGAGGCGACCCCCGGGATCGAGTCTCCCACCATCGCCCCCCTGAGCAAGAAGGGTTGGTTCGCCGTGAAATCCATGGCAAGGCAAAAGGATATCAACGGGATCATGGATGCGCTCACCGAGCTGGGAGCAAGGGGCATTATCGTGACCGACATCAGGACCTGCAGAATCTGATCCAAGGAGGAGAGCCGGATGAGAAAGATACCCTGTGAACTCAGGCTGGGCAACGGTGGAGACGTGGTGTTCATGCTGAAACTCGACGACGACGGCACCCTGCATATCCCCAAAACGGCCGTTTACGGTTCCTTTGAGGAGGGGGTGATCGGTTGCAACGTCATGAGCCCCGACGATCAAAAAGAGGTGAAGAGCGAAGTCTGGGACGGGTGACGTTAAGCCCGGCCGGAGCGAATAAAAACGAAAAAAGATAATCGGATAAAGGCGGGATGCATGTTCTGGAAGATCTATTTCTGGTTTTTTATGGCCCTCTCCCTCACGGGATTCTCCCTGAAAGGTGTTGCGGGCATATGGGGAATCGTGGATGCGGCGGCCACACTGGTGGCCCTGGCGGGGGTGTTCCTGTTTGCATACCGGCAGGTTTTTCTGAACCCGCTATTCTGGAAAGCTTGCTTTTTCCTGTTCCTGATCTGGGAGATCTTTCACAACACGGTTGTACGGCCGGCCAACACGGATCTGTTTGCGCCGGCGACGCTTCTGGGGTTTCTGTTCGTTGTCCCGAGTTTTTTCGCGCTTTACGCATACGGGTTTCGCTTTCTGGAAGAGGGCGTGGAGGTGGCGGAATAGGGGGCATCCCTCTAATGAAACATGCCCGGGGGGAGGGGCCGTGACCGAAACCTGCGGGGAGGTTTCTCCTCGATCATTTTCCCGCGGAGTGTTTCCATGGGTGAAAAAAAGAACACCGGCGAATTAACAGGCCTGAGAAAAGAGCTGCACGAGATTATTTTCGGCGCGGAAACCCCCGGGGGCAAACTGTTCGACGTGGTTCTGATCGTCAGCATCATCCTCAGCGTGGTCGTGGTGATGCTCGACAGCGTGGGGGCCGTGAATGCCGCCCACGGCTCCCTGCTTTCGGCTTTGGAATGGTTTTTCACCCTTCTTTTCACGGCCGAGTACCTGCTGCGCCTCTCCTGCGTGGGCAAACCCCTTCGCTATGCCGCAAGTTTTTTCGGGGTGATCGACCTTTTGGCCGTGGTTCCCACCTATTTGAGCCTCCTTTTCCCGGGAACCCAGTTTCTGGTGGTGATCAGGGTGCTGCGGGTGCTCCGGATCTTCCGGGTGCTGAAGCTGGTGCAGTACATGGGGGAGGCCAACCTGCTGATCACGGCATTAAAGGCAAGCGCCCGGCGAATCACCGTCTTCCTGTTCACCGTATTGACCCTGATGGTGGTGTTCGGCTCCCTTATCTATATTATCGAGGGGGAGAAGAACGGTTTCACCAGCATTCCCATAAGTATCTACTGGGCCATCGTCACCATGACCACGGTGGGTTACGGGGACCTTTCCCCCAAGACGGGCCTCGGCCAGGCCCTCAGCGCCCTTGTGATGATAGTGGGCTACAGCATCATCGCCGTGCCCACCGGTATCGTGACCTCCGAGATCACCCACCGCTTCAAGAAGAAGGTCAACAACCGCCCCTGTCCGGAATGCGGCGCAAGCGATCATGAAGCCGAGGCCCTGTACTGCCGCCACTGCGGCTCAAAACTCTGATGCCGTACTGCGGGTTTCGTTTGGTTGAGCTTGCCCCCCTCACCGGGGCCGGTCGTTTACGACGTGTTGTTAACGGCTGATCCGCGCGCCCTTTTTCGCATCCGGGAAATATCACCGAACAGCATGAGCGGCATCAATTGTACGGGCGGGATTCCCGGAGGATATCCCGTGGGGGGCAGGTATGTTTCCGGGGGATTTTACGGCAATGGAGGGAAGTGTTCGAACTCTATGGTCCGGCTGCGTATGAACGTATTGCGGGGGCCCGGCATTTATAGGCCGCGCAGCAGGGGAAGCGGGACCGGTATCATAGGCGAATCCGCCTGCCCAAGGCATGATGAAAGGAAATAATGACGGTAAGGTATATTGAAAGCGGGAGATTGCGTTTCAAGGCGTTGTGCATGGATGATGCGCCTTTTATAACCACCTATCTTGGGGACATTCGAACAACCCGGTTTCTGCCCCTGGAAAGACCCTTCTCGGAGGAGGAGGCGGGGCAGTGGCTGGCCGACAAGATCGGGCACTGGCAAAAACACGGTTTCGGCCTGTTCCTGCTCAGGGAAAAGGGGCATGCCCCGCCCATCGGTTATTGCGGAATGGCGTTTGTCGCGGACACGAATTTTGTCGATATCCGGTACGGGCTGATTCCCGAAGCCCAGGGCAGGGGGCTTGCGCTGGAGGCGGCCCGTTGCTGCGCCCGACACGGATTCGATACCCTTGGCCTGAAAAGGATTTACGGGGCGGCGCTGCCGGAAAACCATGCCTCCAAGGCAATTATGAGGAAGCTGGGAATGAAACCCGACAAATCGTTTGATTATTACGGAGAAGGGGTTGAAACGTTTTCGGTTGCGTCGAGGTGACGGGTGCTTGTAAAGTTCAGTATTGACGCACTCGATAAAATCCGAACTTGATTTTTCGAACACACCGTGAATTATAGACAACACGTGTCGAACGGACCCGGTTGTGGTCATGATTTGACGGCCCCGTAAAAAAGTCGCGTCTCGGAAAAAACGCCCGCAGAATGAAGGGGCTGCCGCGCTCCAGAGCCGCTGAATGCGGCGGTAATCCGTTTCAGACTTCTAAGGGCTCTCTTGAGTCAACATGCTGATTTTATTAAATCGGACTGGAAGTCGAACCGGCAAGGGGAATAATGATTGAGTTCCTTTTCGGGTATATGGCCACTCGGGGGGTACCATGTTTTTTACGGTGTACCGGGATTTCGCCGGCCGACTTTATACAGGGTCGTCAATATTGATGAACCGGTAAAAAAGTCCAAGGTTGATTTTTTGACCACTCTATGAAGTATCGCGCCCGATGCTGCACGCCGACCGGTTGTGGTCTATTTTTCCATGGCCGACTTTTTACGAGTCCATCAATATTGAAAACAACCGTAACGGCGTGTGAACGACCGGGGGCGGTCGGCTTGAGAATGCAGCCGGAAAATTGATTGGGGATTGTGTCCGGGACATGGGGCTCCGGAAAGGGAAAAAGAGGATGGATGATGGCAAACGATGCGGATGACCCATCGGTTTTTTTAACGACCGAACGCCTCCTTTTCCGGGGGTGGCAAAATACGGATTTCGAACTTGCCCTTGCTCTCTGGGGGGATCCCGGCGTAACCGAGTTTATCGTTGCCGAGGGAAGGATGAGCGTCGAGGAGGTGGCGGCGCGCCTCTCCCATGAGATCGACACGGCTGAAAAACACGGGATGCAGTACTGGCCCGTTTTCCTGAGGGAGAACGGCGGGCATGTGGGGTGCTGCGGTTTGCGGCCCCATGACCCTTCCCGGGGCATCCTTGAAATCGGCTTTCATATCCGCTCGTCCCTCTGGGGAAGGGGATATGCCGCGGAGGCGGCAAGGGGCGTGATAAACCATGCCTTCTCGGTCATGGGAGCCGAGGCCCTTTTCGCGGGGCACAACCCCAGAAACGCTGCTTCGCGGAAGCTCCTTGAAAAACTGGGCTTTGTTTTTACCCACGAGGAGTACTATGCCCCCACGGGGCTGATGCACCCCTCCTATCTCATGGGCCGGAACGACCGGTCGGCTCCGGGCGGTTTCCCATGTACGTGATCGTTGCCCTGCTCCTTCTCGCCGTCGTCTACGGTCCCCGGATGTGGGCCGATTATGTACTGAAACGTTACGACCGGGAAGAGTATTTTTCGGGAACCGGCCTTGAGTTTGCCCGCCTCTTGCTCCGGAAGGCGAACATGGAACATGTGCGGGTGGAGGTTTCGCCCCTGGGGGATCATTTCAACCCCCTGGAAAAGGTGGTGCGGCTCAATGACAAAAGGGCAAACAGGCGTTCCCTCACGGCCGTGGTGATCGCGGCTCACGAGGTGGGGCATGCGATCCAGGACCATACCGGGTACCCGCCCCTTGTCCTCAGGACGCGGCTGGCGATCCTTGCGGCAGGGGTGGAACGGGTGGGGGCCGGCCTGATGATGGTGCTCCCCCTTGTTGCCGTGGTCACCCGTGTGCCGTTCCTGGGCGTGGTGATGGCCGGAGCCGGGGCTTCGAGCCTTGTTGCCCCCCTGATCGTGCACCTGGTCACCCTGCCGGTGGAGCTGGATGCAAGTTTCAAGCGGGCATTGCCCATCCTTGAAACCGGTGAGTTCATCCCCCCGGAGGATATGGGGCCCGCCGGAAGGATTCTGACGGCATGCGCGTTGACCTATGTTGCCGGCGCCCTTGCGGGCCTTTTCAATGTATGGCGCTGGATCAGGATTCTGAGGCGGTAAGTTTGGCAAGCGCGGGTAAAGTTGCCTTGCCCTCCCCCCGGCGGACCGAAAACCCCGGACCACTGAAACAACTGGAAAACAATAAAGATGCTGAAAATATCCAACACCGTTTCCATCCCCCTGAAGGAGATCGAGATCTCGGCGGTTCGCGCCCAGGGCGCCGGCGGGCAGAACGTGAACAAGGTCTCCTCGGCCGTTCACCTGAGGTTCGACGTGGCCGGCTCATCCCTGCCCGATTTCTACAAGGAACGCCTCCTTGGAAAGAGTGATCAACGTATCACGGGGGAGGGCGTGGTGGTGATTAAGGCAAGGGAGCACCGCAGCCGTGAAAAGAACAGGGAGGCGGCCCTGGAGCGCCTTCGGGTACTCATCGCGGGGGCCGCGGTGACAAGGAAAAAAAGAAAGCCCACCCGGCCCGGAAAGGGCGCCCGCAACAGGCGTATGGACTCCAAGACCCAACGGGGAAAGCTCAAGGCTTCAAGGGGCAAGGTGGCCTTTTGAGGGGCTTTAAAAAGGAACCCGGCAGGGCCGAGTTCCTTGGGTCGGATACGGAATCAGGGGGTCAACCCGTCGCGGAAATCGTTGTACTCATCCAGGGTGTAGTCCGCGAACTTCTTGTTGGGCCTGCCAAGGGCCATGAGGATCTCGTAGCAGCCCACCTTGTCGGCCAGCTTTTTGATATCCACGTTGGGGCCCACCACCTCCACGTACTCGGAGTCGGCAAGGATCTCCCCGGGAACGTCGGTGACGTCCACGGTGGTGGCGCCCAGGGATATTTTACCGATGACCGGGAGCCTGTACCCCTTCAGGTACATGGCGGTAAACTCCGAAGCATCACCGGAAAGCCCCGAAAGAAGCCTCAGGTAACCGTCCTTGTACCCGATGTGCACCAGGGCGATCCGGGTGTCCCGGGCGGCCGTGAAGGCGCCGCCGTATCCCACGGTTCGACCCTTCTTGACGGTCTTTACCTGTGATATTTTTGCATATATCTCAAGGGTGTGCCGGGCGTCGGCCGACACGGGGCGGTTCGCACTGGGGGCTCCACCCACAAGGCCGATCCCGGGTCTTACCATGTGGAAGTTGAAGTCCTTGTTTTCAAGGAGGATCAGGCTGTCCGTGCAGGCAAAGGAGACCGGAGCGGGGGGGAGTTGTTTAAGGTATTTTTTCAGTACTTCGAGCTGCATGTAGCAGTTTCCGTGGTCCTCTCCCTTGATGTCGAAAAAATGACTCATATAGCAATCAACGTCGAAGCCCTCCGTCAGTTGCCCGTACTCCCCTGACAGGCGAGCCACGTCGTCGTCCAGAAGCCCCAGCCGGTTCATGTGGGTGTCCAGGTGGATCACCCCGTGTTTCCTCCCGCGGGCAAGGCAGAACCGGTTCCATCTCTCTATCTGGGTGAGGCTGTTCAGGCAGGGGGTGATGTCGTTTTCATGAAAATAACGCTCCTCCCCCTTCAAGAGGCCGGCCATGGCATAAACACGGACCTCCCGGTCCCCCGCGATCTCCCTGAACTCCATCCCCTCGGTGAGCTCTTCAACGAAGAAGCTGCGAACCCCTTCGCGGAGCAGGGCCGGTACCACGTCCTTCATCATCAGGCCGTGCACATCGGCCTTTACGACCGCCGCGCAATGGGAGCCGGTCTTGTCGGCCTTGTTTTTAAACAATCGATAATTGTGAACCACCGCGTCGATATCCCTGATCCGCACCACCGGTTTTGCCCCGAAGCAGGCGGAGGGAATCTCCCTGAAGCCGTTTTTCATATATACTCCTTGATCCTGTACTTTCAAATAAATCCCGTATCCGCGTGAAAAAGGGGGCGTGGAAAATGCCCCCGGAACCTTCGGGCGAAACGGACAATGCCCAAGATTCGTCCGGGTGGGGAAGTGTCCGCACCGGCAATTCATCCAGGAGTCCGCAGATGGACCAATTCCTCCCGGTGCCCTTGAAGTGTCGAGTTCCTCCTGGAGTTCCCGGAAGGAGCAATTCCTCCCGGAATGCGCGAAGGGCCAATCCCGCCTTTTATTGGCGGCGGGGCCGGAAATGGGTACCGTACTATAAATTCCGAATGTACTCAAACCGTAAATAAAGTCCCTTGATAAGGTGCCCGAAAGCCGAGTGGGGACGGTTCGGACTTCCGGTGTTCCCGCGGGCACTTCGGGGGAAGGGAGGGAGGGAGCGTTCACGCGACCGTTTGAAAGGAATTAATGTAAAATGAGGAATATTCAGGAAAATGTGCTATATATAGTCAATTAATCCATCGAACGGCGCGGAACGATTCATTAGTAGTGCCCGGCCACGACGTTCCGGCGATTTATATCGGGCGTAAAACATCAATAACTGCTCAGGGGGGAACATGTCGGAGAGCATGGTTGAAAAGCTGGCGGTACTGATCGACGCGGACAATGCCCGGCCGTCGATCGTTGAAGGGCTTCTGGCGGAGATCGCGAAGTATGGAACGGCCAGTGTGAAAAGGATCTACGGCGACTGGACGGTGCCGGACCTGAAGGGGTGGAAGGAGGTGCTCCTCCAGTACTCCATTCAGCCCATTCAGCAGTTTCGGTATACCGTGGGAAAGAACGCCACGGACAGTGCCATGATCATCGATGCCATGGACCTCCTTTATACGGATAAATTCGACGGGTTCTGCATTGTTTCCAGCGACAGCGACTTTACCAAGCTGGCCGCGCGGATAAGGGAGGCCGGATTGACCGTGTACGGGTTCGGGGAAAAAAAGACGCCGGGACCCTTTGTCTCCGCCTGCGACAAGTTCATCTTTACCGAGGTCCTCCTGCTGAAGGACGACGAGATCGAGACCATCCGGCGCAAGAGCACCGGCGAACTGAAGCAGGATTCCAAGCTCGTCAACCTGCTCAGAAACGCCGTGGAGGCATCCTCGGACGACAGCGGCTGGGCCCACCTTGCATCCGTGGGCAGCAATATCGCCAAGCAGGCCCCCGAGTTCGATCCCCGAAACTACGGCTTCAAGAAGCTCGGAGAGCTGGTGGCCGCAGTCAAGCTCTTTCAGCTCGAACAGAGAAAGGTGGGCAGCGGTCATTCCACGGCAACCTATCTGAAGGACAAGCGAAAAAAATAACCGGACGCCGGCACGCCTTGCGGTGGCGAATCTGGACCTCAGGGAGACCCTGCGCATCCAGTCCATCCACGATCCCCTGACGGGCCTCTACAACCGCTGTTGCCTGGATGCGTTATGCTCAAGGAACAGGAGAGGGCCCGCCGGCACGGCCACTCCCTGGGGGGAGCATGGTGGATGCGGACCATATCAAACGCTTCAACGATACATACGGCCATGATGCGGGTTGCAGTGGCCCCGGGCCGGGAGAGGAGGCTTTTGACAACGGCAAGGAATAAACTCTTTTTTTTTGGTCCGAACCTATGTATATAAGCCTGAGGAAAACCTGCGGTAGGCCCATGGCCCTGACCTGCAATTCGACATTCAGGGGAGAGGGCTCTCCTGAACCTTGCCTTTTTAACCGGACTGTTTCGACAGGCACCAGAAGAAAAATAGGGTGAACCTTGTATAAGGATAAGAGCGCAAACGAAAAACAGATGTACAGAGAGGTCCTGATCTCCCTTCGAAGGATTACCCAGGCCATCGACCTTCACTCCAAGCGGCTGATCCGCGAATACGGCATAACGGGACCCCAGCTGGTCATTCTCGAGGAGGTGTCCAACCACGACGAGATTTCGGTGAGTGAGCTGGCAAGGGCCATCAGCCTCAGCCAGGCAACGGTCACCGGTATCCTCCTCCGCCTTGAAAAGGGAGGATTGCTTACCCGAAAGCGAAGTGAAAAGGATAAGAGAAGGGTGATGATCAGCGTGACGGAAAAATGCGCGTCCCTCCTGAGCACCGCGCCGCCGCCCCTCCAGGAAACCTTTATGGACGAGTTCAGCGATCTCAAGAACTGGGAACAGTCCATGATCCTGAGTTCCCTCCAGCGCATGGTCTCCATGATGGAGGCCAGGAAGATCGAGGCCGCGCCCATCCTTGCCACCGGCCCCATCGTGGAGGAGGAGCACGCCGGCCAGGCCGGTTCCTGCGCTTCGTAAATTCCCCGGGGCCCCGGGGCCCCGGGCTTCCGGCCCGCGGCCCCCGTTCATCCCCGCCCGGTAGTTCGCGCTTGATCGTGAACGACCGGTGTTTCAAGTTCCCCCCCCCTTGTTTTTCAGTATCCTGCCGACGATATTCGGTGTTTTTTCCGGTCTTGCCCCAGCCGCCCAATCAACCATACATGCGACGAGAAGTTCAATATGCCGGGGGGACGGATGGGTGCGTCGAAATGATCTGCCCCCTTTTGAATCTCCACGCGGCGGTCGACAATTTTGTCGCCCCTTTCATGGGATTGTCGAACTCCGGCCATGCAGTTTTTGCTTAATATCTCATATGTTCAGCTGGTTATGTTTTGGCATGCATCTTGATAAATAACTGGGCAAGGAGCGACCGAAAAGGTCGCGGGTACGGCCAACGATCATCAAAATGCATAA
>PPCM01000680.1_pt1 | contig 23765 bp, 26 predicted proteins | sample 1555541 | NCBI WGS metagenome assembly PPCM01 (sample SAMN05284479, study PRJNA326546) | Marine sediment metagenome, whole genome shotgun sequencing project. | isolation source: marine sediment | place: Germany: Wadden Sea | collected 2012-09-05 | reverse complement strand
TTATTAGAAAGTGAGAAATAATGAATGATAAAATATTAGGGATCATCGGTGGAATGGGTCCTGAGGCGACTGTCAGTTTTTATAAACGTATTATTGCCTCAACAGAAGTCACCTGTGATCAAGATCACTATAGAGTGATTATAGATAGTAATCCGAAAATCCCTGATCGTACCTCGGCAATTTTACGTGGTACAACTTCACCACTGCCAGCGTTAATAGAGACTGCAAAAAATCTAGAAAAGCTCGGGGTTGTTGTAGCTGGTATTCCCTGTATAACCGCACACTATTACATAGATGATTTAAGAAAACATACATCTATCAATATTGTTAGCGCTATAGAAGCTGTAGATCATAAACTCAGAACTGAACATCAAGGGAAAACAATTGGAATACTTGCAACTTCTGGTACAGTCCAGACAAAACTTTTTAATCGACAACTAGAAAATCCCATCATCTATCCAATAGATGATAGCCAAGAAAAAAAAGTTATGGAAGCCATTTATGGCGAACAAGGTATAAAAAATGTTGGCATAACAAAACGAAGCCTCAATCTATTAATTGCAGCAGGCAACGAACTCATTGAAAGAGGAGCTGAAGTGATTATTGCGGGTTGTACAGAAATTGGTGTAATCTTGAATCAGGATCATGTAAACTGTGCTTTTATTGATCCTATGGATGTACTGGCTGAAGAAATGCTAAAAGACGAGTAAAATACTCGTCTTTATTTATTTTGATTTATAACCGAGCCAATATACAGAAGCATAGGAGATAATAATATCATTAATGTCATTCTAAGAACATTCGGCAAATTCATTGTAAGAAGCGCATAAAATCCATAATTAAAATAAATCCCCACAGATAACATCAAAGAACCAATGGTATCACTAAAGTAAAAAATGATAAATCCTAATCCAATCGACACAATATTCATACCTAAAATTACCCGTGCTGAAACTAGTAATTTACGCCTATCAATATCTGTCATAAGCCTAAATAGAACAACATATGAAGCGATTGTTGCAACTAATACAATCGGTAACCAAGTTAAGGAACCTTTTATTGCGTACCAAACAATTGCTCCTACTATTTGTGAAACTAGATGAATGGTATATCCATTTTTAAAAGTTATCTTCATAGAGTACTCCTATATGTAATACATATACTCAGAATTAGTCTTTGAACGGAACTCTTCTATAAGTTCAATCAGTTTAACTGATTTTAATTTTTCTTCTAGATGATAATCAAGTGGTGAAAAAACAAAATCATCTAGAACTTTCTCCATCGTACTGGTAGCCTCTTCAGAAAATCCTTGATTACCTTCTATAGCAGTAACAATATCAAATACTGTAATTTGATCAGCAGATTTAGCCAATGCATAGCCGCCATTAGCACCCTTTAAGCTATCTACAAGATGACTTTTCTTCAAACTAGAAATAACCTGCTCCAGATATCTCACAGATAAGTCTTCAACCTCCGCTATTTCACGAACTGACAATCTTTTGCTTTCTAAGCCTAAAACTATTAAACTTTTAATTGCAATTCTTGATTTACTTGTAATCTTCACTAAGTCCTCACTTTGTATTTTGTCCCACACCCACTGCAGTTTAGTAATATCGTTCCTTTATCTTTGGGAACACGCATCTTCTTTTGGCATTTATTGCAAGTAAATATTTTAAAATCAATGTGCTTTAAAAGTGCTTCTTTGTTAAATCCAACAATTACTTCTCCATCTATGAAAAAGGAAGGCACTCCTCGCATATTGTACTTCATCATTTCTTGTTGACTCGAAGGATCATTCGCATCTTTTACTTTATACTTAAAACCATGACTATTAAGGAACTCCTTAGCCGTATGACAATGTGGTCATGTCCCGCTTGAATACATAATAATTTCTTTCATATTTACCTCATATAATGGACAACTTGGTCCACTTTCTCAAATCCTAAACTCCTATACAATTTTCCAGCACCTAAATCATCATATTGAAGATAAACTGATGTTTCCTTTTTAAACATTTCATTCATCAGTTCCATCATACATTCTTTTGCATACCCCATACGTTGATATTCAGGATCAGTAGCAACACCTACAATTAGAATATTAAAATCACTCTGAGCAACAGAAAGAATACCATCCTTTTTTATCATATAGCCCGTTCCTCTTTGTGACATTAATTTATCCTTCATATAATTTGCTTTAGGATATCCTGAGAATACCTTCTTGTATAGATTTTCTATAGCATACAAATCACTCAAAGATATGATACTAGCATCATTCATTTCGTGTTCATAATCCTTTCGATCTAATTTTGATATAATCGCGCCATAGTAATCAACTTTTAAACCTAAAACATCACACATACTCTTTGCACCAATCAATCTATTAAACTCTAGAGATTTAATCAGTTCTTTAAAACCACCATCGTCAGACCCATAATTGATGAATTGTAAATTCCCAGATGCTCTATGAAATAATACAGCCTCTTCTCCAATATAGATATCCTTAAAAGTTGAGTAACCTCTTTCTAATCCAAGAGCAATGAAATAATTTCTTGGATAATCCTTACTAACAAAAGACTTCAGAAAAGACAAGTCTTCTAATGTTGCTTTTCTAATCATATAAGCCTCCTTAGTTAAATTATATCACAAGCTTTGCTTTTTTATCTTTGCACCTTCTAAAAATTCTTCTATAGATTTTGAATCCATACTCAAAATATGATTTTCAATTTCAGAAAGAGCTTCCTTGAACTGTTTAATCTCATTAAGTACCGGTTGTCTATTATCCATAATAAGTTCTGTCCATAAAGAGGTATTAATGTTAGAAACACGTGTGATGTCTCTAAAACTTCCTGCTATGCAATGCTTGGTTTTTTCAAAACGATCACATTTCATATAAGCAGTCGATAAAATGTGTGGCATATGACTTGTATAGGCGATAATATCATCATGACTCTTAGCATCCAAAACTTCTATATGTCCACAACCCAAATCAGAAATAATATTCTTTAAAGTTTCCGTCTCAGAGCATACTTTATCAAATACTAATAGATAATTTGCATCAGTAAAAATAGTTTCTGTAGACTGAAAAAAACCACTGCCTTCTCGACCTGCCATTGGATGTCCTCCAATAAAATACACGTCCTCTCTAAGAAACTCATGAATAGATGTCATCATAAAATCTTTTAGACCTACGACATCAGTAATAATTGCTCCTGATTTAAACAACTGCATTTTTTCTTTTAAATAAGAAATAGTTTTATCCGGGTATAGACAAACAAAGACAACATCCATTTCTTCTATTGACACCTCAGTTTGATTTTTAATCAGTCCATCACTGTAACACACATCGACTACCAGTTGATCAATGTCGTTTCCGTAAACATTGTATCCTTTATCTTTTAGTCCTTTAACAATTGAACCACCTATCAATCCTAAACCTACTACTAGAATGTTCATAATACCTCCAAAATATAAAAAAAAAGGACCTAAAGGTCCTTTTTAAGATACATAACCTATTAGAAAAATGCATACATGAAATTAGCCAGCGTTTTTATAACCCCAGTAATAATAAGTATAAACATTTTTTGTCCAATTTGATTTCATATTATTCACCTATCTGTATTTTTATACATTAAACCATAATACAATGGATTTGTCAATCTTCTATACGATACAATCGGCCAACTCGATCTCTATAAGCTAAATCCAAGCTAATATCATCATCTAAGTTCAAACCGCCTTCTTCTAAAATACTTTTAACGGTTTCGTAAGCAAGCTCTGGTGTGTTGTTATCTTTACTTAAATGACCTAGAATGACATGACCTAAACGATCACTATAACTTCTTACTCTTAAGATTGTTTCTGCGCAAACTTCATTAGATATATGTCCTTTTGTTGATAATATCCTTTGCTTTAATACATACGGATATGGACCCGATTTTAGCATCTCCACATCATGATTTGATTCAAGCATAATCAAATTTGAGTCAATCAAATTCGACAACAAATCCAATGGCACGTGCCCAAGATCAGTAACAACACTAACCTTTAAATCATTCTTTTTAAAAGCATACGCAACCGGATCGGTTGCATCGTGTGAAATTGAAAATGGTCTTACTACAATGTCTCCGACAGTTATATCTTTTTCCTTTTCAATAAAAACAACTTTGTCCATGCTAAACTTACCCAGTTTTACCTCAATTTTTTCAAATGTAGCTTTTGTTATATAAAGTGTTAATCCAAATTTTCGCATTAAAATTCCTGCACTCTTTATATGATCACTATGCTCATGAGTAATAAAAAGCGCTTTTAAATTGCTAATTTCTGCATCGATATGGTTCAAGCCATTTTGAATATACTTACCGCTTAAACCTGCATCCAATAGAATACCAGTAGTAGATGTAGCAATGTATTGACAATTACCGCTACTGCCACTAGCTAATGAACAAAAATAAATCATCTGACCTCTTTCTATTTTGCGATGGCATTAACTAAATATGTCTCACCATCTGATGTTGTAATTTCATAAAATATATTTGCTTCACCCTCTAGAACTGCGGTACCTTCCTCATCTGTATTCAATTGGTAGACCAATTGAATATCTACGATTTCAAGTGCTCTTTCACGATTTGGATTCTTATTATATATTATTCTCACAAAGTCATACAAAGCATACTCAGGCGAATTAAAAGTCTCTTCTCTCGTACCAGTACCTTCTACATCGTACCATACTCTTCTGAAACTAAGCAAATTACTATTATTATATATAACAGTTAAATAACTATCTCTAATAACCCTATCATTGTATTTTTGGCCAAACTCCAAAATAATTTTCGTACCTGTATAACCTATGTCTTTTAAATATACATCTTCTTTTGAGATATTTAATTCATCAAGAAGCTTATAAGCTTGATTTATTACTTCATCATCACTTAATACTGTAGATTCTAAAAAAACAGATTCTGAAGCTTGATAGAAAACTTCACCCTTTTGAGGAAACTCTATGGGTTGTGCAACAATTCGATTGTCAGAATAATCATTGTGGTTATCAAAAACAGATGTTACAAATTCCTCATCATAAACCTGTGAATTTAAATTGATATTTTCAATGTCTTGATTTACATCAATAATACTTTTATCAATAGTTACATATTTATCTGCCAATAGATCAACAATCAAATCTTGGTCAATTTGGTCTAACTCAACAATCTTTCTTTCATTATATAATGTCCAGCCCAATAGCGCATTTATAGCAATGAGTGCAACTATTAAAATGGATTTTATCCTTTTCCAATCCATTACTCTATGACCTCTCCATCTATCATAATTATTCTACTGGTTAATAAATTAATCACATAATATGTTTCATCAATTCTTATATGCCAAGTTGGTATTAGATGATTACCTATTACCATATATCGTGTTTCTAGTGATGTCATTTCTTGAAGACACATAAGAAAATAGTCTGCCTTTTCTACATTTGTATCTGGATTATCGTTTTCATAACCTAATACAAACATCACTTCATTTACTTTTAGAATCTGTGAAAAACTTTTGTCCTCTTCATGATAATCCAATTCTTCATAAGTAATCAACGGCATCATCCGAACTCTAACAAGTTCGTCATTTGTAAACTTTACTTCTATAATACTGCCATCACGTGTATCGTTGATATAATACGGTACACCATTTTTTGTGTAATTAAACGAATAAACTGTTTCAACTTCATTTGGTGATTCAATCTGAGAATATCCCGATAAATGAAGTGTACTTCCTAAGTCATACATTTTATTGATCTGTTGCAAACTCATATTTAATCCATCTAAAAAATCAAGACTATGCTTACGAGAATTATCACTGACTTTAGCAGTATATTCTAAACTCCCATCACTATTTTTTCTAAGAAGTTTTTCATTATAACCATACATATATATTACTTCATTATCAGAGTACACAGACTTTCTTACAAAGTTTAAATCATGATCAAATACATTTTCTGCTGATTTTTCAATATCTACACTGCTTGCAATTCTATATGCTGGATAACTAATATGAGTTGATAATGGTGTAAGAAGCATATTTTCTTCTAACAAATCATATTTTTTCAAACTAGTTTTTAGTAAAGCATATCGCTCTTCTACCGACTTATAACTATCATGTTCTGATTTACTTTCATCAACTCTATCAACTTCATTATAAATACTATCAATCCATTTCTCAGGTGAAACACCATATAATTTATAATAATCATCATTTTTTGCATCATAAAAATAGATAACATCTGTTGTGTTTACCAACATCAAAATAGATGAAATCCTATAGTCTAATTCTGAAACAACATCATCATATCCATACATTTTTAATAATGCATCAAATGGGATATCAACTGGATAGTTAACCTTTACATAACGTCTTGTCTCAAGGTCTCTCCATAAACTCTCATTAATTGGTTCTACTTGAAGTTTAAAAATACCTTCATTAGGTATCATAGATAAATCTATGAAATTTTTTAATACGTCTTCATACTCTGATCTAACTAGTATATTTTTGTATGAACCCTCCGGTGTATACTCATCATCGTAAATCTTGATAAACAAATCCCCAAAACTAAAAACATAATTTTGGGGTCTTATCATCTTTATTAAATCGGTCTTGTTGTATACTTCAGGAACTTCTACAACTTTAGGCTCCTCTGTCATAAACACAGTACCAGTTAGTATCAGTGCTGAAATCGTTAATGAAAATAAGAGAAAGCTCTTAATCAACTCTTTCATTTGCCCTCTATTCGAATACATTCTCACTATCGAAAACATCATTATCAATGATATTTTCAAATACATTTGGATTATCTATAATCTTATCTGCAATTACTTGTTCAGAAACTACTTCAAACTCTAATTGCTTAATGATTACACTTTCATCATTAGTAACCAACAATTTATAAGAACCAGGTTCTATATCAGAAACTGTGTACTCATAATATGGGAAAGATGGATCTACAACCATTTCCTGTTGCTTAAAAACATCTTCTTCAAATAATTGGTCATATTCTTTTTTCCATTTATCATAATTAGCTAATGCTTCATTGTATCTCATAGTCACATCATCTAAATAATTTACAGCTTCTATATCAGCTTCAGATAATTGATATATTGAATCATCTTCTAGCAAAGATTTTTCAACAGATGATGAAATATCAGCAGCAGCTTTTGCTTCTTCTAATTCTTCTTCTAATATCTTCACATCATCTTCAGCAACTGTATATGAAACAACAATCTTATCTTTTGTTAAGTGCTCATCTTCAGTAATGTCAACTTCACCTAATGAAATTTTTTCCTCTAGAAAATCTTCTTGAGTTTCTTCAACAGGCAATGCAGGCACTAAAGGAATCATATCTATATATTGTTTTTCTTCTGTAACTTCATCAAAATTAAAAGTTGGTACTACCTTCTTCAAATTAAGATACATTGTATCGTCAGTCTGAACATATATAGAAATAAACAAAGCCTTGTTTAATACCATTTTTCCTGATTCGCCCACTTCCGGACTTATAATTTGTATATCTTCTTCTGATGTATTATCATCTGCAAATACCATAATATTTGTTGATAACGTCATTACTACTATCAAAAGAAGTATCATAAACTTCTTAATCATAGTCGCTCCTCCCGCGATTTTAGTAACTTCATTATACACAACATTTATTACAGACGTATTACAGCACATTTAAAACTCTATAACATCCAGTGGAATACTGATGGTTACAGTTGTCCCTTTACCAAACTCACTTTCGATTTCTATGTGTCCTTCATGACCATTAATAATCTCTTTTGCAATAGAAAGACCCAGTCCTGTACCACCTGCATTTCTTGTCCTCGCTTTATCCACACGATAAAAACGATCAAATATGTGTGTCAAATCATCAGCAGGTATACCGATACCATTATCTTTTACTCGAACCACACAAACATCATCTCGACGAACAAGTTGAATGTCTATAACCCCCTCTTCAGGGGTATATTTAATTGCATTAGAAATAATGTTAATAAATACTTGTTCTATTCTGTGAAGATCGAAGGCACCTACCAATTGCTTTTCTGTTGTTAAAAGTTTGATACTAATATTCTTTTTCGATGATGCCATTTGTAGTTGTTTAATACATTTTTTGGTTAAATCTATATAATCATTGTATTCTTTATAGAAAGTAATGCTATGCGAATCAAAGTTCGACAGTTGTAATAAGTCTCTAACCAACCTTGTCATACGTTCAGCTTCAGAGTCAATTACTGATAAAAACTGTTTTTGAACTTCTGGATCATCTACATAACCATCCATTAATGTTTCTGTATAACTTTTGATACTTGTCAGAGGTGTTTTGAGCTCATGTGATACGTTGGCAACAAAGTCTCTTCTCATAGCATCTAATTTTTCAGCATCTGTTATATCTTGTAAAACATACACGATACCCGTTTTTTCATTTTGATCATTCATATATGGTGCATAGCTAAATTTTACAATTGCTTCATTAATTGGAATAGACTTTGAACCAATCCAACCTTCTTCAGATGCAATTCGATTGTAAGTAAGAGAATCTGATATTGGTTCTATCAACACATCAAAATCCGTCTCAAAATAACCTTCAGTACCAAAATTTAAAAGTTCAATAGCTTTAGGATTCATTAGAATAATATGATGATTTTTATCAACAGCAATAACGCCATCTGTCATGTGATTAACAATCGCTTCCACTTTTGTCTTCTCTAATGATATTTCTCTAAGACTCTTCTTTAATCGTCTTGTTAAGAAGTTAAATGTTTCTGAAAGCTCACCAATCTCATCATTAGATTTTACTTGAACATAATGCTCAAAATCACCTTTAGACATCAATACAGCTTTTTTAGTAATATCCTTTATTGGATCAGATATACTCTTCGATATAATAAAACCTAAAACAATTGTTGCCAAAGAAGACACCAAGATAACTTGAACAATAATTTCTCGAATTCGATTAATGGTCAAATCTACAGATCCCAAATCTCTTCGTAAGATTAGAAATCCCGTATTATCACCATAATTACTAATAGAATAGACTTGAATCATTGAACGTTTATCATTATTATTACGAACAATCAGCTCTTGTTTGGTACCCTCTCGTCTAGCCTTTATAATCATATTGATGTATTGATCTTCTTTTAGGAAAGTAGAATCATTACCACTTGTACTTTCAACTACATCAAATCTATCATCATCAATAACCCATACTTCTTCATTAATATTCAAATTTAAATTTAATTTTACATTGTCGTCTATGATTGATTTTACTTCTTCTTCATTTTGTGAAAGCTCTGAAAGCTCTTTGAGGTCCAACATTAATTTATGTCCGACCCCATCAAGTTTTTGACTAGCTTCATTAACATGAAAACTATCAATTTCTTTTAATATGAATATTCCAGCTATGAGCATGGCTATTAATACCAATATGAAATAGATGGTAACAAACTTCCATCTAATGCTCCTAAACATTATAACCTCCTGAAGTAATATCCTACTCCACGTTTTGTCATGATAAACTTTGGACTACTAGAGTCATCCTCTATTTTTTCTCTTAATCGTCTGATTGTTACATCTACTGTTCTAATATCACCAAAGTATTCATAACCCCATACGTCTTTAAGCAGTTGTTCTCTTGTAAATATCTGATTTTCTTGAGTCGCTAAAAACTTAAGTAGCTCATACTCACGAAGTGTTAATTCAATAATTTCATCTTCTTTTTTAACTTCATAGCGCTCTAAATCAATTGATAAATTACCCGATTCAATTTGAACAGATTTGCTTGCAGATGTATCTGAATTATCTATATCTACACGTCTTAGGTTTGCTTTAACTCTTGCTAATAGTTCTCTCATACCAAAAGGTTTGGTAATATAGTCATCTGCACCTAATTCTAATCCCAATACCTTATCAACTTCTTCTTCCTTAGCTGTTAACATAATAATTGGTGTATTAAATGACTCTCTAATTTTTCTGCATACTTGAAAACCGTCTAGTTTAGGTAACATAACATCTAACAGAATTAAATCCGGTTGAATGAGATATACTTTCTTTAAAGCTTCATCACCATCTTCTGCTACCTCTACATCATAACCATCTTTTAAAAGATTGAATTTAATAATATCCGAGATTGATTTTTCGTCGTCTACTACAAGTATCTTTTTTCTCATAAAATCCTCCTTGTACCCACTAGTTTAAAAAATAACTATAAACCAGTAAAGAATTTCAGTTCTAATGTTATAGAACTGTATTTTAAAAAAAGGCACATTTACGTGCCTAGTATGAAACATAGTTAATTGGATTAATTGGATTGTTATTTACTCTAATCTCAAAGTGTAAATGTGGTCCAGTCGAACGACCAGTACTACCACTCAGTGCAATCAATTGTCCTTTAAAGACTTTTTCACCTGATGATACAATTAATGATGAATTATGTGCATATCTTGTTTCTTTATTTGCACCATGATTAATAATAATCAATTTACCGTAGGTTCCCTTATATCCTGAGTATGTAACAATACCACCATCAGCAGCATATACCTCTGTACGACTTGGTATACCAATATCAATACCTGTATGGTAACCTAATGATCTCGGTCCAAACTTTGAAGTAATATAACCTCTTGAGGTAGGATTCTTATATGTACCTGTACCAATTTTTGGCGGTGCAGGCTTTGTACCTTGATAAACAATTTGGTTGACAGGTTCAGTAATAACAGATTGCTCCAATACCTTCTCACCAATCAATTTACCGTTTTCCATATACATTTCTACAATAACTTCGGCTTCACCATGTTTACCAGCTTGCTTTGTCTTGTATTCACCTTCATAATATTTATCTGTTAAGACATTTGCCTCTCTACCATATGGTACAGGGTCAATTCTTTCAACAGTTGAAATAGTCACTACGTTAATAATTGGCTCAGCAACAATCAAACTTAACTCAGTGCCAATTTGTAATCTTTTTTCATCAATACCTGGATTGGCATCAATTAAATCCTGAACATTTAACTCATACTCCTCAGCAATAACCCAGAAGTTCTCACCTTTTTCTACCACATGAAGACGTTGCTCATTCGTACCTTTAACAATATATTCCATAATTTCTTCAGGTGTTTGGAAACCATTACATTCAAATATATCTCTTTTAACCTGTTTGATAGCGATACTTTCTCTGAATATAACACGCTCTTCAACCGCATCATCAGCTAAATATTTAGACTTTAATGCATTTAATATTTCTTCAGCTTCACGCTCTGTTTCAAAATATGCAACTTCTACATTGTCAACTAATATAGCATACATATCTATACCAACCATCATCGATTTTGAAACTGAATCGAATACTGGTTGATCATCAACAACTGCTAATGACACTTTATCGCCAGTTACCTCAGCAGAAGTGATTACTCCAATACTTGGTTCAACCATTCCTTCAGTTAATTCTGAATCTTCAGTAGTAGTCGTTAATTCTGTTGGTTGAGATTCGTTTAATGATAACTTAACGGTTTGTGTTTCTACTTGTACATCATTTATCTCATCTTCAACTACATCCATAAATGATGTTTGTTCCTCATTCAAGTTTACACTGACAACAGGTGCAATCTCTGCTGGTTGATAAACCACTGTGAAATAGAATACTGCAACAATCATTGTCATGGCCAAAGAAAAAATAACGCCTTTCCTATGATTCATGATATAATTCTTACTTGTATTCAAAGCACCACTAAAACTAATATTTTTTAGTTTCTGCCAATTGTCATTAAAAAAATCCTTAACGGTATGAAAAGAGAAGCGATTCTTCTTTTTATCTGACCTACTTAACGATTGATTCTTATGCATATTTTGTTTCTTTTTTTGCGAGTGTTTCTTTCGTTTTTTACTCATCAAATATACTCCTAATAGCCCAATCTAGTCTTCAACATATATATTATAGCATACAGCAAGTCATTTTTGAACTTTTAATCGGGATAAATCCTTCTCAAATAGAAGATATGTTACAAAAATCAACCTATTTGCTCTCACAACTTGTGTAAAACATCTCTGGCTCTTTTCTTTTTTGATATGTTTTATTTAACCAATCATTATGACTTTGAAAGTCATCTAGAATAATTTTTCGAGCGTCATTGGGACACTGTCTAATACACCTAAAACACGTGATACATTTTTTAATGTCTGTTTTTTGGGGATTTGATAGACTAATCGCTTCAGTAGGACAATTTTTAGCACATTTGCCACAATTACTACAATTTTTATATGTTTTAGGTACTAAAGGACCACCAAAATCATGACGAAATTGCGTCTTAAACGGATACTCGCCTGGAATGTTTGGCACTATCGTTTTCTTGTATTGACCATTGTATAATCTTCTTTTTATTTCTCTGCCAAAAGATTCTGCGACGGTGCAATCATCTTTATCTGGACGTCTTGTAGCTAAACCAATATCAAAAGCATGCTCGCATATAAATGCTCCTGCAGCTATATGATTAAAGCCAGCATTTTCTACCAACATACAAAGCTCTAATAATGCATCATCATAAGCTCTATTGCCGTAGGTAACAACCGATACTGCCTTTGCTTGATTACCTTTAATTTTTTTAAAAAAATAACGAGGTATTCTTACAACACGTCCTGCGTATACTGGAAATGCAAACAGAACAATATCTAATGGTGAAAACACCAGATCATTTAATCTATTTTCTGGAACTGTAAGATCAATGAATTCGACATCTTCTCCAATGCCTTCTGCAATCTCAGTCGCAATCCTTAATGTGGTCCCCATCGCTGAAAAATATATTACTTTTAATTTCATAATTTCTCCTTTGTTAATTTATTATAGCATAGTTACTGATCACGAAATCTTCAATAGCAGTCTAATAATTAATTCTTCTTTATGCTATAATAAAACATATTTAGAAAGAAGGATTTTATGGGATTTTATAAACAAACAACTGATTTGGATTTTGGTGAGACATCCATCGAGAACATATTTATCAATGATTTCATGCCTATGGGAAATGGTACTGCTGTAAAAGTGTATCTCTTAGGATTTAAATACAGTCAGGAACATGGTAAAAGGAAATTAACACATGAGACCATTGCTAAACATTTGAACATTCCACTAGATGACGTTTTGAGATCATGGGATTTTTGGGAAAGTAAACAAGTTGTTAGAAAAGTCACCGACGGTGATACTTATGACATTGAATTTCTATCACTTAGAGAGTTAATTGCAAAAAATATGTATACCAACAAGACCAGTACGAAAACCCAAACTAAAGCCAACATCAATTTATTAGAAGCCAGTAAAAATCCAGAAATTAAGAAGATGTTCTATGCAGTTGATCAAACTATGAGGCGTCAGTTAGTACCTAATGAAAGAAATATTGTTCTTGATTGGATATATAAAGACAACATTGACCTTAAAATCATCGTTGCAGCATTTAAATACTGTGTAGAAGAACGTGAAGTTAAACATATTAATTATATTGCGAGTGTCGTTAGAGGATGGCACGATCAAGGTATTTTAACTCTCAATGATTTGGATCAGCATTTTGCTAAGAGCCAAACACACTATAATAACTATAAAACCATCTACAGAACTCTAGGGTATGCCAACAAATTACCTTCTGCTGGCGATAAGGAAATCATGGATATTTGGTTAGATGACTTCAAATTAGAAATGGACTTTATTATCAAGGTTTTAACGGAAACTTCGAAAAGAACTTCTAATATAAATATGAATTATATGCATAAAGCCATTGAATCGTTATTTAAACAAGGTGTAACTACACTTGAAGGTTTTGAGATGCATCAGAATAATAGAAAAAGTAATCCTACTAAGAAAAAAACTACCAATAAGTTCCATAATTTTGATCAAAGAGAGAAATACTCGAATGATGAACTTGAGCGTAAACTAGGCATTAAGAAATAGGAGCCCATATGGATAACCGCGAACTGAAGTTAATTTTTCAAAAAAGACGAGACAAAGCCCAGAGAGATCTAGACAATCGTCGACATGAAATATATGAAGGTCTACCCAAAATTAGGGAAATTGATAAATATATAAATAAATTGGGACTTGGTATAGCCATGGCAGCTATCAAAAATCCTGAAACAGCAAAACTAGAAATGAAAGCAATTGAAGAAGAAATTAAAATGCTCAAAAGAGAAAGGGCTATTGTGTTAACTGAACATAATATTCCTCATGATTATCTTCAACCACATTTTCAATGCAGCAAATGTGAGGACACTGGTTTTGTTGATAGTAAGCCATGTTCATGTTACAAACAAGAGATGATTAAGTACAGCTATAAACATTCAAATATTACTGATGTATTAGATCGTGAAAACTTTAATAGCTTTGATTTAAATATTTTTTCAGATGAATATAACGAAACTTACAAAACATCTCCTAGACAACATATGAAAGAAGTTTTATCACTTGCTGAATCATTTGTGCATAACTTTGATAATTCTAGGAATAATCTATTGTTTTATGGTCAAACTGGTTTAGGGAAGACATTTCTTTGTAACTGTATTGCAAAGTCACTTTTAGATAAGAATCATACGGTTCTATATCAAACTGCGTTTAGAATTATTGATACCATCAGTCATTATAGATTCTCAAACAAAAAAACGCCAGAAATGCGTTTTCAATATGATATGCTGATTAGTTGTGATCTGTTAATCATTGATGATCTTGGTACGGAAATGATTAACTCATTTTCAACAACTGAACTCTTCAATATTGTTAATTCAAGACTTTTAGAAGATAAAAAAACAATTATATCAACAAACTTTACACCAATGCAGCTTAGTGAAAATTATTCTGAAAGAATCACTTCTAGATTATTTGGTAATTATGAGTTCATTGCTTTTTACGGGAAGGATTTAAGATGGGAATAGATCAATATATGTACGAAACTTACTATGAAGACTTTGATGATATTGAAGATGTTGAGTATATAGAATGTAAATTTGATGCCATCGATTTTGAAGATATAAAAAGTTGTCGTTTTGAAAAATGTCAATTTAGAGGTTGTAATTTCAATGGATCCAGCATATTGAATTCTGCAATTTTAAATAGTAGCTTTAGATTTTCAAACTTTTTTTCAACGACGTTCACAGATTGTAAATTGACAGGATCCAGTTTTATTGATACCAATATTTCTTTAATAGACATAACAGGTGGCGATTGGTCCTATACCGATTTATCACAACAGGACTTTTCAAAAAAGAAGTTTGTTAAAACAGATTTTAGTGGAAGTGATTTCAGTTTTACAAATTTGACTCAAGCCTCTATAGACGAGTGTCTTTTTATTGGTACCAGATTTTTAGATACCTTACTAATTAAAACCGACATTCGGGGATCAAAATTTGATGGAAACATTGTCCATACAAAAATGAAGGATACAAAAATTGATTTAGAGCAGGCAGTTTTAATAGCTGGTACTAAAGGAGCTACTTTCACCCCTTAACATTATCTCTTGATAATATTATTTATTAGGATATAGGAAAATAGACGGCTAAGCCGTCTATTATTAAATTTCAATTATCTGTCTAAGATCTTGAATCATATCATAGTAGAGATAATCTACATCTATATGTTCCTCTAAAAGTTCTACCAACTGATCTAAAAGCGATCCTACATACACTGCATCAATTTCCTCTGCCTGTAGTGCATCTCTTAAAGAAGTTCTAACTAATTGTACTTCTGCCTTTATAGCCTCTACATCAGCTTTTTTTAGATCTTTAATTTCTAATACATCTTCTTTAATAAGTTCTCTTTCAGCTTTTCTTTCTTCAACAATAACTCTAACTTCTTCCTCTGTTAGTTCACCATTATCAAATTGCTCTCTTATAGCTTCTTTCTCTGCTTGAATTTCTAATCTAAAAGCTTCTTTTTCACTTTGTGCCATATCATGAAATGCTTTATGCTCATCTACTGCAGTATTAAAAGCATCTAGACCATCAAGGTTATAAGTTAAGAAAAGTTCTTCTAATTTTTCTCTTCTTTCCCCTGATGTACGTTCTGCTTTTACAGCTCTTTCATTGATCTTATCAGTTGTCTCCTCTGCAAATACAGTCATTGAACCTGTAATAACCATTAAACCTACCATAAGTAATACCATTATTTTTTTCATTTTGTTGCTCCTTTCTTGTTTGTATCTTTAGTCTAGAGAACAAATGTAAGAAAAGTATGTGAAAAAAATATGAGATTTATGAAATTATTGTATCTGCAGCTTCAATGCTTCAATATGTTTACAGTCCTCTTCTAGTAACTCATATAATGAATAACTAGCTGTATGTGCAAATGGTTTTAAATCACTTAATTGAATGAGTTCAAATAACTGCATATCAGATAAACTGTATTTTAGGTTATACAGATCATGTAACTTCTGAATGTCTTCATTTACACTTTCAAATACTGGTTCTATAATAGTGGTATCCATGTATTTTTCATACTGAAAGAGCTTTAAATATAGTAAATTTAAATCTGCATATAACTCTCTGACCATTATAACCTCCTTATGATTGCAATGCCATATTGAAGCCTTCACCATAGACCTCATCGACTGTGTTCATTGTAATAAATGCATCTAGCGCATTTGATTTTATGTAATGCTTTAATTGAGAAAACTCTTTTCGACTCAATACCACACTTATTATTTGCTTATTTTCTTTAGAATAACCTCCAGAACCATGCAAATAAGTTGTGCCTCTCTTTAAAGTGCTATGTATGTAATCTGATATGTGATTTGATTCATTTGATATAATAACAGCATGTATTTTTGCATTTAATCCTGCGATAACTTTATCGATAATCAGACCGTTAATTAAAATACCAATAAAAGCGTATAATCCAAGTACCAAACCAAAGCAAACAGCTGCCATTAAAGTTATTAAAGAATCAGATAAAAATAAGGCTTTCCCGATATCAATATTTGTAAACTTGTTTATTATTTTTGCAATAATATCTGTCCCACCAGTAGATGCATTTTGATAAAATACAATTGCCATTCCTATTCCTTGAATGACTATACCAAAAACAAGATTCAAGATAATATCATTAACAAGCGCTCCTTGTAATGGGAGTAACCATTCCATCAAACCAATCATTGCAGACAATGCAAAACTACAGTAGATCGTCTTGCTCCCAAATGCACTTCCAATCATAAAATATCCCAATGTAAACAATATGATATTGAACAACAGCATCAAAAGGCCTAAGTTTATATTTGGAAAATAATGTTGAATTACCATTGCTAATCCTGTTACACCACCAACTGCTAAATCAGCTGGTATCAAAAATATTGATAAACCTACCGCCATAATAAGTAAACCTACATTCATTACTAAAAAGTCTTTAATTCTATTCATGTCATACCTCCATATACGCAAAAAAACCAGCATAAATGCTGATTCCATCAAAAAGAAAACCCTTTATATTATAAAGGGTATTATTACACAATTTCTATGATAATACCTTCTCATCCTCGTGAGGTTAACAGCATCTTTCTTATTGGCAGGTCTCCTGACTCAAGGATCATCGCTCTATCTGCCTTCCCATAACATTGTTACAGTGGCTTTGGATATCGCTCCTCTTTTACAGTGGCGGGACCGTGTCGGATTTTCACCAACTTCCCTTTTAAGTGCTTCAAAAAAGCACACCAACAATCTAGTATTCACTTGTCAACTTGAATGTTAACACTTACAAAATATCTTGTCAACACATGGATAGTGAATAATATGTAACATTTTCTAATCGTACAATTCTAAATGTAAGTTTTCTTATATTGTATATATTTATAATATCAAGCTGCTTTGTCTACCTTTATCTGACCTTTTTTATAAAGACGTTTAGCACCAAAAATAGTTACAGGGATCATTAGAAGAATAATCACACCTTCAAATCCATTAATTGGAATAATCAGATAATGAATTATACCAACCAAAACACATGGAAGGATAATTGCTTTCCATTGTCCTTTAACTGGTGATGATTTTCCCCCCATAAATGATAATACCATAGCTCCAAATAAAGCAGGTATTATATTTGAGGTTGCAACTTGAATAGACTCATTATTGAATACTGATGCTAAAGGAACCAATAAGACTACACCCACTATAATAATTATCGTGGTTACAATCGATGAAATTGCAACAGAAATTGTTGAAAGAACTTCCGCTTCTTCACTACCAGGATCAACTTCTGCTAACTTTATTGCATTTAATGCACACGGCAGTTTTAAATTTGAAACATTACCTGTTTCAAATGCTAAGTATGAAGCACCTGCACCTAACAATGGTACAAAACTAATGATTTCAGATAATGCAATTGGTGTTAGGATTAAAAAAAGACTTAATGATGCATTCAAATATGTACTAAAGCTTGGAAAAATATCATAATGCCAACAGACTAGTATTGGAATTACTATCAGCCACATCAAAGCAATTGCAAAACTTATTCTTCCAAATCTATGAACTCTATTTTGATAAGTATTCATTGTCACCTCCTATAATAAACCAGTCCAAAGAACTGATGACGCCATTCCAATAATCAAACTAAAAGCTAACACAAAATTCTTTAACCAAATAATACTATATTTATTAATTAATATACCAAAAACAATTGCTGTTAACATACTTGTTAGGAATGTTAGAGTTGCTATTAATCCTGAACCAAAAATAGGAACAATAAATACTGCTAGAACTGCAAAAAACAATACACTTAACGCAATGACACCAAATTCCCCTTGTTTCTTCTTTAATTTTATCGTTATAGTATTAACTTTCTTAATTAAGAAAATATCCATAATCATACCACCAGCAACACCTGTACTCATTGCAAGCATAATCACACCAAAAGATTCCGGCAATGAATGAGCTTCTATTAAGCTTGAAAAACCGAGTGTACTCGATGCCATATTGGCTGCCATTAGCTCATAACTGACACTACCTATAACAGACAAACGTAACCAGGGCCATGGAATACCCAAACTAGGGGCCAACGCTGCTAAGCCTAATACAATGGCAAGTGATGGCGCAATACTGAAAATCGCTGATGACTGAATCACTGATTTAATCGTACTTGATTTAAGATTAAGTTCTTTAGCTCTTTTCAGACTCATCCTTAAAAAATAGAAGCATTGAAACAGTATATAAACAATACCTATTATGACTAAAATATATAAAAAATTACTGTTCGCTATATCTAAGAAATTCATTTAATCCTCCTCATATTTTGGAAAAACATCACTCGGAATAGGACAGTTATAGTTGATATTATGGCAAGCTTCGGCTTCATCGATTAGCTTACTATCCTCTAAAAATCTCAGCCCTGTTTTTGCCAATACCTCAGATGCTTTTAACATACCTTTATAACCAATCACAGAATCTGCCTGTGCAGTATATTGCCAGCTATGTAATGGTGTACCTTTTGCTGCGCAAGATACAGTGATTTGTCCTGTCGGTACTACTTGACTCACATCACCTACATCTGTGGATGCTGGAAGAATAAGAACTTTGTCAAGAAGTGGCGCTATCTTTTCTACGATAATATCATTGCTCATGTCAATTTGATAAAATGCTTCTAACTGCTGATTTGAGTTCTCATGAACCTCATTTGATAAAGTATCATAAAAATTTTTACCTAAATCAAACTCATTAGTTGAAAACACAGGACCTTTCGAATCCCTGAACTCATCATATAGAACTCTATTGATAACTGGATTTGGAATATATTCGCTTACCCCCTCATTCATAGCTACTTTTACTACTGTATCTGTCATTAAAGCTGCACCTTGTGCAATCTTTTCAATTCGTTCTGCTACATACTTAGCCTCTTTAACTCTTGGTGCTCTGATATAATACAAAACTTCAGAATTTGCTTGTACAATATTAGGAGCATATCCTCCTGAGTTAACAATCGCATAGTGAAAACGTACATCATCTAAAACATGTTCTCTTAAATAATTTGAACCTACATTCATTAACTCTACAGCATCTAACGCACTTCTACCTAAATGTGGTGCTACAGCTGCATGACTACTAACACCTTCAAAATAGAAACTATAACTTAAATTAGCCAAAGTTTGATAATTCAATACAGCGTTTGAATCTGATGGATGCCATGTTAATGCAATATCAACATCATCAAAACATCCTTCTTTTGACATAAAAGCTTTTCCAGATCCCTTTTCCTCCCCAGGACATCCGAAAAACTTAACGCATCCAACACCTTTTCTACTAACAACCTCTTTTAAAGCTATAGCAGCACCTAATGCACCAACACCCAGTAAATTATGACCACATCCGTGACCAGACAAACTATCTTTTCTACTTTCTTTTTCTGGCTTTGAGGACACCTGACTCAGTTCCGGTAATGCATCATACTCTCCTAGAAAAGCTATACAAGGACTTGATATCCCAAAAGTTGCAACAAAACCAGTTTTTAAACTTGCAATGTTTTCTTGTATATGAAAACCTTCTTTTTTTAGAAATTTCTTCAAGAGTTGTGAGGATTTATATTCCTTCATACTTACTTCTGACAGACTCCAAATTTGATGACTTAATTTTATGAGGGATTCCTTTTGTTCTTGAATGATTTCATCTATGAGTGATTTACTCACATTCACCTCCATTCAACAAAATTGTGATACAATATAAGAAAAGAATTTATCAAAATTGACACGCGTCAATTTTTACAATATAATTATATCTCAATTCAACATTGCTTGTCAACAAATTTTGACACGCGTCAATTTTAGGAGGTCTTATGGCATACAAGAAGAGTGAAGAAACCAAACAACAAATACTCACAGCAGCTAAAGAATTGTTTAACGAAAAAGGATATGATGCGACAAACATTAAAGATATCGCAGCAGTTTCTGGAGTTGTTCATTCAGCTATCTATTATTACTTTAAAAATAAGGAAAACATTGCTAGAGCATTGTTTGATCATGTTGTTAATCAAATGCATAAAGCAATCGAAACAACAAGAGAAAGCAATGATGATCTTATTGTTGAGATATTAATTACTTATCTCTTGTTATTTGAGTACATTGCCTTAAACCAAGCAACAAAAAAAGTCTACTATGAGCTAGTAGACTACTCTAAATATGACATTGCCGATTTAGATCGTTTGCGAAAAAAGTATTACCATGGCATTGAAGTTTTATTTGATCAAGTCAATCCAAACCATACAGTTAACGATATCTACCATTATATCATTACCAGTGATGCTTTTATTAAATCATTATTTAAAAGTATCATCTATGGCAATATCGAAATAACTGAGGAAGAAGCATTAAGATATTTTTGCAATACAATCTTTATAAGTCATTTCCACATAGACGAACATGAATGTGAAGATAAGTTACAACGTGCTATCACTATTGTTAAAAATATAGAACTAAAACTGCAGTAATAAAACTGCAGTTTTTATAGCATACATTCAAATATCTCAAAGTAACTTCCTGCATTGAAATCGTATAAAGGTGATGATTCTAATATTGTTAAAGCTTCTTCCTTATCTTCTGCTTGAATCATCATGAAGCCTGCTATTTGCTTATAAGAGTCATACATACCATCTCGATTTACAGATGTTCCATCAAGAAGTGGTGAACCCATATCTATAACATACTCTTGATACTTTTCTTTCCATGACATCCATCTTTTCATAGTTTCCTTATTGTCTTCATCAGTCTGTTTCTTCATAAATTCATAAGTTTCACACGTCGCACAACCAATTACCATATATCTCTTCATAAGATCCTCCTATTATACTTAATACCAGAATCTAAGTTCTTCAATCATTTACTAAACTTCTATGGCTTAATTACCTAATTAATATGAAGGATTAATCCGCGTAGAATCTTTATGGATTGTTTATAATATAAATATCAAGAGCCGAGTAAATTACTCAGCTCTTTTTTCTACATATTCTTTTCCCCAGAGATCCATCATCTCAAATACTGGGATAATTTTCTTTCCCATTTCAGTCATAGTATATTCTACAACTGGTGGTACTTCAGGATAAACGGTTCTAATTACAATCCCATTTTTCTCTAAAAACCTCAGCTGCTGCGTTAACATCTTCTGAGTCACACCAGGAATAGCCTTTTGTAGCTCATTAAATCTAAGGATATCTCTATGACCAAGTTCCCATAATATTAAAGAGACCCATTTACCGGATACAATTCCCAAGAACACTTCTACTTCACAATGATAATTATTACAACTTACTTTATTCAATCTATCTTCAGGCATATTGACCTCGCTTCCTTTGTCTATTTTATCATTTCCAAATACAAAAGAAAAGACTGTGCTAAGCACAGTCCTATGATCTATAAATTGAATCTCTAATTATTGTTTGGCTTCTCTTTGGTCCTACTGAAACAATCTTTACAGGAATACCAACATGCTCTTCAATCGCTTCAATATACTTCTTAGCTTCTGCTGGAAGTTCATCATAAGTTTCACACTTAGTAATATCTTCTTTCCAGCCTGGCATTTCAATATAAACAGGCTTACATTTACCTAAGACATTTAAATCTGCAGGGAAGTGTTTGATTACTTGACCATCATATTCATAACCAGTACAAATCTTCAACGTCTCAAAACCTGATAATACATCTAACAGCATTAATGACATACAAGTCATACCATTAACTCTTGCTGCGAAATTAACGATTACTAAGTCTAACCAACCACATCTTCTAGGACGACCAGTTGTTGTACCAAATTCATTTCCAGCAACTCTAATTCTATCGCCATTTTCATCTTCGAGTTCAGTAACAAAAGGACCTTTACCAACTCTAGTAGTATAAGCTTTTGTGATACCAATTACTTCTTCGATCATATTTGGTCCAATACCTGATCCAATTGCAAAACCACCTGAAATTGGATGTGAAGATGTAACATATGGATAAGTACCAAAATCAATATCTAATAATGTACCTTGAGCACCCTCTAACAACACCTTTTTGTTTGCTTTTACAGCATCATAAACAATTACTGTTGTATCTGCTACATATGGTCTAATTCTATCTGCGTATGCTTTATATTTTGTAATAATTTCATCTGCATCTAAAGGTTTGCCATCATAAATTTTTGTGATAATCTGATTTTTTGCTTCAATTTGAGCACGTGCTTTTAATTCAAACACTTCTTCATTCATTAAATCACAAATACGAATACCCGAACGTTCAACTTTGTCCATATATGTTGGACCAATTCCTTTTACAGTTGTACCAATTTTAGATTTTCCTCTAGCTTCTTCTGCTAAACGGTCAATCTCCTTATGATATGGAAATACTACATGTGCTCTTTCACTGATCTTAATAGTAGAAGTATCAATTCCTTTTTCTTCTAAACCATCAATTTCCTTTAAAAAACCCTCAGGATCAAAAACCACACCATTACCAATTACATTTACAGCTTTCTTATTAAGAATACCTGATGGAATTAGATGTAATGCGTACTTTTTATCTCCTACCACAACTGTGTGACCAGCGTTGTTACCACCTTGACCTCTGACAACAACATCTGCTTCAGAAGCTAAATAATCAATAACTTTACCTTTTCCTTCGTCACCCCATTGTGAACCAACGATTACTACAGTCGACATAATGCACCTCGCTTAACCAATATTTATAGTTACAAGAAATGTAGCATAGCTACTTTCTAAATACACTTCATAACAAGAAAAAA
>PPCM01000679.1_pt1 | contig 23797 bp, 21 predicted proteins | sample 1555541 | NCBI WGS metagenome assembly PPCM01 (sample SAMN05284479, study PRJNA326546) | Marine sediment metagenome, whole genome shotgun sequencing project. | isolation source: marine sediment | place: Germany: Wadden Sea | collected 2012-09-05 | reverse complement strand
GGAGGTCGGTTTTTTCATGGCAAAATATAGCTTTGAATTTAAGAAAAAGATTGTAAAAGAATACTTGGAAGGAAATACAGGCACACCTCACCTTTCAAAAAAATATGGGTTGGGATCAAAAACGCAGTTACGTCAGTGGGTTAACGCATATCGCGAATACGGTGATGAAGGCCTGATGCGTTCTAGAGAAAAGCAAAGCTACTCTTTTGACTTTAAAATACATGTGGTAGAATCATATTTATCAAGTGAGGTCTCTTATCAGGAGTTAGCCTTATTACAAGGAATAAATAATCCAACTCTTCTATGTAAATGGGTAAATGACTTTAGAATTGCTGGACCTGATGCTCTGAGGCCAAAGAAGAAAGGTCGGAAGAAGTCGTTGGATACAAATAATAATAATAAGAAGAAGCAAATGCAATCTATATCGGACACTGCAACTGTAGATACAAGTGCTGAACATGTGAAACAACTTGAAGATGAATTATTAAAATTACGAATAGAGAATGCTTATTTAAAAGAACTGAGGAGGTTGCGTCTAGAAGAGAAAACTCTTCTGAAAAAACAGCGAGAATCATCCACGCCCTCCGAAGAGAATTCAAATTAAAAGATATTCTCGCATTTACAGGTTTTCCAAAAGCCACGTACATGTATTGGCAAAAGAGATTCGACCGTGAAAACCCTGATCAAGAAATAGAAGATAAGATTCTAGAAATTCGAAAAAAGCACAAAGACTATGGTTACCGTAGGATCTATGGCGAGTTACGGACTCTTGGTATTGTCATAAATAAGAAGAAGGTTCAACGTATAGTACAAAAGCTCGGCATTCAAGTGACTTCATTCGTTAGAAAGAGTAGGAAGTATAGTTCTTACAAAGGTAAAGTTGGCGAGGTTGCACTAAATAGGTTAAACCGAAGATTTGAAACGAATATTACACATCAAAAGATTACTACCGATACCACTGAGTTTAAGTACTATGAATTAAATGATCAAGGCTCATTAGTGATTAAGAAACTCTATTTTGATCCTTTTATGGATCTTTCGAATCGTGAAATTATAAGTTATGGTATTTCACAGCGCCCTTCTGCCCAAAGTATAATGGATGCACTGAATAAAGCTATAGAAGTAACATCCGACTGTAAATACAGAAGAACCTTTCATTCTGACCAGGGCTGGGCATATCAAATGAAAAGTTACGTAAGAACTTTAAAAGAACATAAAATATTTCAAAGTATGTCTCGTAAAGGGAATTGCCATGATAATTCTGTTATGGAAAATTTCTTTGGTATATTGAAGCAAGAAATGTACTATGGCATTATTTACAAAAGTTTTGATGAGCTAAAAACTGCAATCGAAACGTATATTAAGTATTACAACGAACAAAGAATTAAAGAGAAATTATGCTGGATGAGTCCTCAAGAATATAGGATTAACATCTTAGCTGCATAAAAATAGCGTAACGATTTTTTAAAATCGTTACGCTAAAGTCTAACTTTTGGGTGTCACATCAGGCATCCTGATGGCTATCTTATTTTCTCATGTGTTTTTTACTTGCTGTGTTTTATTAAACTCTTGGCAAATTCTCTGGCGCATTCAAGATCCTCACAATTAGGCCGCCCCTTATTCATTCCTCCGATATACTTTAAAAAACTATTGGTATTATATCCTTTCGAACTAAATTCACCAACTACTATGTATCCTTTAGAAACAAGCTTTTCTCGTAACAACTCATGATCCTTCCCAACTTTCTCATCCCCTTGTACAGCGCTTGTAGAAAATATAAAACTGTTCTTCTCATTAACCTGTGGTAACCTGTCAACAATATCTAGCAACTCTTTGTAATGTTTACCGCTGTCTATACCGGCTCCGAACCCAATCAGTGCATATTGATCCAAAGATTCCAATTTCACATCTGCTGGAGTTGTCACTTCAGCATCCAATACATCCGCAAACTCATTTGCTATCTTCTCGGTATTTCTATGGTGATAAGAATACACAATAATTAGACACTTTTGTTCCACTTGAATCCCCTCCCTATTGATCATTATTAATTTATTATATCATAAGCAAATTCATTGAATAGAAAACGTAATTCGGGGTACATAGATGAGTGTGAATAAGAATAAAAGGAAAGTCCACTTTTGACTTTCCTTTTTTGCTGCTCCAGATTCTCTTTAGAAGGAATCTATTACAGGAACAAGAAACGCTGTTACATATAAGTCCGTATCACTCCTGAGGGAATGCATTATGCCCGCTCTGGCAATAAAGGCACTTCCCACATTTAGCTCTACTTCGCCATCCTCTAGAACGCCATACCCCGATCCTTTGATACAGTAAAAAATCTCATCGTGTCCAGCGTGTTTATGAAGTGGTACGACTATATCTGACGGTACATGATACACCTTTTCTTCAAGGGCATTCCTGATCAACTCTAGATCCATACTCTCTGATCTAAATAAATCTGCTCTATCAGTTTTAATTTTATTCCTAAATTCTTTTGGACTAATGCCTGTATTCTTCTTAAAAAACCTTGTTAAATTTGATGCTTCTGAAAATCCCAAATCATAGGCAATTTCATTAATGCTTTTTTGCTCGAAACTTAGTCTCAATCGTATTTTTTGGACAAGTTGCTTAATGATATATTGCTTAGCGGACTCATCAATGGCTTTTCTTGTGACTTGGTTAACTGTCTTTTCAGATACATGCATCATTTTTGCATAACCTTCAACGCTCTTTTCATGATCAATATGCTTATCCACTAATTCTGTAAACTGGACAAACAGCTCATTCTTTTGGGCTTGAACAGTATAGTCCAGAAACTTGCTATTCATTATTATTTGTACCACCGTCATAAATGTTGATGCAATCACCTTCTCATCTATGACTTCATTTGATTGTGTATACATTCTACATATAACATCAAATAAGGCCGTCAGTGTTGAACTATATAAATAAGTCGACTTAATATGGGGATTTAAATGACTTTGCTTAAACAAATCCTTGACAACACTACTCTGATTACTTAAAAATTCACACATAAATCCTTCAGTAAACATGACTGAGTATCCTTCTACATTCGTAAAATCACAATACTTATGCACTCGGTTGTTAGATATCAGAAAGCTTTCTCCCGCGTGTATAGTATGCTCTATAAAGTCCAATTCATGGCTACACTTACCTTCTGTTACATAAATAAAATTATAGAAATTCGTTCTATATTGTTTGTTGATGAATGATGAATCCAATGATTCAAAGAATGTGTCTAAAGGAATGATTTCAAATCCACTATTTTTATTTTTGTTTTTAAAGTCAATTTTTTTAATCTTCATCATATCAACTCACCTATCCTTATATTTAAATTGATTACATTCATACCCTATCAACAGCAAACAAAGTGCAATATTTATAGTATATGTCCAATTTTGATAATTTTTAATGGTATTATCGAACCAAAAAAATTCAAAACGAAACCGAAGCACTCTATTTATATAATACCTCGGTTGCGATAGAGTAACAATCGAGTGTTTTCTTTTATTATTCAGAAAACATATTAGGTTTGTTTTTGATTGTTATTCGAAGGAAAATGATATTCCTATTTGTCGGACTGGATAATAAACTAAATATGAAGTTTATACAGCGATTAGATAAGGAGCGAATAATGAGTATAAATAATATGAACGAAGAAATGGACATGGATGCCATGAAAAAAATGATGTTTAAAAAAGCATTGGAAGCCGGTGTTGATTTTAAGGCGTTAACGGAAGGTTTAGAAACAAGGACATATTTACTTCCACCTAATTTAGAAGTGCCCCTTCATGAGCATGCAACACAAGATGAAATCTTCTATTGTGTGAAGGGCAAAGGTGTCGGTGTTGTAGATGGCAAGGAGTTCAACTTTACGCCAAGTGATGTATTTGTTGCCCCTGCTGGATCACTGCATACAGTTAGCTCTGATGAAACATTGTTTATCATAGCTTTTTTGATCCCAGTTAATAGAATTATTTGCCAGTGTAGGCAAGTGACTTATGTAGATATTAGGAAATCAATGGTTCAAGGTGCTCGTACAGTTGAAGAAATAAAGGCGATGACAGGCGCTGGTACTGGGTGTGGTAATTGCATCAAGGCTATTGAAAAAATTCTTTCAATGGCTTGCGGATGTAAAATGGTTACTATTGAGGACGTTGTAAAAGCAGTCAAGAATGGCGCGGATACAGTAGAAAAAATCGAAGAAGTTACCGGTGCCGGTACTGATTGTGGTAACTGTAAAATGCTGCTACAAAATATCATTGATCTAAAAAAATAAAGCGCTTAGTATTATACGCATATAAGTAACTGCATACGCCATCATTGATTCAGTCATATTCAAACCGTTCACTCGATTTTTTTATCAAACGTCAACGATTGGATAAAGGCAAAAAGATAGTAGACTTTATCCGTCTACTATCTTTTTATCAAATTATTAATTAGTACCTTTATGATATGCCTTTCAGTTATAACGTATATTCTACCGGTGGATTACCTGAAAAATCAGCGATTATAGCTTTTGCATCTTCAAGATAAAAAATCTCGAAAGTAGGATTCTCTGGTGTTTTGTATACCATTTTCACGATGTCACTCTTTTCAACAATAGCTTTCTTGATATCCATATCACTTGCAAATTTAACTTTCCCACATAATCGAATCCACTTAAACTCAGGACTTGACGCAGTAATTTCTACATACGAACATTCTGCTAATTCGTTGAATACATCTTTTTGATTACTTGTACAGAAATATAGTTTGCCTTCTTCCTCGTGCATATACTGAAAAGGACGCACTTTAGGCCTACCATCTAATCCTACAGTTGCCAAGTACTGTACTGGGTTTTCACTTAAAAATTGAATTACTTCGTTCATAATTAATCCTCCTTATCAATTTCACTTTGCTCATCCTCTAATTTCAATACCCTCTCCATGAGGACCAAAATACTACTCTCCGCCATCTTTCTTCTATTGGATAGCCGCCATCTTCATTGATTATCTTCATGATAATATCAGTATACTGCCTATGACGTGTATCTATAATGTTAATTCCGGAGTATAAACATTCAAAACGATACCGATCATTGATTCATCAAAAAAAAAACGATAAGAATTATATCTCATCGTTTAAGCAAACATTTCTTATATCTACTGGTTTATAAGAGTTAGTTTAAATAAAAAAGGCCATAAATGAATAAACTACTCTACAACTTGCTCTTTATCAGCATTTTCTGCTATTTCTTCCAGCGTTCAAGTTTAGGAATACTACGCGTTGCCAACCATGCAATTACGCCATTCATCCCATCTTTCTTCATCTGTTCGATACAAAAGTCCTGCATTTTCTTTGCACTATTAACTTCAGGCGGGCTAAGAAATTCTCCATCCTTATAGCACATTGAGCAATACTTCTTGTTAACGGATCCATCCTTCTCACTACCACCACCTTGTAGATCTTTTTTCATTGGGTAGCCACAGCTTTGACAAAACTTATATTCTTTCATATGATCACCACTCCTCATAGTGACTTTATACCCCAAATCCTGCATAATAATATACTTTGTAAGAAACACCGATGCCATGGCACTATTATAATCCGAAACACTATCGAAGCCTTCGTAAGCAAATAAAAACAGCCCACAATCATATGATCGCGGGCTGCTTATTTCTACTTGAATCAAATTAACACGACTTAAATGGTTCTTAAATTAACCACTCGCCCATTAATGAACCAATCAACTCTACAGCTGTAATTGCTGTTTGGTTTTTAACATCAATAATAGGATTTACTTCTACGAACTCAGCACTAACAAGTTTTTCAGTTAATGAAATCATTTCTAATGCTAAATGACTTTCTCTGTAAGTCATTCCACCTGGTACTCTTGTACCAGTTCCAACTGCGTGTACAGGATCCATACAATCCATATCGAAACTTACATGGATTCCGTCTGTTCCGTCAGTTGCAATCTTAATTGCTTCATCAATAACAGCATTCATACCCATTCTATCGATTTCATGCATTGTAAACACTGTGATGCCAAGATCCTTGAACACTTGTCTTTCACCAGCATCTAAATCTCTACAACCAATGAATACGATGTTTTTTGTGTCTAATTTAGCGTCGCCACCGATTGATGTCAACAGTTCATGACCCATGCCTAAGTTTACTGCTACAGGCATACCGTGGATATTTCCTGAAGGTGACGTTTGGTCAGTATTGATGTCACCATGTGCATCAAACCAGATAACACCAAGATTTTTTTTGTGTTGTAGAACACCTTGGATTGTTCCGATAGCAATACTGTGGTCGCCACCGATAACTAGCGGGAATCTTCCCTCGTCCATTGTCTTAGATACTTGGTCACAAAGTGCTTGATTTACTCTAGCTACTTCGTGAAGATTTTTTAAATTTGTTCCTGGCGTCGTTGGATCCTTAGGTCTAACCGCCCTAATATCGCCTTCATCCTTAACATCAAAACCAATGTTTTCAAGTCTTTCAACAACACCTGCAAATCTCATAGCCTCAGGTCCTAAGCTAACGCCTGGCGTCCCAGCGCCTAAGTCCAATGCTACACCGATTACTGATAAGTTTTCATTTACTAAAGATTTCATATTTACCTCCCATTTATATCTAAATAAGTCTTTGCCTATTTAAGAACTTTGCCATTTACAGTATTTTCAATGTTTCAACCCTCCAAATTTTGATATAAATATAATATGGAGGTGGTTGTATGATTAAATCAACTAAAGAATTTATTCAGAAGAAAAACACTGTAATAGAATTAATTTATCAACATGGATCTGAATTTCGTGAACATGTAACAATTGATGATATCGAACTTCACGATGTTCTTTTTGAAATCATCAATGAGACTCTCGTACACGGCATCAAGAAAATGACGCTCGTTAACGAATCACTTGATTTCACTTGTGAATTTCCCCGCCTCACACATGAAGGCCTTGAATATTATGAGTCGATGGGTATCGACAGCTCATGGGGACTATAAGTATAGGCATTTGTCTATACTTTTTTATTTGCCGCGCAAGTGCTTTACTTGCGTTAAGAGGGCATCCGACCTCGCTGGTCGGTGCTACTTATTTGCTAGTGCATCCTTATAGGAGTGCATAAAGGGCTTAGCATTCTCGATGGATAGTGCCAGCTTTTGATAAAAATGCCTCAAAGTTTGCATTTAATCCTTCGACAACATCATCTTCCTCACACAATCTATAGAGTTCTATAGCCACTTCTACAGTGCAGATATGATCTATATCCTTATTTCGTCTCAATGTATATCGGGTCTTTTCTAAGTTTTCCAGTGATACAAAAGGCAAATTGTTCAGGTAGTCACTTTTTCTGAGCATTTTTCTCGCTTCTTTCCAAGTGCCATCCAAAATAAGAAATGCCAGTCGTCTACCATTAATACTTTTTTGTCTTAATACTTCTGTGTCTATTTTAACTCTACCCTCATCTTCAATTGGAAAAACAAGAATCGGATAGTAAGTATCGTCTTTGAGTAAGTCCAACAATTCCTTTGGGGGCTCCACCCTGCTCCAGTAGAAAATCTTTACTGATTCAGGTACCCCTTCTTTAATCAACGCCCCTGTATTGGACCAACGCTCCATCTCCCTTTCATGGGTGAGTAGCCATATAGATACATCACTGTGTAAAACTGATTTGTCGTCGGAAATACTAACTTCAGTGTCGTTCCCATCCACTTGACTGTCATTAATTTTCTTTTCCATAAAGCAGACATTAAAATTTGTTTGTTTGTATCTTTTGACTTTAACAATCTGAAAACCTCGATCGATATACCACTGCTTCAGGACTTCATTCTCTGACACCATTCCTAAAGAAAGCACACTCGCGCCCGCTTCTTTTATGATGTTTTCAATATGATCCATCAACCGACTACCGTAGCCTTTATGTCTATACGAAGGTAATATCGCAAGCTTCATGATTTTATACTTTTTGCCGTCATTCGTGCTATAGGCTATGCAACCAACAAGTTTCGACTGCTTGTCTTCCTCGACATACAATCCAACCATCACAGCTCCTTTACTTAACAGCTTGTAAAAGCCATTTTTATCAAAGAAGGCACCACTTGCAGGGAAGATCCCTTTTGTCAGTTCCAGGTCCTTTGCTACAGTCTGAAAGGATGTTTGAATGACCTTGATATAATCATCGATTTCACTTTTGTTAAATGCTTTTATAGTCAAACTTCTACCTCAAAATATAAGAAAGCGCCTTATCCGACTAAGGTCGTATAAGACGCTGTATTCTAATTTTAGAATTACTCACTTACCTTAGTTACATACTCAGATGTTGCTAACATTAACAACGATCCATAATCAACACTAAAATCTACAATGTCACCAACTTTAAATGTTTGCGCTGTATGCGTCACATCTAAAAGTAAATGGTCACTACTTGCTCCTAGGATATCAATTTTAGCGTCTCTTGGGGCTAAGTCACCAGGTCGTGCGTCTTGCACACCTACTGCAACTATTGCTCTTAACATCTTTCCCTTATCTTCAAAGGAAGGCACATTTCCAAAGGCATCCATACCGATTTCACCTTTAGGCATTGAATCTTTTTCTTTCAATTCAACGATTTGTCCCTGTAATGTAAAGCAATCTTCGTGTAATCCTTCTACAGGATTACCATAAGCTGTTTCTCTACCTAATACATATAGTTCACCAGGTCTTAGATTGGTTACACCAGTTGGCATTTGACCATTTTCCACTAAGTAATAAGAACTTGAGTTACCACCTGATACCATCTGTAATTTTATATCAAATGTCTTTTCGACATCTTTTGCAATTTCTACAAGTTGTCCTAAGTTATCCGTGCTTGGGATGATGCCTCCGTAACATGTCAAGTTAACGCCTAGACCATAAAGATTCACATTGTCTAGCTTAAGAATTTCTGTAACTGTTGTATTGACATCCTTTGGCAATACACCTTCTCTTAAATCACCAAGATCAACCATCAATAGTATATCATGAACTTTGCCTGCTGTCTCGGCAGCGGCGTCAATTGCTTTTATTGTTTCTAATTCTGAGTTGAAACTTAAATCAGTATATTTTACAACCGATTCAACTTCACTTAACATCGGAATACGAATCAATACTTTCTTGGCATTAATGTCTTGCAGCTTCATTAAATTCTTAACACGTGAATCTGCCAGCATTGTGGCACCACCATCAACTGCTGCTTGGGCAACTGTCGGATCTGCACAAAACACCTTCGTTACACACATGATATCAATGTTTTTTTCACCACATCTCTTTGCAATAATCGAAACATTTTCTTTTATCTTGTTTAGATCTGCTTTTAAAACTGGATACATCTAAATTCCTCCCCATATTTAATTATACGCAGTGCGCATTCATCAACTTAAATCTTTAAACTTTTCTTCATTAATCGAACGGCAGCTTCTCTATTCTCTTTTGAAAGTACACCTAGGGAAGCCATGATATAGTCATTATCAATCAATACTTCAATTTCATTGTTCGGTAACAATTTGTTTCCCTTGTTGCTAAGTGGTACTTGCTTAATGATATCCACTCTATTTGGCAGCCGCGTCAATGCACCACCAGTTCCTACAATGTATTTAACACTTGTAAGATCTTTGCCTTCTGCCATTGATTTCTTACCGCCACCTTTAAAAAGATCCCGATACCCGCCTGCATGACGATTGGCTGAGACGATAACCGCTTCATGGGTCAATCGTTCAACAAACTTGAATTGATCCTCACTCTTTGGAATTGGGATATGTGCCTCAATTAAGTCTTTTACCTGTTCATCAGAAAATCCTAATTGTTGTCCAAGTTTTTCTTCTCCGATCATTTCAACGATATTCAGCATATTAACATAGACACCTAAGTCTCCTTCAACAGTTCTTTTCGCCACTGGTTCAGGCGAAATAAGCACACGACTAACTTCTTCGCTGCCTTCAGTTACTGAATGAATATCTGTGGTTGCACCACCAACATCGATGGTAACTAAATCACCAATCTCTTCTTTTAACACTTTTGATGCTTCCATAACTGCGCCTGGCGTTGGGATAATCGGTCCATTGACCATGTCGCGTACGTGGTGCATGCCTGGAGCATGGACAATATGTTCTTCAAAAGCATCTTGAATAACCTTACGCGTAGGTTCAACATTCAGCATATCAATTTTAGGATACACATTCTCTACTATATACAGTAAGTCACGTTTTCCTACTTCTTCAAATATCTCAATGATTTCATCATGATTATCTATATTACCAGCGTAAATAACCGGTACATCCAAATCCAATCCAACAACAACTTCCGCATTATAAATAGCGGTGTCTCTTTCGCCGTGGTCTACACCACCAGCAATCAGGATAATGTTTGGCTTTACTTCTTTGATTTTCTTCACATCTGTACGACGTAAACGTCCCGCCGTTACAAGGTGAATATTTGCGCCTGCACCAAGTGCCGCTTCCTTAGCTGCTTTAGCCGTCATATCGTAGACAAGTCCATGCACCGTCATCTTAAGTCCACCCGCTGCACTACTTGTAGCAATCAGCTCATTATACTCTACCTTCTCAACACCTAGATTAACTGCTAAACTCTCAATTGCTTTTGACAGACCGATTGTTACATCGTCTTCTTTAACCGTCGTCGGTGACTGTCCTTGCCCGACAAATTTAGGATCTGTTGTATTTAAATCACTAAAGGCATTGACTACCGTTGTCGTGCTACCAATTTCTGCTACTAAAATATCAAATTTCATGCTACGTCCTCCTTTGCAATCATTTCCACTTCACAGTCTACACTTTTATATCGGTAAACTCATTGAACAATGTACAAATCTAATTGGCGATTTCATAACTTTTTCACTTTCTTAGTGTCACAAACAAGTTGTGAACCTAAGAGAGCGAAAAAGCTTCATTGAAGAAGCCCTTTCGCTATGTTATCCAGTAACCAACTAATTAGTTACCTGCTTTTTCTTCCATTCTCTTAACAAAGAATGTTGCTACGTTAACACCTTTGTCATGCTTACTGAAACCAGCATCCATACCGTTCTTAACTGCGATTTCAGGCGTTACTTGCGTACCACCAGCACAGATAACAACTTTATCTCTGATACCTTTTTCAACAGCATACTCATGAAGTCTCTTCATGTTCTTATAGTGAATATCATCATGTGAGATAATTGTAGAAGCTAAGATTACGTTAGCATTGTGCTCGATAGCAGCGTCAACTAACTTTTCAACTGGAACCGATGTACCTAAGTACTCAACTTCCATACCGTACTTCTCAATACCACCATGCTTGATATCGATTACTTCTCTAAGACCAACTGAATGCTCATCTTGTCCAACTGTTGCAGCTACGATCTTAATACCATGCTTTTCGTTAAGTGCTCTGATGTCATCATCACTCATAACTTCTGGCTCTGGTGGAATCTCAAGCGTTGCTAAGTCGATTGCGAAATCAACTACACCCTTCACTTGGATTCTTGTACCTTCTGTTGGATGCATTACTTCTGAGTGAATTACTTCGATTTCTTTAAGGTTCATACCCTTAGCGAACTCGATAGCAGCATATTCAGCAGTTCTTCTTTCACAAGGTAAGAATAATTCTACAGTTACAACACCATCAGCTAACCATTGAACTTCTGGCTTGATCATAGTAGAAGATCTGAATTCTTCAGTTTCGTCTAATCTAGTGTTTACATTATCAACGTCATCTAATTCATCGATGTAGATAATCTTGTCTGGATCTTCGAATGTACATCCGCCGATTAAAGCAGCAGGATTGTTGGCATCACCATCGTATTGTGTAATATTATTGTTACCGTAGTGAGCTGTTACTGGCGCCATATAATCTGCATCTCTTTCGAATACAGCACCTGCACCTACACCACCAGCGATTTGACGTCCGATACCGTCGCCATTTCTTTCTGGGTACATACCTGAATCAACAAAGAATCCTTTTTCAACAGCTTCAAAGTATCCGCCAGCTTCAAGAATTTCTTCCATGTAAAGAATTGCTCTTTCTTTAAGCTCTCTTGCATTTTCTCTTAATGGTCCATCTTTCTTAAGTTCAACCATTTCAGAAATAGAGTCAAGGCCAACTAAAGTTTGCTTAGCTGTATCACATGCTTCGATGTTGTACATATGCCAAGGTACATTTCTACCTTCATCAGGTGTAATCGTCGATTGAATATCAGCACTTGTTAATTTAGAAATTACCATGTTAAGTACATGTGTAACTGTCGCTTCTCTAGAAGAAGATGTTACGTACTTAGTGTTCATTTGAGCTCTCATCTTGTACTCAGTGAAGAAATCTCTTAACGCAACTGCGTAAGGTAAATCTAATTGTGTACAAGGTGCTGGAGCAGAAGTTGGAGGTACAGTAGAAAGACAAATGTTTGACTTCTTCATACCAACTTTTGCAGAGAAAATAGCGTTGATACCATGTTGAACCATAAGTTCAGGCATTACTTTCCATGCTTCTCTAGCTGTTGCATTTGCATTATGCGCACCATCGATTTGAGCAATGTCAGCCCAAGTCATAACTGCTTTAGATTCAGCAGCATCGATGAATGATCTTACCATGTTAACGTTTCTGTAAAGAACGTTGTATTGAGGATCCTGGTGAGCACCGTTAACGCCTTCTTCAGCGAACATTACTGCAACGTCAGGACCAGCAACACCAGATACGTATGAATGGTAGTTAATTGGTCTACCTACTTCATCCTCGATCATGTCACATGCTTTTCTATGTGCTCTAACTTGTTTTCTCGTAATTGGAATACCACCAATACCTTGTGGTGAACCTTCGATTAATCCGTCAAAGTGAGATTGTCCAGCAGTTCTGATAACCATGATATGGTCAGCACCATGCCATGCTGTCATTCTCATTCTTCTAATATCATCTTCAAAACGACCAGAAGCGATTTCTGTCGTGATAGAGTTGTGTGGTTGAGGGTCGATATCACCAAAGTATTTGTTACATGGGATACCTACGTAGTTTTCTAAGCTGTCAGAACAGTCGTTGAAAGTGAAAGGTCCAATTTTTTGGTTTTCTTTCTTCTCTCTCCAAACCCATCCTCTTCTTCTTGGGCGGTAGTTTTCTAAATCTTCAAGAACCGCTCTTACGTCTATCTTTTGGTCTAGTTCTAATTTCATTATGCCTTACCTCCCTTGAAGATTGCTACAGCGTCATCCCAGTGCTTGCCTTCGATTAACTCAAGACCAGCTTCTCTTACTGTAATATTTTTTTCTTTTGAAATTCTGTAAACGATGTGGCCAACACCTTTACTCATAAGTCCTCTGTCAATTGCACCTTCAACAAGTGGCTTAGCTTCTAAACTTGAGAAGCCCATTCTTAATAATACAGAACGCTCAACCGATGGTGAAGTGTGTGTTTTAGCAAGGTCTAGTAATGGATCTACAACTTTTTCTGCTAACTCCCAGAATCTTGCCTTTAACTCGTCATCCGAAAGCGATTCAAGATGCTTTCTTCTTGTTAAGAAATCATCTTCTCTTTTTAAATAACCTTTCATTGATATCCCTCCAACTTTATTTTACATTCAACTCTTTTAGAGTTTCTAAAACAAACTCTTTTGATGTATTAGTCTCTTCAACTAAAAACGCAATATCTTTATCCGATACTTCAGTCGTACCAGTTTGCTTAATCGCATTCTTAATTAATGAAGTTCTGATTTTTTTCATATCTAGATCAACTGCTTGAATCATTCTTGGGTGTTCAGGAAGAATGATAGTCTCTCCCGGCACTTCCTCTTGAGGATTACCAAACTTGATGTCAATACCATTGTCTCTAGCAAATGACAATTGAGGCTGAACGTGCTTTCCAGCACCAGTGTATTCAGTTTCCTGAACAACGATGATTTGATCCTCGTCCATCTCTCTAGCAATACTGAACGCAGCAGCTAATGATGTATTACCAGCTGGTCCTCTTTCAATACCTTCGATTTGTGCTAATGTTTCAGTCATGTAGAAAACTTCACCCTGTGCAACCGTCACATAACGATCCATGTATCTTAGTGGTCTAGCCGCTGATCTAGGAACGTCTGAACGGTCTGGCCATGTTGTGAATGGAATACCGAAGCCCGTATGGCCTGTCGTGAATGATTTCTTATTGAACTGTGTATCACTTGCCATGTGTAAGCCAGAAAGGTTGACTGATGCAGCGACAACAGTTGTGCCATCAGCGCCAGCTTTATTAAGACCTCTAGCAGTACCAGAAAGGTTACCACCACCTGCGTTTGTACAAACAACAACATCCGGGTCCTTACCTACACGTTCTCTCATTTGAATCGCAAGTTCGTATCCTAATGTTTCAACGCCTGCAATGCCAAATGGTGTATATAATGAAGCGTTGAAGTATCCTGTATCTTCTAACATCAATAAGAATGAGTAGAATAATTCAGGTCCAACTGTTAATTGAACAACTTCAGCGCCGTAAGCTTCACATTTTCTTGCTTTCTCAACGATTTCAGGTTGACCCATATGCTTGCTATCGTAACATTCTTGAACGATAATACATTTCAGGCCATGCATAGCCGCTTGTGATGCAACAGCTGCGCCGTAGTTACCACTTGTCGCTGCAATTACACCTTTGTAGCCTAGTTTCTTCGCATGGAAAACTGCATTTGCAGCTCTTCTTGCTTTGAAAGAACCCGATGGATTAGATCCTTCGTCCTTTAAGAAAATTCTTGCGCCTTTACCAGGAGCTGAACATTTTCTAGCAAGAGCTGTCAAATTCTTTAATTCAAATATTGGTGTATTACCAACACCAGTTTCACCTTGAATTTTTTGCATTTCTTCTAAAGTGTAACCAGTTTCTTTCATCATTTTTTCAAAATCAAAAGCAATGCTACCTGATTCGAATACTGAGTAATCAATTCCGATGGCTTTTTTCATGATTTCGTTTTTTCTGCCCATTACAGCTTCGTAATTCATATTACTCAACGTCATCACCTCCGAAAAGAATTTCTCTTAATTGTTTTCCTATTTGCATTAATTCAGGTATATAGTTTCCGAATGAATGTGCATATGTTGGAGCGATTTCTACCAATGTCCCTGTAACCATTCTACCTGTGATTGTCTTAACTTCAACCTCATCGCCTTCATTAGCATCAGCTTGTGCATGACCTTTGACCCACATTTCCAACGGCACTTTCTTAGTATCGTCAGGTACTTGTGGCGCTCTTTGATCAGGCGTAAGAACGATGTTATGTACCATTACCCAGTCGCCTTTTTTAGCTTTCATCTCGTTACCTCTTTCTATTAAAGTACTTACTACTAAAGTACATAGTAAGTCCGGTGGCACTAGTTACAATGCCACTGGACCATATAAGTTTTTATTCAGTTAATTACTTAGCGTCGATCATGTCTCTAACGTCGCCCATCATCGCTCTTGGAACTGGAAGGTCGATCATAGTCTTAAGACCAGGGTTCGCGTTGATTACGTGAGGAATCATGTTAACACACATAGCGATTGTTCCTAAACCACCTTCAACTTCTGGTGTAATTGCCATGTTAACTTCTGGTGTACCTTTGATAGTGATGTAGTCACCAGTGTTTTGTCCAACCATTTCAGGCTCGATTTGTTGAGGGTGAATCATGTCGATCTTAACTTCGCCATCTACATAACCTTGACCAGTCATGTTAACACCAGCAACATCGCCAGCAGCAGCAAATCCGTAAGGAGACTTTCTGTCTACGTCAGTAACGATTGGCTTCATTTGTTGTTCGAACTTTTCTACTTTCCAACCAATAGCGTCAGCAATCATACCTACAGATTCGTGGAATCCAACATGACCTGCTAATGTTCCATCTTCAACACCTTTGTTAAATGTGTCAACTGCAATACCAACACCTTGTTCTTCCATTACAGCTGGTCCGAATGGAGAAAGTGAGTTAACTCTCTTAGCTTCGATTGATTCAACATCTACCATACATCCAGTTAAAGTTACAACTAATAAGTCCATGATAAGACCTGGGTTGATTCCTGAACCTAAGATTGTAACGCCGTTTTCTTTAGCGATTCTATCTAACTCAGCAGCTAATTCAGGTTCTTGAGCTTGTGGGTATGCCATTTCTTCAGCAGTAGAAATAACGTTTACTTTTTGCTCTAAACATTGCTTTAATCTAGGGAAAGCAGCCTTAGTGAAAGAGTCAGTTGCAGTTAAAACAACATCTACGTTTCCGTTGCTTACAACTTCATCAAAATCGTTAGTGATGATAACTTCTGGCTTGTCGCCTTGCTCAATGCCTAGGTAATCGTACATGTTTTTGCCAACTCTATTTTTATTTCTGTCACATACACCTGTTACAACGATACCTTTTTTGTTAGCAAGCATTCTTGCCATACCGCTTCCCATTGCACCAAAACCCCAAATTGCTACTTTTACATTTTCCATAAATTTGTACCTCCAAATTTTAATTTATTGTGAACCAAAAGTTCACATACTTGCAACGACATACCGAGTCGTTCGCTTATTTATCAACACCAATTATAAATGCAAGTTGAATGCCAACATTGTGCCATCTTTCATTTTATGTACTAAAAAGTATACAAATCAATGTTTATGAATTTGTACATTCCTGTGTTTCCAATACATTAAAGCCACTATGTTTTTGTTTGTTATCTTTTTAACTTGCAAGTGACTTCTGTGAAACCCTCTAAATACTCTTGTCAAAAACAACAAAAGCAAAATATTTTGCACTTACCGTGCAAAATATTTTGCTTTTGTTATTCGATCTCATATTTTTTAAGCTTATATTGAAGATTTTGCCGTGAAATTTTTAATTCCTTAGCCGTTTTACTGACGTTACCATTACAAGACTTCAATAAATCAGCAATTACTTGCTTTTCTAAAGATTCCAAGTAATCGTTTAGACCCTCTGATAAATCCGCCGTAAGGATTGCCGGTTCTTCACCTCTCGCCTTACGTTGAGCCAATTCTTCTGTCTTATGGGCTAAATGCTCCTTTGTTATAACATGCTCGTCCATGACCATATTCATTGCGGTTTCAATCATATTTTGAAGCTCTCTGATATTCCCTGGCCAGGTATATTCCTGAAATAAGGCTTCTACATCTTTACCGATCATCCACACGTCTTTATTGAGCTTTTCATTATAATGTCGAATAAAATGATCCGACAATAACCTCACATCGTCTAATCGCTCTCGTAAACTTGGTATCCTTATGTTAATAACATTCAAGCGATAGAACAAATCCTTACGAAAATCCCCTTTTTCAACAAGTTCAAGTAGGTTTTCATTGGTTGTTGCTATGATCCGAACATCGACTATGACATCTTTTGAACCACCAATTCGGCGAATATACCCCTCTTGTAGAACACGTAATAATTTAGCCTGAAGGGTGATACTCATTGAATTAATCTCATCCAGCAACAAAGTCCCACCATTAGCCTGTTCAAAGAGTCCGGGCTTATCAAGAGCACCTGTAAAACTCCCCTTAACTGTCCCAAAAAGGATACTTTCAAGTAAACTTTCGGGAAATGCCGCACAGTTCTGTGCTATAAAAGGCTTGTCCATTCGATTACTCCCAGAGTGAACACTCTGTGCAAACAGCTCTTTACCGGTTCCTGTCTCACCCTCGATCAGTACACTAGAAGATGACATTGCAGCACGCTTAGCCATTTTGATTGCTTCCATCAGTTTTTTGTTCTGACCGAGTATGCTATCAAAATCGTAGTAGATACGACCACGTTTTTTCGGTTTTTCCGGTTTCATCAATCGTTCCTGGAGTTCTATAATTTGCTCGGACATATTGCTGACATTGGTCAAGTTTTTAGCTATTTCAACGGCTCCAATGACTATACCTTCATGAAATATTGGGAATGTCGTGTTCATCGTTGTAATTTTTTTGCCTTTTAAGTTTAAATAACTCTGCATTTCTTTATGTACTGACTGTTGCTTATTGATCGCCGATAACAAGGTAGAATTCTCAATTTGCCACGTCGGAAAGACGTCGAGCAGGTATCTTCCAATAACCTGCTCAGCCGCTAATCCTTCTATTCGTTCCATTGCCTTGTTATAGACGAGAGTTGTTCCGTTTTTATCAACGATGTGAATGCCCTCTTCAACCTCGTGCAAAATATTTTGCATCGACTGAATAATTAGCAATTCATTACTCATATAACGCCCCTCATCTTTCACTTATTCCTAGTACACTGGATAATTTTTGCAAAGTGCCAGTACGTCCGCCTTGATTTCTTCAATCGAACGCGACGCTTCTAATGTATCAGCAATTAAATTACCGATTACTTTCATATCTTCTTCTTTCATGCCTCTAGTTGTAACTGCTGGTGTACCAATACGGATACCACTTGTAACAAACGGACTTTCAGTTTCAAATGGAACTGTATTCTTATTCACAGTAATATCCACTTCACCTAACATTTTTTCTGCTGCTTTGCCCGTAAGTTCCTTGTTTCTTAAATCTACAAGTAACAAGTGATTGTCAGTACCACCAGAAACAAGCTTAAATCCTCTTGCCTTTAGTGCTTCACCCAATACGTTGATATTCTTAAGCACTTGCTCTTGGTAAGTTTTAAATTCAGGCTCAAGCGCTTCTTTAAAGCTAACCGCTTTAGAAGCGATGACATGCATTAATGGACCACCTTGAATACCAGGGAAAATTGCTTTATCAATCGCTTTAGCATATTCTGCTTTACACATGATAACGCCACCACGAGGTCCCCTTAATGTTTTATGCGTCGTAGTTGTTACGAAGTCAGCATATTCACATGGATTCTGATGTAGACCTGTTGCAACAAGTCCTGCAATATGTGCCATATCCACCATTAATAATGCACCAACTTCATCAGCGATTTCCTTAAATTTAGCAAAATCGATTTTTCTTGAATATGCTGATGCACCAGCTACAATCATCTTTGGCTTATGCTCTAACGCTTTTGCTCTTACTTCTTCATAATCAATTGTTTCGGTTTCTTTTGTCACGCCATAATCAACGAAGTTGAAATAAACACCCGAGACATTTACATGACTTCCGTGTGTTAAATGGCCCCCATGTGACAGGTTCATACCAAGGACAGTATCTCCTGGCTTTAACATTGCAAAGTATACACCCAGATTAGCATTGGCACCTGAATGTGGTTGCACATTGGCATGGTCACACCCAAATAATTCTTTAAGACGCTCTATCGCTAATCTTTCAACAACATCTACATGTTCACAACCACCATAGTAACGCTTTCCAGGATAACCTTCAGCATACTTGTTGGTCATTACACTACCCATTGCTTCCATCACTGCTTCTGTTACAGTATTTTCTGAGGCAATTAATTCGATTCCCTCTTGTTGGCGTGCCAATTCATTCGAAATTGCTTCAAACACCTCTGGATCTGTCATTTTTACTTTTTCGCTTAGTAAAGTCATTTTGTACCCCCTTGTTTTTTGTTGTTAGAACCTACTTATTCAACCTACACACTCACCCAAGGTATATTATGAACAGCTCGGTCCTTCCTCATCTTCATTTAAAACTCTTATTACAACTGAAAGATACTTGTTGCTTTGACGAAACTTTGTATCATTCAATTTAATAACTAAATAAGTTGCAAACATTAAGGCTAAACCAATTCCTGCACCTGCTGCTTCTACATTGCCTTGATACCCACTAGCTGTAAGGTACTTCATACCAAAGACAATACCTATCAAGAACATTGCCAGCGGAATTATATAAGCAATAAATGCAGCGGTTAATACATTATCAGTTTTCATTTCTAATTCTACACGGTCACCGACCTGTGCGTTCGCCTGATTAAGGGACTCAACACTCATATTCATGTTTTCCTCCCCCATAGAACAAGCGCCACAGTTGCCTCAGGCAGAATGTCTAACAAGTGCTACTTTAGCATACTTACCATTTAAATCGGTAATAATACCTTCTCTATTCATTGTCCTCATCATCCTTTATATTAAGCGCAATCGAAAGTTCTTCTAATTGTGCTTCATTAGCAACAGACGGAGCGTCTGTCAACAGACATGTTGCATTCTGTGTTTTCGGGAATGCGATAACCTCTCTAATACTGTCACTACCTGTCAATAACATAACAATTCTATCAAGACCAAATGCAATACCACCATGTGGAGGTGTTCCATATTTAAATGCATTCATTAAGAATCCAAATTGAGCATGCGCTTCTTCTTGAGTAAAGCCTAGCGCTTTGAACATTTGCTCTTGTAATTCAGAGTTATGGATTCTAATAGAACCACCACCAAGCTCACAACCATTTAATACAAGGTCATAAGCTTTTGCTCTAGCAGTCTCTGGTGAAGTTTCCAATTTATCGAGGTCTTCATCCATTGGACTTGTGAAAGGGTGATGCTTTGCAAAGTATCTGTTCTCATCTTCATCGTATTCGAATAATGGGAACTCCGTTACCCAAAGCAGTTTGAAGTCATCTTTCTTAAGAAGATCCATTTGCTTAGCAACTTCAATTCTAAGGGCGCCTAGTGTATCAAATACAACAGAGTTTTTGTCAGCTACAAATAGTAATAGGTCACCTTCTTTACCGCCCATTGCCTCAACTAATTTTTCCATTTCCTCGTCAGAGAAAAACTTAGCGATTGGTGATTGGATACCATCTGGATTGATTTTAATCCAAGCAAGTCCTTTTGCACCATAAGTCTTTGCAAACTTTTCTAATTTATCAACGCCTTTTCTACTGAACTTGTCAGCGCCGCCGTCAATCTTGATCCCTCTAACCGAACCACCATTTTTAATAGCGTTTGCAAATACAACAAACTCTACATCTTTAACAACCTCAGAAACATTCTGTAACTCAAAACCAAAACGGATGTCTGGCTTATCAGAACCGTATCTATCCATCGCCTCAGCGTAAGGCATTCTTTGAATTGGTAATTGAACGTCAAACCCTACTGTTTCCTTAAATACCTTTTGGATTAGTCTTTCATTGTAACCAATAACATCATTTTCTTCTACAAATGACATTTCGATATCAATTTGTGTAAATTCTGGTTGTCTATCTGCTCTTAAATCTTCATCTCTGAAACACTTAACGATTTGGTAATACTTATCAAATCCAGATACCATCAATAACTGCTTAAATATCTGTGGTGATTGTGGTAATGCGTAAAACTTACCTTTATTTACACGACTCGGTACTAAGTAGTCTCTAGCACCTTCTGGTGTCGGCTTGTTTAGTACTGGTGTTTCAATATCAATAAAGCCGTTGTCATCTAAGAAATTTCTAACGATTCTTGTTACTTTTGATCTGAATCTTAATTTTTCCTGCATCTTAGGCTTTCTTAAGTCTAAGTATCTGTATTGTAATCTTAATTGTTCTCCTGCAGTGTCATCATCATTGATGTGGATTGGCGGTACATCTGCTGAAGATAAAATCTTCAGTGAATCAGCAAATACTTCGATTTGACCTGTTTTCATTTCGTTATTTACAGATTCTCTAATTTTTACTGTTCCTTCTACTGTAATAACAAACTCGCCTCTAAGACCTTCCGCTTTAGCGAATGCTTCTTCAGATACAGCTGTGTCAAATACAATTTGTACAAGACCTTCTCTATCTCTTAAGTCAACAAAGTTAAGTCCTCCTAAGTTTCTCTTTCTTTGAACCCATCCCATCAGGACAACGCGTTCATCCACGTTTGCCTCCGATAAGTCGCCGCACATGTGCGTTCTTTTTTGACCGTTTAAAAATTCTGCCATTTGTCTCTTCCTTTCCTCATTAAATTATTATAATGTTGGACGGTTTTTTCTATCAAATTTTATTTAAAATTATCACGTTAATAAATAAACAAAAATAAAAAAATCCCGTCCCAATAAAGGGACGAGAATCTATTCCCGCGGTGCCACCCTTGTTGGTACAATGTACCCACTCAGTTTAACAACAGCTTATTTCTTGAGGTGTCTTTCGCAACAACATGCTACCAGGCTTCCACCGCACCCGATTCTCTATAAACAACATCATAACTACTCTTCCCCAAAGCTATTTTCAATATATATACCAGGTGCATTATTTTTTGCACTGGTAATTATATAAATTATAATTTTTTTCACTCATTCAGTCAATAGATACGTGCTATTAAATTAACTAATAAACCGAAAACTTATTCTACATCAAATTTTAACTTCAAAGCGTCCAAATGCTTTAAAAGATAATGTCGGTGATTTTCCAAATAAACCTCTAGCCCCTTTGGATTCGTATGACGTTCAAATCTATTTTCTTCTGGGAAACTAATCTTTGATACAGAACCTGCACCTAAAGCAACTATCGTATGTCGCTCTTCCATGATGCGCATGTTATACAGCCCTTCTTTTTCAGGTAAGCAAAATCCAACGTTCTCCAAGTTACCAACCATGTTCTTCTGTCTGTACATATAATAAGGCACATAGCCTGCATATTTCATTTCTGCATACATGTAGTCAATAGCCAGTTCCACGATGCTTTTTTCCCCAATTAGATGCGTTTCATTAAATTCCTTAATTTGAGATGCCCGTTTTACAGCCAGCGTATGCACTGTGATATTATCCGCTCCTAGGAATATTGCACGATCAATGGACATCTTCATGTCTTCAAGGCTTTCGTCAGCCAGTCCTAAGATCAGATCAAAATTAACATTGTCAAAAGCGACCTCTTTTATATCGCAAAATGCAGTGCAGATATCATCGGCAGTATGATGTCGTCCGATTTGAACCAAGGTATTTTCATTAAAGGTTTGTGGATTTAAGCAAATACGACTGACACCATACTTCTTTAGAATTTCTAATTTAGCATAGGTAATCGTATCCGGTCGTCCTGCTTCATAAGTAAATTCCTTTACCTTATCAAAATCGATGATGCTGCTTAAATCCCTTAAAAATCCTTCTAGTTGCTCTTCTGATAACACACTCGGCGTTCCTCCGCCAATGTAGACACAATCAAAATATTTGTACTTTGTCTTAAGGTAGGCTACCATTTCTTTCGCTTCATCCAAAACATTCTCCAGATACTTTGGAATATGCTTGCCTTTTCTCTTTAGGTCATTCGACGGAAAAGAGCAATAATGACAACGCGTCGGACAAAAAGGTATGGATATATACAGCGAGAGGTCAGCTAATGAGGCAGTACCTACAAACGGTCTTTCTCTCTCGGCTATTTCACAAACCAATTCGATTTTCTCATCACTGACTTTTAATTCTTTTAAATAACGTCGCACATCAGTGAGACCTCTGCCTTTATCCAACATTTCATGAGCGATCTTGACAGGACGAATGCCTACTAAAGTACCCCATTTACTCCTTGATGGTCTAATTGTTTCCAGCACTTCGTACAATGTTATTTTGTTTAGGCGCTTGTTGAACGCTCTTCGTTCATGAGGATCTTCTATTTTTTCAGTGAGCCTACGTTCACTTCTATGAAGCAATGTTCTTGACGCATCATACACTCTTGATTCATTCAAAATGCCTTCTTCCAACTGAGTCCGCTCATTTTCAATAATGTACTCAAAAGCCACATCCACATCTGCCACACTTTCCAATTCACAATATTCGCTTTTATCAAAGAAAAGATCTACAATCAAACCGCAATCGTATGCCTCTTCATGTCCAATATATTTTATACCTATCATTATATATCCTCTTTACAGCAAGTTGTTCGCTTTCGTTTTATAACACCGAGAACCTTCGGTTCTCTGGCAACTTCCAAGCAATTTTACAGCTGAGAACCTTCGGTTCTCTGGAAACTTCCAAGTAATTTTACAGC
>PPCM01000678.1_pt1 | contig 23811 bp, 24 predicted proteins | sample 1555541 | NCBI WGS metagenome assembly PPCM01 (sample SAMN05284479, study PRJNA326546) | Marine sediment metagenome, whole genome shotgun sequencing project. | isolation source: marine sediment | place: Germany: Wadden Sea | collected 2012-09-05 | reverse complement strand
TAGACTTGTAAACTTAAAGACGACAGTAAATAAAAAAACTGTTGTCTTTTTTGTATACTTAAAATAGGAGGTGGATTATGGGAAGACCAAAAGGAAGCACAGGAAAGAAAAACAGAAAGTGGACTGTTGAGGAGAAACTAAGAATAGTAAACCGTGTACTAGAGAATATAGAATCATTGGAGACAGTAGCCAAAGATGAAAACATCAATAGTGGTCAACTTCATCACTGGATAAGAAAATACAGAGATGGAGGTGTTGAGGAACTAGGTGCAGATCGAAGAGGTAGAGTAGCTAAGTTCACAAGGAAGAAAAACTTAACTCGTGAGGAACAATTAGAGTATGAAAATTTATTATTGAAGATTGAATTAGAAAGACTAAAAAAGGGATATCAAGTGAAAGGAGGTGGAAAAAACAAGGAATACGTTTCTACATCCAACAAGAATTCAAAATAATAGAGGCAATTCATGAGGAGTATGGGGCGTACTCAATTAGTTTTCTTTGTAAACTTTTAGATGTACATAGAGGAAGTTATTATAAGTGGTTAAAAAACAGAGATAACGTTACACAATATGAACAAGATAGAAAAGACTTGGAACCTTTTATTGAAGAGATTCATAAGGAATATCCATCATTTGGTTATCATATGATTGCATCATGCATTAGAACGAAATATGGTTGGGATATAACGGATAATCTAGTTCATAAGGTATGTAAATACTTGGGAGTTAAATCTAAAACAAAGAGGTATAGAAAATATAATAAACCTGGTGATGAGCATAGAAAGTTCGAAAACCTAATTGGAAGAAACTGGAAAGCTACAAGACCATTGGAAAAGATAGTATCTGATATGACAGTAATTAAGCATAGAGGAATCAATTATGAAGTCACATTTTACTTTGATATCTTTTCAAGATCAATAATCAGTTATGCATCTAGCCCGAAACAAAACGATATAAAGCCATATTATGTAGGTTTATCAAAAGTATTAGACAAATTAAAAGGAATAAACGACCCGTCAATTTTGCACACCGACCAAGGTACAGTTTACTCCTCATTGGCATTCGAGAATGCACATAAAGATTATAACATTATCCGTTCAATGTCGCGAGCAGGAACTCCCACAGATAATCCAATTATTGAATCATTCAATGGATGGATGAAGTCTGAAATAGAATTAAACTACAGTATTAATGATTGGGAAACCATAGACGATTTCTTAGAACACTACATGAATTTCTACAATTATGAGAGACCAGCTTACGCATTGAAATATAAAACCCCGAATCAATTTCTCATTGAATTAGGGTTTTAAGTGTTTTTTTATTTAATTGTCGTAATTAGTTTGACAAGTCCATCCAAATTAGGATTGCTTCTTTTTTATTTTATAGTGCTTCCTGATTTAACATATTTTAGATCTTCTTCTTTCGCTGTTCTAAATATTCTGCAGTTTCTTTCAATCATAGATTCAGCTGGGATTTTAGTCCACTTCTCAATTACATTAATACCAGACTCTAATAGGTCAGGACGTTCAACGTTTGGAGTATAATCAGCACCAGAACCAATTACACTGTTTTCACCAATGTCTACACGTTTATCAATAATAGAGTTTTCGATATATACTCCTTCACGTACACGAACTCCATTTAGAAGAACTGAATTGATCACTGTAGCATTCGGATGAATAATTACACCAGGACTTAGCACACTTCTTTCTACTCTACCTGAAACGACTGTTCCGTTTGATAATAGACTTTTTTTAATATTTGCGCCTCTTGAGACTTTTACAGCTGGTAAATCTTCTGATCTCGTATAAAACTTCCAATTAGGATCGTACATATCAATAACATTTTCGTCAAATGTTCTTGTTAATTCTAAACTTGCCTCTAAGTAAGAATCATAAGTACCTACGTCTTTCCAATATCCAGTAAACGGATATGCAAAAACTTTGTTTTTCCCAATCATAGCAGGAATTATATGTTTTCCAAAATCTAAATCTTCTATGTCCATTGTTTTAAGCATTTCCACTAATACTTCCTTGTTAAACACATATATCCCCATAGATGCATAATTTGATTTTGGTTTTTCAGGTTTTTCTACAAACTTTTCAATTTCTAAGTCTTCATTTGTTTCTAATATCCCAAATCTAGATGCTTCCTCTAGTGGAACTACTTTAGCACACACTGTTAATTCAGCATTTGTATCAATGTGTTGTTTTATTACATCACGGTAATCCATTTTGTAAATATGATCGCCCGATAAAATTAAAACTAGTTCTTCAGAATTTCTTTCAACAAAGGCCAAATTCTTTTTCACCGCATCCGCAGTACCTTGATACCATTCAGAATGAGGTTGTAACAGTGTTACTTTTGAATCTCTTCTATCTAAGTCCCAAGGTTTTCCGTTACCTATATGTTCATTTAGTGAAAGCGGTAAGTACTGCGTCAATATACCTATATCATATATTCCACTATTTGCACAGTTACTTAAGGTGAAATCTATTATACGATATTTCCCACCGAATGGCACACTCGGTTTTACTCGCTTTTGAGATAGTATATCAATTCTCGACCCTCTACCTCCAGCTAAGATAATTGCTAATGTACTTTTCATTATTTCATCACCTTCTTATACAGTTGTCTATATTCTGCAGCTTTTGCTCCAAAACTAAAATCTAATTTCATTGCTTTTAGAACATATTTGTTCCATCTATTAGTTTGATATTCTTGAACAGCTTCTTCAAACTTTTCTAATAATGCTTTGCGTGTATATTTTTCAAATACAAATCCTAGTCCACCATCTTTAACATCCTTAACAGTATCGGCTAGCCCACCCGTTTTACGTACAAGTGGTAATGTTCCATACTTATAAGATATTAACTGAGATAAACCGCATGGTTCAAATCTTGATGGCATTAAGAATAAATCACTACCCGCATATATTCTTCTTGCTAAAACCTCGTCATATCCAATGTTGATTGATACATTTGGATTTATTAAATACTTTTTAAATTGCTTTTCTAAATCTTTTTGTCCACTTCCTAATAAAACAAACTGGATATCGTGTTTTAACATCTTGTCAATTACACCAATAAGTAAATCAAATCCTTTTTGTTCTGTAATTCTAGAAATAACGGAAACAACCATACCATCTGATTGATGTAATCCTAATTCTTCTTGTAATAGTGTTTTGTTCGTTTTTTTTAACTCATACGAACCAATATCATAATTCACCTTAACAGCAGGATCGACTTTTGGATTAAACACACTATAGTCTACCCCATTTACAATACCTATAACATGTTTTCTTCTTTTTCTTAAAATTGCTTCTAATCCACAACCATAATCTTTATGCATAATCTCTTTAGAATATGTTTCAGATACAGTTGTAACCCAATCAGCATGTTCTATACCAATTTTCATAAAGTTAAATTGGTCCCAAATATAGAACGAATTATCATCTTTCCCAAAAAACTCAGCTATATCTTTTGAGAATAGTCCTTGGAAGGCTAAATTATGAATGGTATAAACAGTTTTGATTTTTCCTTTTAAAAGATAAGGAACCATACCCGTATGCCAATCATGCGCATGAACAATGTCATACTTTCTTCTAAGAGCAAAGTCTTTTACAACAAGATTAAAGAAAGCGAAACGTTCCCCATCATCTTCTTGACCATAGATCGTATCTCGATCATAATAGTCATCTTGTTGGACAAAGTAGTACGAAGTAGAACCTTCATGATAAAGATGAACATCACAGCTCTTATCCATCTCAGGCACGTACACCTCTCGAACATCCTCTGTGTTTAACTTGTCTAAAATTCCTCGGTAAGCAGGTAAAATTACATCAACGTTTCCGATTGCTTTTGGTAATGCACCCATTACATCAGCAAGTCCTCCCGTTTTTACAAACGGAATACATTCAGCACCAGCAAATAATACTTTCATAAATTCACTCCCCCTACATTTTTTATTATTGGTATTCAAAACGAACTGTTTTTATACGTTTATAAATACTTCTTTTTTTAATTATAGCATTGAAACTAAAGATAAATTTAGAAAGTACAATGAAAACATTTTTATAAACCATTTACATAAAAAGAGGTCGTTCACAACCTCTTTTTATCAAAATATTCTTATTTTTTCGCTTAAGTAAGCGATTTTTTTCACAAAATGTGCGAAAAAGAGAAACACTTAACTCCAGCGTTCTTCATATTCCTCAAGCTTAAAACCTGTTCTAACATAGTCTCCGTCCACAATTAATGGTCGTTTAATTAACATCGGATTTTCACTTAAAAGAGTATAAACCTCTTCCAATGTCATCTCCTTTTGTCTTTCCTTCATGTTAAACTCTCGATACAATTTTCCAGATGTATTAAAGAACTTATTGATCTTTAAACCACTCATTTCGTGGTACTTTTTTATCTCTTCTTTAGAAACACTTTCTTTCTTAAAGTCAATTTCTTCAATGTTGATGTTGTTATCTTTAAAAAATGCTAGTGCTTTTTTGAAAGATGTACATGTGTAAATTCCGTATACTTTCATTATTATTTTTTCCCTTTTCTAATGATATCAAAACTATGTTCAAAAACCGTAACAATAGTTGCATCAAACTATGTTCCCGTACATCATTTTTACTCTTCTAGCGCATTTATGTCTGTTAGTGTTTTTCTAAATGTTCTCTCACTCGTCATTGCATCAAAGGCATCAGCAACACAAATGATTCCAGATAATAATGGGATTTCTTCGGCTTCAATTCCCCGTGGATATTCCAACCCATCGTCCTATTCATGATGCGATAGTACTATTTATGCAATTTCAGACATATCGTCGGTTGAATGTAATATTCTATAATTAATCTCTGAGTGTTTTTGAACTACTTCGTATTCTTCTTTTGTGGGTGTATACATTCATTTTTTCTGCTCTCGCAAAACCTACTAATGTAATCCCAAACTTATCTGCTAGTTGAATGGCTAAAGAAGTTGGTGCACTTCTAGAAATTAAAATAGGAATGGATGCAAACAAAGCTTTTAATACCATTTCACTCGATAACCTACCACTAACAACTAAAACACCTTTTGGTGATAATCCTTTTAATAGAAGGTCTCCAACTATTTTGTCTACGGCATTGTGTCTGCCGATATCTTCTTTGAATACTTCAATTTCATCTACAACATAAAGAGCAGAATGAACACCACCTGTGTTCATAAACAGGTTTGATTTTTGAGCTAGTTTTTTTGTTAACCCATAGACTAAATGAGGGTCAATTTCAACATCATCCATCAATGAATCCATTATAAGTTCATCAATTTTTTCATGAAACTCTGTTCCCACACCACAAGCCGAATAAAGAATCTTTTCTTTTGATGATGGTATTACATTAGCTAGTGTGACATCAACTCTGTTTTCATCAAATGAAATATTTAAAATATCTTCAATACTAGAAATATATCCATTGGCATTTAAATACCCTACAACTAATGATTTTCTACTCTCAGGTGAACAAAGCATCGTAACAAACTTTTCATCATTAACATAAATAGTTAAGGGATACTCTTCCACTACTTCATCAAGGAGATCATTCGTCTCTGATTTATAAAACTTGGTTATTTCTACCTTTTTACTCAATAAGTGTTCTTCATAATCATCCAAATCTTCTTCAGTATTGATATTAAAGAATAACTCTTGCCCCGTTAAGGAGCTGTTTATTTCTTGGAATGGTACGATATACGCATTTACTTCCTTTACAAGACCAAACAAACTTCTGGTATTTTGAATCTTCTCTAAACACCTTTTATTGTAAATTGCATGGAATGTTTGTATAAAACCATTATCCGTTGCATAAATATCAAACCCCTCAGTTAACTGCGTCATTTCACTGATGTATTCAGGGTCAACATTTGGCATATCTACAGCCATTAAGTATATATAATCGCTCTTAGAATGTTCTAAGGCTACACGTAAACCCTCAATTGGTCCTTGGTTTGGTACTTCATCATGAAGTACTGTAACACCTTCATATAATGAAGGGTTGTTTGTAACAACAACCACTTCATCAAAATATTTTTTTAAATTTAATATCGTTTTATGAACTAAGTATGTGTCTCCATCTTTGATAAACTCCTTATTGTAACTCATTCTAGAAGAATGCCCTCCCGCTAATATTACTGCAGTTTTACAATTTATCATTAAATTTCACCGCACACACTTTTAGTTCAGGAATATCACAAAACTCATCTAACGCTGTGTTTGTTAAAACATTTGCGCCTTTTGCAAAGTGGAATGGCATAAACAGTACATTGTCTTTTATGGTATCTACAACATGAACTGTTGCTTCTGTCGTCCCTCTTCTACTTGATACATATGTTTTTTGCTTGTCCACTAAACCGTATTTTTTAGCAGTACCATAAGAAACCTCTACAAAGTTTTCTGGTACCATTGCCATAATACCTTCCGTTTTATCTGTCATTGTAATTGTATGATAGTGATACAATGTTCTACCTGTTGTCAAAACAAGAGGATACTCTTCATCTGCTACTTCCATAGGAGAAACATATTCTACAGGCGTAAATAAACCCTTACCTCTTGCGAAAGAATCTTTGTGCAAGTATTTTGTTCCAGGATGTTCTTCATCTAAACAAGGCCATTGTAGGCCAATTGTACCTAGTCTTTCATATTTCATTCCACCGTAAATAGGTGTTAGACTACGTAACTCTTCCATGATTTCTTTTGGAGAATCAAATTCTTGAGGGTAACCTAGTGCTGTCATAACCTCTTGAATGATTATCCAATCCGGTTTAGAATTTCCAACTGGTTTAATTGCCTGATTGATAAATTGAACACGTCTTTCTGTGTTTGTAAATGTTCCTTCTTTTTCAGCATATGTACTTGCTGGTAAGACAACATCTGCAAACGCAGCAGTTTCTGTTAAAAAGATATCTTGTACAACTAAAAACTCCACTCTTTCAAACGCTTCGATAACATGATTGATATCGGGATCAGATACGATCGGATTTTCACCCATTACATACATGAAGTTAATACTACCGTCATACATTCCATCCATCATTTTTGGTACAGTAAGACCAACATTAGGATCTAAACTTACACCCCAAGCATCTTCAAACTTGCTTCTTGCTTCTTCGTTAAAAACTTTTTGGTATCCTGTAAAGTTGTTTGGTAAACCACCCATATCACAAGCACCTTGTACATTGTTTTGTCCACGTAATGGGTTGATCCCACCACTTTCAACACCGATGTTACCACACAGTAACCCTAGGTTCGCAATCGACTTAACACCGTTTGTTCCTTGAGAATGCTGCGTAACACCCATTGCATAATAAATCCCAGCTTTATCCCCTGAGGCATAAATCTCAGCTAATTCTTCAATCTCAGCGGCTGTACAACCACAAATTTCTGCTGCTTCAGCTGTTGTAAAGTTTTTAATAGATTCAACGAACTCCTTAAATCCTTCTGTTCTATCATTAATATATTCTAATGAATGTAAATTGTTTTTGTAAATATGATGTGCCATACCTTTAAAAAGGGCCACATTACTACCTGGTACAATCTGTACAAATAAATCACTCATCTTAGCTAGATCAATTTCTCTTGGTTCCGCTACAATTAGTTTTGCACCTCGAGCTACTGCTTGTTTCATGTAACCAGCGATGACTGGATGTGTACTTGTTGTATTTGATCCAGTTACAAATATGACGTCATGATTTATAACTTCGGCGATAGAGTTTGTCATTGCACCACTACCTAGTGTAGTAGCTAAACCCGATACCGTTGAAGCATGACAAAGTCTTGCACAGTGATCAACATTGTTATTACCAAATATACTACGTACCATCTTCATAAACAAATAATTCTCTTCATTCGTACATCTTGCAGATGTTAATCCTGCGAATCCATCTGGGTTTTTCTTCTTTATCTCATGGAATTTATCAGCTATAACTTTATATGCTTCTTCCCATGTTGCTTTTCTAAACACACCGTTTTCTTTAATCAGTGGGTCTGTTAATCTATTTGGATGATTAATGAAGTTATGTGCAAATTTACCTTTTACACAAAGAAGTCCATTATTTACACCATCCAGCACTGGTTCTACTCGAACAACCTTACCTTTGGAAGTTACTAGTTCTAATTGACAACCAACTCCACAATAAGGACAAGTCGTTCTTGTCTTTTCCGTTTCCCAGTTACGATATTTTTCTTTTGATTTTGGCATTAATGCACCTGTTGGACATACTGAAACACAGTTTCCGCAAGAAACACAACCACTCGTTTCAAAATCATCTTGTCCGAATGTTACAAACGTTTCTTTCCCTCTTTGAACATATCCTAATGCACCAATCCCCATTTGTTCATCGCACATTCTTACACATTTACCACATAAGATACATTTTCTTGGGTCTATCGTGAAAAAATGATTTGAATTATTTAACGGTTCTTCTCTTTTATGAGCGCTGAATACCGGTTCAACCGCTACATCGTACTCATAGTTATATTTTTCTAATAAACAATCTCCACTCGCCTCGCACGTTACACATTCGTTTGGATGTGGTCCCCACAATAGTGATAGATTGTGTTTTCTAGCTTGCATTACCTTTTCAGAATGTGTTTGAATATTCATTCCTTCTCTCACAGGTAAGTTACAACTTGTTAATAATTTATCTGCTCCATCTACTTCTACAACACATAGACGGCAACTTGTTTCTTTACTTAAACGATCATCATTACAAAGAGTTGGGATATCTATATCCATTTCTTTGGTTACTTCTAATACTGTTAATCCTTCCGTTACTTCAACTTCAATACCATTAATTGTTATTTTCATACATTCACCTACTCTGTTATAATCGCATCAAATGGACAACGACTGAAACAGTCCCCACATAAGATACATGCGTCATTATTAATGATGTGTTGTTCTTTTCTGTCACCAGAGATACATTGAACAGGACAGTTTTGTGCACATAATGTACATCCTGTACATGCGTCTGTAATAACATACTTACTGATTAAGTCCTTACACACACTAGCTTCACATTTTTTATTTAAAATGTGTTCTTCATACTCATGTCTAAAATATTTTAAAGTTGAAAGGATTGGGTTTGGAGCAGTTTGCCCTAAACCACAAAGTGATGTATTAACAGTCGAGATCGCTAACTCTTCTAAAAGATCTAAATCTTCTAGTTTTGCTTTTCCACTCGTTATATTGTTTAAGATTTCATACATCTGGATTGTACCCTCTCTACAAGGTGTACACTTACCACATGATTCATCTACCATAAAGTCGATATAAAACTTCGCAATATCAACCATACAAGATTTATCATCAAGAACAATCATTCCACCAGAACCCATCATAGATCCTAGCTCTTTTAAGTGATCAAAATCTACATACTCATCCAAGTGTTGTTCTGATAAACATCCACCAGATGGACCTCCCGTTAATACTGCTTTAAATTTTCTGTTTTTGGTCATACCTCCACCAATATCATAAATAATCTCTCTTAAGGTAATTCCCATTGGTACTTCAATTAACCCAGTGTTTTTCACTTTACCACCTAGGGCAAATACTTTTGTTCCACTAGACTTTTCTGTACCAATTGTATTAAACCACTCAGCACCATTCATAATAATTTGAGGAACAACTGCGAATGTTTCAACGTTATTAATAATTGTTGGAGCACCCCATAACCCTGAATTAGCAGGGAACGGTGGTTTTGTTCTAGGCATACCACGTTCTCCTTCAATCGAAGCGATCAATGCCGTTTCTTCACCACATACAAATGCTCCTGCTCCTAAACGAATCTCTAAATCAAAATTAAATCCTGTACCTAGAATGTTTTCACCTAATAAACCATATTCTTTCGCTAAATCAATTGCGTTTTGCAATCTTTCTACAGCCGTAGGATATTCCGCTCTAACATACACATATCCCATGTCAGCACCAATTGCATACGCACCAATGGCCATCGCTTCTACTACACTTGAAGGGTCTCCTTCTAATATAGAACGATCCATAAATGCTCCTGGGTCTCCTTCATCTGCATTACAAAGAATATATTTTGTATCTGTTTCATTGTTTGCGGCGAACTGCCATTTTAAACCAGTAGGGAATCCTCCCCCACCTCTACCACGAAGTCCAGACTCTTTTACGATATCAATTACTTCTTGTGGTTCCATTGAGAGTGCTTTATATAATCCTTGGTACCCACCAGTACCAATATATTCGTCCAAACTTAATGCATCGATAAAACCACAGTTACGTAACGCAATACGTACCTGTTTCGCATAGAATGGAATTTCACTTGTACTTTGTGCTTGTTTTTTAGTATCTGGATTTATATATAATTTTCTTTTGTATACTTCACCCTTCACCAAGTGCGACTCAACGATTTTTTTCGCATCATCCGGTTTCACTTGAGAATAAAACGTATCATCTGGCATTACCTTAACAATAGGTCCTTTTTCACAAAATCCAAAACAACCAGTACCATGTACTTCTATGTCTAAATTATGTTCACGAATCGCTTCTTTTAAATTGTCGATTAGTTTCATTGATTTAGAACTCATACACCCTGTACCAGCACATACTAATACTTCTTTTTTATCCGTTTCTAATTCTCCACCTCTTTGAAGAACTTTCCCCTTATGTTCTTCATAGTGTTTCATCAAATCTTGAATATTCTTAATCATGACTATCACCTCGATGATTGTTCAGTGAATCTATTGATTTTGAAACATTTAGATTCCCATACACTTCTTCATTAACACTCATAACCGGTGCCAAACCACATGCACCTATACAACGTGTTGCCTCTAGTGTAAAGTCTCCATTTTCAGATGTTTCTCCTGCTTTAATTTGTAACTCTGAACCGATCTTATCCAAAATCGATTGAGCTCCTTTCACGTAACATGCTGTACCAAGACATACCCCTACTATGTTCTTTCCTTTTGGTTCAGCAGAAAACTGAGCGTAGAATGTTACTACACCGTTTATTTTTGCGATAGGAACGCGTAATTCTTTTGAAATTAGTTGTTGAATTTCAAATGGAATACACCCTAACAATTTTTGTGCATCATGTAAACTAGGCATCAATGGGCCTGGTTTTTCTTTATGCTTTTTGACTTTTGTTAAGAGTTCTTCTATTTGTTCATTTGTAATATGAAATTTCTCCAAAGTAATCTCCCCCTTATCCTCTTAAATTATTATATCAAATACTGAAAACGTTTTTAAGCCTAAATCCAAAATAGTTAGTTCACGAATTAATTTATTTTGAATATCAAAGAAACTTTCTAAGAAACTATTGTATAAGTGGATTGATATAGATAAAATAAAATAAATTAAAGGAGAGTAATTATGTTTGATATTCAACTTAAAAACACATTCGAAGTCTTTTCAAGACAGCATCTTATTCCTGTTATAATCATCTTATTAATCGTTGGTTTATTATTCCTTTATAGAGAGTGGTTCCAAAGGAAACTTCTTTGGGTACCAAAAGCACTAGCTGTTATAACGATCTTGCAACATTTTGCATTGTTTTTATATAGGGTTAACAGTGGAATCTGGGATGTCTCAAAACACTTACCATTCTATTTGTGTTCCGTTGGTGTTTATTTTTCTTCTTATGTTTTATGGACAAAAGACAAACGAGCATTTCATAATACTTTTTTTGTACTATTCTTTGGAGCTTTTTTAGCAATACTGTTCCCAGAAATAACCGATAAATGGGGTTACCCACATTTTAGGTACTTTCAGTTTTTTATTTCTCATAGTTTAATAATGATAAATATCTCTTATGCATTGTTTGTCTTTGACTATGCAAAAGACTTTAAATACATCGACATCTATAAAAATATGATGTTTGTCTGGGGCTTTGCGGTTATTAGTTTAGTCGCGAACCTTCTAACTAATGGTAATTATTTATGGTTGATGCATTCTCCTGAAGATTCAATATTTGAGTTGTTTGGTATGTATCCTACTTATATATTCACAATCCTATTTATCATTTTTCCGATTGGGTTTAATCTATTCTACATACCATTTTATTTTTATAATAAATCGGTAATTAAAAAGGGAACCGAAGTTCCCATTAATTTATACTAAATCTTCTACGTTGTTGATAAAGATTTCATATGTCCAATATGATGCAAACATTCCTAATGGTATTGTTCCAATTGATAAGATGGATAAAATCCAAAACCAAACCATTGTACCAGTACCTACTTCAACATCAGCGGCCATTGATGTATTCCAAGCCTTCACAAAGAAGAATCTTACGAATACGATTGTGATTCCAATAAACAACCAAATGAAACCTAATGTAAATATTGTAGAAATAATTAAACTTGTCATTTCTAAACCAGTACTATCCTCTAATTTATAAACACCCTCTGTAATTTTTCGATATACAAATAAAGCAGGTCCAACAACTATAAGCACTCCTAACCACACTAGTCCTAACGTAAAGATACTTAATACCCAGAATCCCCATTTTTCTGTAGTATATTCTTGGTTAGAATTAAATGCTCTCTTCATAATAAATGAAGTAAATGCATATGCGAAGAATGGCATACCGAATGATAATACAGTTAATATAATAGATAACGTAGAAACGGCATATTCTTCTCCTCTAGCATGCTTTTTAAATGCTTTGATAAAGAACTCAATTGATGGAATAATTGCTAAAAGGCCTAATACAGCAGACCACATAGCATTTCTTTCTAATCTGTTGATAAACTCCATTCCATATCCTAACGCCTCAAATGCTGCGATCTGTTCAGCAGTATATCCTGTGTTTGTACTACTCCAGATATTTAGTATTACGTAAAGTATCAAAGATACGATCCCTAATGTACTTAATTTAAATTTCATACTTCCTCCTAATATAATTTTGACTTCGTATAAATTATACAATTATCCAATATTTTTTTCAATACATCTGAATACATTTTTTTGCACTACATTTCATTTAAATGAAAAAGAGAGTTTATTTCACTCTCTTATAAATGCTATTTTCTCTTGTAAAGAACTTATCTGAAATAAAATCTCTTCTTAAGGTGCAAAAATCCTCATGGTGTTTTAGAATCATCTCATTCACTTCTTTTTCCGTATATTCTTTACCTATTTCAAAGTCACTAGCAAGTTTTTCTAAGATGATATTCTTTTTCTTTCTTTGTTTTGGAATTTGAAGTAAGGTCTCTTTAGGAAAAAATGTTTTTAACACTTTTTGTTTATATTCCTCTTCCTTATCATCAATTACTTTGGACTCTCGTTTTTCTAATACAACCAACTCTGATAATGGTAAATCTAAAATATCTTTGTTTAATGCATACATTGTATAATATTGCTCCTTGTATGATCTTACAATCCCAGCAGCTTCCAATTTCTTTAAGTGAAAAGATACTGTAGAGTTTGCCAATCCCAAAGAGTTAGCTACTAATTCTACATACATTGGTTTCTTCAATAACATATGAACTATATTTAATCTAGATTGATCTGATAAACATTTAAATACATCTATTGATTTCATGATTCAAACACCTTATAGAATAAACTTTCAATTTCCACCTTAGCCTGAATTTTAATGTTTTCAAATTGTTCTTGTTCAAAATCACCACTCGTCTTCGCTTTTTCTAAAGCCTCATACCAGTTCATTGGGATTCTTTCTAAGAACTTTAGGAACTCTTCAGAAAAGTTACCTTTCTTAACTGAAACTGGAATCATCTGTAAAAAGATCTCATACACATTACTTTTAATCTTTTCAAACAATGATTCATCTTCAAACCCTTCTTCTCTTAAACGATTATTCTTTTCTTTTGCTATATTGTTTAGTTCTGTTAACTTGCTTTTAAATTCTTCTACATTTTTCATATTTTCACTTCCATTTCGATAATCATCTAATCAAATTCTAACACAAAAAGAAAAAGAGTCAATATCCAATTCGATATTTGTCGAAATAAAAAGAGCAGAATATCTGCTCCTAATTATTCGAAATATGGATCTTTAGCATCTAAATAGTTTTTGTAGATAATTGAAAACTCTTCTAGAGTTGTCTTTGTACTTAATTCAGGTAAGTCATCAAATGAAAACCAATCTGCTTCAGTCACTTCGAAGTTCGGATCATTCTTTCCTCCAACTACTTCTGCTAAAAAGAATATGTTATACGTACTATACATTTTACTTTGGATATATTTACTTCTGTCTTGTATACCAAGTAGTTTTGTAATTTTAACTTTATATCCAGATTCCTCTAATACTTCTTTTTCAGCAGCTTCCGCTGGAGAAGTATCAATATCACACCAGCCACCAGGTAAACTCCATTTACCTGCATCATGCATTTTTGCCTCTCTAACGAACAGAATCTTGTCATCTTGAACAACAATAGTTCTTACACAAGGTTGCGGTGTAGGGTACATATAGTCCTGGTAGATGTCATATGGTTTCACATCTAATCCCATATAATCAACTAACATTTTTGTAGATTCATCCAATAACTCTTTATAGTTATCGATTGCATATTCATCAGTTGAATATGTTAATCCTATATGCGCTATTGCATTTACTTTTTTTATAAACTCGAAAATTTCATCCTTCTTCATTATAATCACCAACTCATTGTAACATATCTAAATTAGTTTTAAATAAGAGATTTTTAACTTTTATATTCTCCCCAGACTTGGGATACTTTAAAATAAGGTTTTCTATGGAATTTATAAAACAAAAAATTATATTCATTATATGCATACGCTCCGAATACGACATTTTCATCTACATACATTTCATCTATTTCACTAATTCTTACCTTAATGCTTTCACCTGGTATAAACACTTCAGTCTCAGTATCATACTCACCCAATATTAAAACAATACCATCGTCTTTTGTTAATACACCGAACGATTCTTCTGCGATATATCTAGGACCTGTAATAACAAATAATATATAAAAACCAAGAATTCCTAACGCAATTTTATATCCTTTTTTCATAAAGCCACCTTTTACTCTCTAAAGTTAGGTCCCCATTTTAAAACTTCACCCAACTCATCTGCTTCAAACATCACAATCTTGCCTTTTTGATTTACTTGTATGAACCCATTTATTGGGTAACTGATACACTTTTCATTTACACCATCCTCAAATACTGTTTCTACACAATCAAATGACAACATTAATTCAAATTTATATAAGTCTACTCCATCATTCGATTCCACAAAGCTAACAACAATACTTTTAGGTATATAATTTCTTTCAAAATAATGAATCAACATATCCTCTACGGTATCATCCAGTATATATTCTATAACAAAATCTTCACTTTTTATAAAATACTCTTGCAGGTCAATAATCTTTTTGTTTACAAAGTACGGTTCAATATTATCAGGAGTAACATTTGAAAATGTTATCTCATAGTCTTCAACTGTATAAAGATCAGTTAAAAAAAATATGAGTTCATCTTTTACTTTGTTTTGTGTTGGTTTAGATGTTGGTTGAATAAACCCAAATATAATATTCAATACCAATAAAACAATAATTATTAATACTGTTCCCCATTCTATTCTTTTCACACAATCTCTCCCCACATAGAAGTCTTCTTATTAATAATATCTTTAATTTAATTGTACGCGCTTCATTGGATAAATTAAAGAATATCTTATAGAATCTACAACTAGTTATTAATACCTAATTTTACACATGTAAAAATGTACCACAAAAGTAACTTGGCGTTAACTTTTGGGGTACATTTACCCATCATATTCAACTATGAACTCTGAAGCAATTTCTGACTTTTTATCATCTTTTATGATTGTAACGGTTAAACCTAAGATAAAACTATTCTCTGTGTTCGCTCTATAGTTTCCAAATAATCTACCATAGACGTAACCCTCAGGTAGAGTAATGTGTAACTCTTGTTGATCTTGTAAGTACTGACCATCTGACATAAATCCTTGATCATATTCAAACTCATATGTTACTGGTACGCAGTATAATCCATCCAGTACCACTTCTTCATACGTAGCAATTACAACCAATCCATCTTCATAATGAATTTCTTGCGTGTTTAATTGTTTTACTGAACATTGTCCTTCAAATGGATCATCCAAATTTGTTAGGAATAATGAAGCTAACCAGATAAGACCAGCAATGATAAATATAATCACAACTACTAATATAAAAATAAATTTAGAATTATTTCTACTTCGTTTATCATTCGCTTGAACATCATTAATGAGCATCTCATCTATACTCATATCAAATTCAATTGCTAATTGTCTTACAAACTCAATATCAGGAACACTTTTATTGTTTTCCCAATTACTGATTGCTTGTCTTGTTACATGAAGCTTTGATGCTAATTCTTCTTGAGTGATATTTTTTTCAATTCTCTTTTGTTTTATAATTTCACCAATTCGCATATTCTTCACCTCAGGTACATTGTATAAGTAAATTAGGTAATACACACGCAATGAGTTGTTGCATTCTACATTAAATGAATAATGGTACTACAAAATATGCTAAAAGCCCTAAAAGCAATACAACAATAAACGGTAATGGTTTTTCTCTTCTAAGTGAGGTATACATAAAGTACCATATGATAATTGCTAATACAGTTACAGATACATATCCTGAACTACCTGTTAAAAATTCAACTTGTAAAAATCCTTCCATAAACATAGATGCTACTGAGTAACATATACTTGGATCTTCCGTACTACATTGAATAGGTACAAATATAATTGCGATGATTACAACACATATAAAGTAAAATGAAAAATGATTACTTCTCTCTCTCATCTCAATCCCTCCCTTTCAAAGATTTTACATAATCAGTTTTAATAATCGATTCTTCTTAATTGAATGAAAAATGCTAATTGAGCAATATTTAAAACTGTTAATACTATTAATAACCAAGCTCCTTCTACTAAACCAAACATTGTTAAAGATACTACACCCATAATAGTAGCTACAACTACTAAAGCAATAAACACGGTATTAACCCATTTGATTTTTTGATGAACAAAGTATAATAATAAACCTGATAAAAAGTTTCTCATTATAAATGTCACATCTATTCCTGCTACTATTCCAGTTAATAGTTCTCCAGCAAAATACAGTACAACAATACTCCAAAATATATGATCACGTTTCATAATAATCCTCTCTTTCTTTTACCATTGTAACAAAAATGTAACCCTATTTGGGTTACATTCCTAATTTTATTAAAACAAGTCTAAGTGTTTTATATTGCTCTTCTTGACTCTCATCAACCGTATAAGAATAGAGTTCCCTATTTCTATAATATTTGATATCTATATCATATTCTGCATGGACACAATTTACCAAATAAGATAGTTTCTATCCTACTTACAAACTACTTCTATATCAGTTTCAATATAACTTGCAGTTCTTGTCATACCATTATCACTTATGTAACTTAAATATAAAATAAAGTCACCATTATATATATTACTTCTATGAATAGTTACATCTGTGTAAATTTGTTCTGATTCATCTGTATGATCTACAATTACACATTCCTCATATCTACCTGGTTTAACCAATTGGTATGAAGCAGTATCTAATAAATGTACTGTTGTTATAACAGTAGAAACTATTAATATAAGTATTGGAGTAACTTTTATTCCATTGTGTAGTTCTGAATTTTTGAATACATTAAAGTACACCGTGATAACAGAAATCAATTGAATAAATATAATCAGACTCATCAAAGGTGTTCTAGTCCATGTGACTTCCATAATATTAGTTGCCTTTAAAAAAAGTAATACTCCCCATGAAAGAATTCCAAGTCCAATAATTATTCTGGTTCTACTTTGTTTCATATTAATCAAACGATTGAATATAATATCTCGTTGAATATAAAACAAAAATACTATAACAACTAATAAAAAATAAAATGCCAAATCAATCATAAACTCCATATCATCATCTCTCCTTCAGATTTGTAATATCTACTTTAATTATATTCCTTATGGATAAAAAAGAAAGCACACATTTTGCTTCCTTTCTATATTTTATCAGTTAAGTATCTATAAACACTGTTCTCTACAGGAGTTTCTAAACTAAGATCCATACTTACAATGTTAACTTCCTTATTTTTTTTCATGACTTTTTCTAGCTTTGAATTAGACGTATGTACTTTGCCTAAGTAATAGAATGATTTCTCTCCTTTTGTTTTTTGAACGAACAAATGTACTTCTCCTCCGTTTTTCTCAGAGTCCAAAATCGCACGGACATCGGGTGAATCCATTGTTCTAGAATCTTTAGAAAACCATCTCATAAGCTTTGAACTGTTAAACTCATCTTCGTACATAACCTCGTTACTCATGTCACTATTTTTTTTATCATACGTAACAAAGATCATCGATTGTCCATTAATAGTCTTATAGCCATAAATAACACTCTGCTCATCATTTGGCAAATCTAACATCTGACATGCATCTTTTCTCGTGTATTTCTGGTATAATTTTAACTCCGAATTGTTTTGAATTCCCTTATAAATAGCATAATTCATAGAATCTTTAAGAAAATCATCTTGTTTCAATCGATTTACCATTTCCTTTAAAACATCTGTCGACTTCAACTTATTTCCTACACTATCAACTATCCTTCCAAAATTATACTTTTTTTGTACTGTAGTTGAGAAAAATTCCCTATTAAGAATTCTTTCTAGACTCTTCTGTCTATTTTCACTCATTTCAGAAGTAACACCATTATTAATTAATTCTTTTAACGCAATGGCTTCGTCTGGTCTTTTACTATTGCAAACTTCTCGTTGAATGAATTCTAGAAACTTCTCTTCTCTTTCTTCAATCTCGATCTTAAACTCTTTAACTGTTTTTCGAATAAAGTTTAAGTAAGATTTACTTTTATTTACGAACAAGATTGGATCTAGTTCACCGTAATCTACAAAGTCCATCAGTAAAGGTACTCTATCCAGCTTGTTCATTAAGTTTACAAAAGAGTTTTTAAGTTTAGCCATGTCATCCATTTTGGCGTTATTGATTGCATCGTAAATCCTTTTCTCAGCTATTCGATCAAAACTAATTGATGATTCACCCGGTAAAAAGGTATTTTTATCATGTAAAAATTTTCTTAAATTATCTTTGTCCAAACTTCTGTCTCCATAAAGAGCAACTGGAATCATGTAATTATTTTGGTAATTTCCTATAAAGTCTAAAATAGTAACATAAGACTTGCTCTTTGCTTTTCTTAGACCCCTACCTAATTGCTGAACGAATATAATGGCTGATTGAGTTGGTCTGATCATAATTATTTGATTTATCTTAGGAATATCTACACCTTCATTAAAAATATCAACTGTAAATATATACTCTGTTGAGTTCTCATCGTCCGATTCTAAACTGTCTATTGCTAGCTGTCTATCTTCTTCTTTAGTAGACCCTGATAATGCAATTGTTTTATACCCTTTTTTATTAAACAATTCCGATAAGGATTCTGCTTCTTCCACTCTACTACAAAATATTAAACCTTTTGCCTTAATATCAGCTCTAGTGTACAAGTTAATTTTATCAATCAAGTAATCTACTCGGTCATCAGAAACTAACAACTCAAAATTACTTAAATCAGAGATTTCCTCACCTTCAATCTCAAGTTCAGTTATTCCATAATAATGAAACGGACATAAGAGGTTCTCTTCCATTGCGTCTTTTAATCGAACATCAAAGGCAATATTATTGTCAAAAAGTTTATAGATGTTGTAACCGTCTGTTCTATCTGGTGTTGCAGTCATACCTAGTAAAAAATTAAATTTCAGTTGACTCAGAATATTAAGATAAGATTTTGCTCCAGCTCTATGGGTCTCATCTATAATCAAATAATCAATTGAACCTAAAGAGTTCCTGTGTTCTTCCTTCGCAATTGTTTGAATCGTAGAAAAAATGAAATTTGAATCGTAATTCTTTGATGAACCAGTTAACAGTCCATAAGTATAGTCTGCACCCAATATATTTCTAAAGCTCTCTAACGATTTTCTAGCAATGTTTTCTCTGTGCACAACAAACACCACTTTAGGATTAGTGAGCTTGTATTTATCTATATACTGTTTAACATCTAAAGCTGATAAATAAGTCTTTCCTGTACCTGTAGCAGAGACTAGTATTGCCTTGTTTTCTCCTCGATCTCTTAAACTGTTTAAGGAGTCCATTGCTTCTTTCTGCATATAATTAGGTTTAATAGTCTTTTCAATTTGAGCTTGAAGTTCAACTCTTTTCTGTTTTTCTAATTCTTTAATCTTGTCATGCTTTTTAGCATATTCCGACACCCAGTCAGCTGAAACTGGATCAGAAATATCCCACAAGGAGTTAAAAATTCCTTCAAAATTCTTATAAAATGCACCTTCAGGCAAAGCACTAATTTTCAAATTCCATTCTAAGTTTGTAGTCATCGCGCTTTGTGTTAGATTCGAACTCCCTATATAGCAATTCCACTGCGATTCCATTTTGAAAAAATATCCTTTTGCGTGGAATGATGTGTCACTTGAAACTTTTACTTCAATATTTGGAAACTTCAATAACTCTAAATAAACCGATGGCTTGTTAAACATCAAATAATCAGAGGTAAGGATTTTTCCTTTAACTCCTCTTTCCAAAGTATTAATCAATTGCTGCTTGATTAACGCAATTCCTCCATGTGTTATAAATGCTGCCGAAAGTATAAACTCATCACAATCATCTAATTCATCCTGAATGAATGACAAAAGTTTCATTCCTTTACTGTAATCATTTTCAATCAATTTTGTCTCAAATCCTTTAAAAGAGGATACAGAGCTATTTAGATGTGATTTAACTAAATCTGAAACATTCTCTTTGCGCATGATTAAACCCTACTTTTCTAAAAGTTTTTCTATAATTGGTATATCTGCTGCTGCCCAATCTAATTCTAAAGCTTTATCACTTAATTCTAACCAAGTAGAGTTAACATGTTCACTTAACTTTAGGTCACCTTCTTCTAACTCACAAATAAAAGAATCCATTGTTAGATGAAAACCAACATATTGATGTCTAACTTGCATAAAGTGTTTTTTAACTGATATGACACTGTCTAACTCTTCTCGAATCTCTCTTTCTAATGCTTCTTCCATTGTTTCCTTATCTTCTATCTTTCCACCTGGAAACTCCCACTTAAGTGCTAACTCACCTTTGTTAGCCCTTTGAGCACAAAAAATTCTATTATTTTTAATTATTATTGCTGCAACTACATTGATGTTTTTCATACTTTCACCTCGATTATAATTATATAGCAAGATTCTAAAAAAGAGAACCTTAGAAGTTCTCTTTAAATATCTGCTGCATATAGGAGTTTTTTTCTTTTCTTAACAAATAGGAATTTATTGCTCTATCCAAGTTAAACCTAGATAAAGGCGGTATATCATCCTTTAAACAACAATTCTGATATGATGTTTTAGCACCACATCTGCATCTCCCGTAGGGATTTAGTAGAGTAGGATAAAATAAATCCAAAAAATGCTCATTTGATTCATTACCTATCCAATTTACCTTGGAATATAAATCTAGATATATTTCGTATACTTGATGTCTAAATAGCCATAAAAGAATCTGGAACATTAAGTTATCTTCGATTTTATCAAAACTACCATTTATGTCACTCAGTTTCTTAGCGATACATAAGTTATCGAATTCGAACCCCTTTTGTACACCTGGATTTATATGCGGGTGCGATGGGTAAGTATCATAATTAATTTCTGGGTTCAGAGAAACAACTATGGGAAGTTTTCCTGGTTGGAACTTAACAGCAATGGTAAACTCTTTGTCATCAATCATCTCAACTATATTCTGTAACTCTTTGTCAATTCTCTTCTTAAATTTTGTGACAGTTGAAGTAAGCCTCCCACCTGGAAGAATTTCTACTTCGTAATCATTTACAATACACTTAACAACCTTCTCAATATCCTCCTTATAGGGAGTAGGAATGACAGAGTAAATCTGCCATTCTCCGTTCAAATAACCCCTATAATCAGATATACTAACTACTTTAATTAGATTCAATGAATCTGTCAGCACTGTATTCTGCGTGTGATTTAGAAGTTTTCCCTTTTCCAATTGGTTTTGGTTTGATTGAATTTTCATTTCTATGTTGCTTATCTTGGCGTTTCTCAGAATTATCTGACTTGCCGTTATTAACTTTATTATAATTATTCACAAAAATCACTTTTTCCTTCCTAAGTAAAATCCTGGTTGATTTTTCACAATAAACACTATAGAATGAATTTGAGGGAACATTTTATATGTTTTAAATTGGATTGATTGAGAAATCAGTCCCTTTTACTTGTCTATTTAGTTAACGACGTTATTGTTTGTCTATTTCATCATCTCAATCTGATGTTGTTTTGTATCCATAGTTCAAATTATATTTATTTCTCATGAACTTCTCATAGATGTTAGTACCTTGTCTATTTTCTAGTCTATTTAATCTATTTACTGAGCTTCGACCAAGATCATCCTTATCAAACAACCATATTTCATCTCTAAAAACATAGTCATTTACCAAAGAAATATTATGAGTTATGAGGATTAATTGCGATAAAGAAGAGTTCCTCTTTTTAATAAAGAAATCTAATAGTCTTCTTATTGCAAATACATGGAGTTTATCATCAAACTCGTCGAAAATGATAGTTTTGCCATTCTCTAACGCATCCAATATGACTCCACCCATATTAATTAACTTTCTTGTTCCAGCTGATTCTTTTTCAAAAGGCATTTCCCAGAATTGTCCATTTTTTATCTGACCATTTTCGAATTTATTTTTCAAAAGAACCAGATATTTTCGCTCTTTTCTTTCAAAGATAGGATTACCTATTTCGTCCAGTCCAGAATACTCCTCTATCGAATGTTTTCTTACATCTAAATCTATAATGTCCAATCCGAAGTATTTCAAGTAACGTAATAGTTTATTTTTATAAGCCTCAGTACTGTTTTCTAAAAAACTAATTGTGTGATTTGAAAAATCCGGTGTACTCCTAAATACTAAAATCTTTTTCAGTAACTCGGTAAACCTTTTAAAGTAATTCTCATTAAACTTGTTAAGAAGAGATACAAACGAATGATCATGCATAACGAATCCAGAAATCATATTATATGTTTCTTGGAGATCCTTTTGACCGATAAATCCTTCATTATTTCTTTCAAAGATAGTAATTCTTCTTAAATGTTTACTTTCTAGCTTTTCAGATATTAGCGTCCCCCTAAAGAATTCTAATGAGTAGATAAATATCTCATTTCTTCCATCATCTACCTCAAGAGTTACTTTTGAACTTCTTCTAGAATTTGTAGGGCATAACATAAATGGATCTAGCTCATTTAGATAATTATAGTCGAACGAATCAAGAATAAACTTAATTGTCTTGTCCAATATAATGGCAAGATTCGATTTCCCAGTACCTAAGTAGCCATATACTAATGAAGTTCTAAGCAAATTATCTTCAGCAAAGACATGCTCAGTTCTTTTTCTTTCGACAATTTTTTGAGGGATCATATCAAACTCAACACCGTCTGCAAAAGACTTAACATTTTCTATGTATATTTTTCTTAGCATTTTATCACCTCAAACATATTATAGCATATTTTTTAACAATTATCAAGTCTTAACTACCCAATTTGTGCTTTTTGTCACATATTTATACTTTAGTAGTTATTTTCATAATTTATTATAGCTTGAAATATGATAATACTCAAGATAAAATGTAGGGGTGTTGAAAACGTTTTAATTTTATGTGGAAACGAGGTATATGTTTTATGGAACAA
>PPCM01000677.1_pt1 | contig 23822 bp, 14 predicted proteins | sample 1555541 | NCBI WGS metagenome assembly PPCM01 (sample SAMN05284479, study PRJNA326546) | Marine sediment metagenome, whole genome shotgun sequencing project. | isolation source: marine sediment | place: Germany: Wadden Sea | collected 2012-09-05 | reverse complement strand
ACAACGCGAGGATTACCGCGGCCCTCCCCACGGTGCGTCTGGCTCTCGAGAAGGGAAAAAGCCAAATAGGAAATAATGTGTTCCCACCAACCACTCATTGCCCCCGCCGTGTTACCCCAGGCCGCCCCGCTAGTCCATCCAGCGCCTCCCCCACCACCCCACTCACCGCTCCCCCCGGCAGAGACGCCCCATGTGCCAGGCGGACCTCGGGTGTCGACCCGTCGCCGAGCACAGGCCGCATACGCCACGACATGCCCTTGATGGTGCTCCGGAGATCACGTGGACCCTTGCCTGAGGCATCGTCAAGGCCTACCATTCGAGTGGGATCGACAATATCTGATAAAGTTTCACGGATGTCTCGGCGGATCGAGTGTCCGGCGTCGCTGGTCATAAGTTTGGGAAAGGCAGCCTCGGAAAGTGTGGTGGTAACGTGCACTGTACATTGTAGAAGGATAGGTGTGTGTGTCACCCGGTGGGTGCGGTCAACAGATCCCGCCGTCGGCGCCAGGCCCCTCTCAACGCAAAGCCTCCGTTGGTTGTCTGTAGTGAACGGCCGCACGACGACGATGCGTTCTAATGCCTGTAGCGCTGCCATCATGGATTCAATGTGTGGTGTAACTGGGGAAGCCTCGCCAAGAATCGGCAAAATGACTCCACAGACGACAACCCGGTAGAATGTGCGACTGAGGTTCATCAGCGCACCGCTTTTGAGCTTCCGAAGAACCTGGTTCTCATTCACGCTTCCGAGTTCACGGATATCGTCTCGTTTCTGGACCTTGAAAGACTTGATGGCGTGTGTGACGTCATCTAGGGGCGGAATGCAGCTCCAGTCGATGGATTCAATGTCCGTAGGGCCATCCGGGAGCGCCTCCTCTTCCGTTTCGGCCGGAGGAGTTGAAATTGGGGTCCGCATCGCTTCGTCAAGACGATTCATGGTGCTTTCCTTCACTCGCGCAATGATACCATTCTGAGCACGGTCGATCTTGGTTCTAACCTGCTCCAGTACCGCGCGTTTCTTCATTTTTCACCTGATTCTATGAAACGTAGTCAGGCGCTCATTAGCTGAGCCCCACATACAAGTGGGGAGCCAGGTATTCCACGGTTCCTGGTAAATGAAGTGCGTAAAACTTTATAATCTCCTACGTGAAATGCTGCAATGAGCCAGTGATTTCACACGCTTTACGGCGGGGCGAGGCTGCTTACCAGCATTCCCGACAGTCAACGGCATGCTCGTGTGTTGTTTCTCTTGTATCCAATCCCCCTCACCTCCTGGGTACAATGATCTCGCCCATGAACTGTTCCGGGATCGAGTCCACCACGTCCTGGGGGCCCCACTCCTTCACCTTGACGTTGCACCTCGGTATCGCCGCGTTGAGCTCGGCCTTGGCGCCTTGGTTCGCTGCATTAATCTCATTCGCCGCCAGTCTCGCGAGATGGGTATTAGGAATCCGAATGACGCGCTCGACAGGGAAATACGTCACCTTGGTGTCTCCGACAAACCGCAGCGCAACGAATCTGCGATGCGAGTCCTCGGGGCTGAAAACGTTGAGGATGATGGCCGGATACAGCTCTGTCATCCATTGATCGCACGCCGCATCATACCAGAGAGACATTACTGCCTCGCCTGTGGTGAATCGTGCGTTAGTTTGAGGGAAAGAGAGCATGTCGGCTTCAGAAACAAAAGATGTGTCGTCAGCGTCGTCCAGGTCAACGATATGATACAACTTGGTTTTGGAAACGTATTTGATCACACGCCCCAAAAACCATGACGGCTTATCTTCGTCCTTAAAATAGGCAACGACCTGCTTTGGCTTGAAAGTTGGCATCGCTAATAAACCAAAATAAACCGTCAAAGAAAAGGTCGCGTTTTGAGCCAATATCTGCATCATAAACCCATATATTCGCATCCCATCTGAATATCTCGTACATTTTAGATGACCGAAAAAACTCGAACAACAAAAAACCCAACACATGGCGGACACTTTGTTAGCGAGCCTTCAAAGAGAACAACGAGAACGTCAGAAGAGAATAGAAGAACGACACCAGCTTCGAGAGGTTGAAGAGGCGATTACAGAAGTGCACAGCGACCATGAAGATCAAATCGTCGGAGAACCAGACGTGAGCGAGTTTGAAGAGGCCATCCCGCAGCGAACAATGTATGAGCCGCTCAGCGAGGAGCGTGCGACCACCATCGTGCAAGCCCATTACCGTTCATTCCACACTCGGAATGGACTCAAGACAAACAAGAGATATCAGAAGGCTGTGAAGCGCAACAGGGTCATCAAGGAGCTCATTTCAACAGAGAAGACGTACGTGACTCAGCTACAGCAGCTGAAGGCCATGTACATCATCCCCCTGACAACGAGCCCTCGTGAAGGCCGCAAGCCCATCCTGACGCAAATGGAGGCCCGCGAGCTGTTTATGGGCATCGAATCTATTGCCAGTTTCAACGCCGAGCTCCACAGTCGGTTTGAACGCGCGTTTAAGAACTGGGGCTTCATTCAACTCATCGGCCCTGATTTTATCGAATTGGCGCCTTTCCTGAAGCTGTATGCGCAGTACGTGAACAACTACAACCAAGCGCTGAGCGCCATGACGCGCCTCATCAAAAAGAACGGGAACTTCCGCGACCATGTGAACCGACTCACCTCTGAAGGCCATGATCTCGCGTCATTCCTCATCCTACCCATCCAACGTATCCCACGCTATGAGATGTTGCTCAAGGAACTCATCAAAGCAACGCCGAGTGACCATGTGGACTGGAACACCCTGAATGATGCGTATTCTAACGTGCAGCAGATCGCTTCATACGTGAACGAGAGGAAGCGGTCCGCAGAGAAGCTAGAGAAGATGCTCAACGCCGCTACGGTCATCTCCGGCTACGATGAGCTTGTCCAGCCCCACCGCCGGTACCTGTTTGACGAGGACCTCGGCATGACGCCCTTTGTTGCCGACAAGAAGGACAAACAAGTCGAAAGATGGTTCTTGTTCAGTGATATACTCATCAAATGCAAGAAGAAAGGCAAGGGCCGCCGCTACGAGTCCCAGAACGTCTACGATATGCGCACAGTCTCGTTCAAGGACCAAATGGACGCCGGCGACCGAAAGAACGCCATCGTGCTCGATCTTGGCAAGACTTCACTCACCGTGTACGCCGCAACGCCACACCTGAAGGCCCAGTGGATGGCTTCGATCCAGAGCGCTGTCGACGCGCTAGCCAACAAGAACAAGGACGATATCTTAGTCTGGAACACTGTCGCGGCCGCAGCCATCGATGCCAGCCTCACACGCCACGACGCACTTGCCCTCGCCCAACTCAGAAGCCCCGCCCAAGAACCAGGCGAAGCGGCCGTCCTTCTCGGCATCCCCCCCTCCCAACGAGCCCACCACACGCTCAACACGATCCTCCTACCCTCCCCGACAGGCGAAGGACTCATTGAACGCGCCGTGTGTATCGGGGGATGCACCAACATGGCCAAACAGGTCGCCAGTGACCAGGTGTTCGTGTATATACCAGAGTCTAACCAATGGTTCGCACCAGAGACCATGGGGTCCATGCCACACACGTATTGGCACGCTACGACCCGCATCGCATTCCCAGAAGGCGACAGACTCTTCGTATTCGGCGGGTTCGACGGCACGGCCCGTCTCGACGGTCTCTACTCACTCGATCCCAACGGATGGCAGGTGACAGATCTAGGCCTCGATAGACACGGTCTGTGGCCCTCCGCACGCTGTGCACACTCCATGGTCCACGTCAACGGCGGCTTATTCGTATACGGCGGCCGGGACGGGGACGGCAAGTTCCTCGATGATCTGTGGCGATGGGACGTTGATACCGGCCGATGGGAGGAGATCATCCCCATAGGTGCCACCCCACCGACGATGGCGTGGCACACAGCCACCGCCGTACAGAATAACATTGTGTTTATCGGCGGAATCGGCCAAACAGGCATGGTTGCCGACGTCTGGTCATACAACACCAAAACACGACGCTGGACCGTCGCATCAACCAGCCCGACCCAACCCGACGCCCTCCGTGCCCCCAGCCGCTACCAACACACCGCAACCCTCGTCGGCTCCATGATTGTCGTCCTCTTCGGCCGCTCCCAACTACAGGAGTACTTCGACACACACATCCTCGATGTGAGGGACATGGTCTGGTCAAGACCGCGGGTAGGCCCCAAGTCGCTCCCATCGGCCCGGTCGGGCCACGCGGCGGTGCTCGTGGAGGGGCGGATCCTCACGTTCGGGGGGCACACCATGAACCCGTCGACACCCAACCAGCATCTGTTCAACGATATATGCTTGTTGCCGGTCATTTCCCAGCTGCGAATGGCGTTCTTCCAGGAGTTGAAGACGGCGGCAAACGATAAGTCCAAGTCTGCCTCAGCCAGAGTCGCCATGGAAGAAAACCTTGCAGATCCTGGCCCAGTCACAACGCTGAAGCGGGTCACGCAGATCAAGTCGCGCCAGCTCACCAAGGCCGAAGCGTTCCATAAGCTGCGGGAGCGAATGCTCAAGATTGAGGAGGGTGACGAAGAAGACGACGTTCCTTCGAGCCTAGAGGTCGTGGGTTCGAATCCCACCTCTCCCAGAGATCGCGCCGGATCTCAGGGGCCCGACGCGACCACACGTCTCGCGCTGACCCAACAGACGGCTAAAGTCAAGGAGCTCGAGGTCCAATGCTCCATTCTAGGCGAGGAGAAGGCCGCGCTTTCCGTCGAACTTGAAGAAGAGCGCCAACTCAAGAATTTGCTGATGAAACGCGCGAGTGACGACTCTAGACAGCGGAAGAGCGACGCAGCGGCCCTCGATCGTGCCCGAGCCAACCTGTCGGACATGCGCCGGGAGAACATGCGGCTCCAACGGATGATTATCAGCCTTCAAAACATTGTCGGCAAAGACAAGAAACCCAAAGACTCGCCGACTTTGACAGTCGCTGACCCGGGTCGAATCGCCATGTCTGACGACGGAGTCTCACTCCCACCCCAAAAGATCCCGCCGCCGCCTCCTGGGCCTTTAACATTCACGGTCGAGGCACCGCCCAACGCCGAGCTCATGGTCCGCTTCGTGTTCCGGCATTCGATGCACGATGCCTTGATGGTGGGCGACATTGCTTACGGGCGGTTCAGACAGGCTATTACCGAGAGGTTTGGGCCGAAACTGGCTGTTTCCTATGTTTCTACATCGGGTGAGGTTTTGTTTGTGCGGAATCAGGAAAATCTTGATGAGGCAATCCACGTAGCCACTTCGGACGTCAAGAAGCGGATGAATTTCTGGATATCGCAGGAGAAAAAGGGCGGTGCTCTGGCTAAGCTGAATATATTTAGAGGGTGTGGCACTCAGTGAGGGTGAGTTGGAGATGATATAAAGTGTACGTTCTCGATGATGGTTGGGTAGTTGGGAGAATTGGCAGTTATGTGTTATGATGCAAGGATGATATCATGCGTCACCGCCCACTCACATTCCCCCTCCCACTCCCCATACCGATGCTGCGGGTCGGTAATCCTTACCTTCTGGTGGGGGCTGAAGCTTCAGCTGTGCTCACCAGTCAACACTGTAAATTTAGTTTATTTGTGGGGCCCCGCCCCCAAGCGCGGGACGGTGTTGTAGAAAGGGAGGACGACCTGGCCAAGCGGATGGGCAACCTGTAGAGGCGGGATGAGATAAATCGCTGGAGGGACGAGGGGTCATGGACGACCATTTGATGACACGACCCTCATCGGTGGGGTGGGCGGGACGGCGTGCCGCACAGGGACATACCGAGCAGCTATTGCCGGGTCGGACATGCCCGGGCCCCGAGACGTTGGGTCGGTTTAGTAAGGTAGGGTAAGGTAGGGTTGGGTAAAACGAACCTCGTCGAGATAAGCTGATTGCAAGGGGCCGTTGGTTTGAGGTCATTACCCCAATGGTAATGCCCACCTCCGCAACAGCTCCAACTGGTCTGCATGCGGCATTGTGTGGAGACCGACTGGCATAGACTCGAGTGCACTAAATGTTGTGAATTCGTATGGTAAGGTAAGGTAGGGTAGGGTAGGTAAAGGATCCGAGACGCCGGGCTGCTCGAATAAGCAGCGCTGAGTTGGCACCCCCGCGCGATAGCCCCACGGGTGCCGTGCAGGCCCTACGTCTCAAACATTTCAACTCTGCTGTCCTGTTAATAATAAAGAAATTTATGCTGGCCCAGTGGCCGGTCTGCTGGGGGCAGGAGAAATTGGGAGGGTGGACCGACTGAAGGCTCCGATGGCCTTCCGGAACATGCCGAGTCGGACGGGCTTGATGAGGATGGTATCAAACAGCGCGTCGCTGTTATCGAACGATACGTCGCCCGTCATCAAAATGATGCGGATGTCAACACCGAGCCTGTCCCGCAGTCGCTGGGCACATTTGGGGCCGTCCATCACTGGCATGTGGTAGTCGACGATGGCGACGTTCGGGCGGCCATCCCCGACGCCGGTCAGCAGATCGGCCCCGTTGACATACACCTCGAATTGGGCACCGCACTTGGTGAGGAACGCGGACAGCATGCGACGGTTGACGGGATCGTCTTCGGCCACCACCACGGCCAGATTTGCTGCCGGCTCCTCCTCAATGCCCGCGGCGTGGGCCAGCGCGCGGAAAACGTCGGGGATGGCGAACGGGACGACAATGTTTGTGTCGTTTTCGGTGGCATCGCGGACGGGGGTGGTGCTGATGACGCCCTCGATGGGGTCGGCCGGGGCACACAGCACCGTGCACTCGGCGTCCGGGATGTCGCTCACGGTGCCGAACAGCACGCGATCCGCCGGGACGCCGGCCATCAGCAACAGGCTGGCCAGCGATCGGGCGCAGCGGTCGCCCGCCTCGTGGTCTAGCAGGGCCACTCTGCCGACGTTGGCTGGGTCGACGTGGGACCAGACGGTCGCCCGCTCCTCGCACTCGGCCGTGAAGGTAAACCGAGCGCCGCCCAGATCGGGGGAGCTGCCGGCGGCGATGGTCCCGTGCAGAACCGTCTCAACGAGCTGCTTGGCAATGTGCAGCCCGAGGCCCGTCCCGCCAAAGTACGTTGCGGCCCCATGCTCGAGCTGGGCAAAGCGCTCAAAGACGAGCTGATAATCCTCGGGCCTGATGCCGACCCCGCTGTCGTCGATCTCGAAGCGGAGCGTGCCGGCATAGTCGGCGTCAACCCTGTCCCCGCCACCCTGCACCGTCCAGCCGTACGCCGTGTCGAACGCCTCGTCTGGGCCGACGACCATCCGCACATCGCCCGCCTCGGTGAACTTGACGGCGTTGTTCAGGATGTTGGCCAGCACTTGTTCCAGCCGTCGTTTGTCGCAATTGATTGTCATCGGTGTACCTGGGAGATAATAAACAAGAAATGTGATTGGCTTGACGGTCTGGGCGGCAACACGGACGGCGTCGTCGATCAAGCCGGGCAGATCGACCGTCTCATTGATAATCACGAGCTTCCGGGACGCAAGGCGGGCCGCAAAAAGCACGTCATTGACAACGGCGAGAAGGGCGGCCGAGGCAGGCAATAGCCCAAACAATAAAATAAGCAGGGCCACCCCCATGCGCGGGCAGGTGTTGTGAGCCCCAGAACTCCACACAATCACGTTGATTTACCCTAAATTACACCCTTACACGTTCTCAACCCCCACCGTCTTCGGCCTCCGTTCGTCGACCATCTCGTCTGCTGTGGTAGCCATCATGTCCATAAAGGGCATCACACCCACGGAATCGAACAACACCCCCCGGGAGAACGTGATGAAGGGCAGTTTCCGCAGGGCCCGGCCGCTCAGCCCCTCGGTCCGCCCGACGATGCCACGGATGGTGGCCGACACGCCGCTCTCCGCCGTGAAGGTCTCCTGCCCGACGGTGTCCACCATCCGCTTCGGGACCAGCAGCTCGATGTCCTGATCCGAGGTAACGATCCCGCGCGTCGCCAGCTCACTCAGCATGCTCACCAGAATGTCGTAGCGACATACAGGGGTAGGCACGTCGATGTGCAGCTTGAGGTCCGCGCGATCGAGGAAGGCGACGTCGATAGCCTCGGTGATGTTGCTGGTGCACAGCACGAGCACGTTCTTGCGGCGTTTGAGGGCGTCCAACTGGGTCAGGAGCGCGTTCACCACACGGAGCGCGTCAGACGGCTCGTTGCCGGCCATGGCAGCCTGTCGGGACGCACTGAGCGACTCCACCTCGTCCAGCAGCATTACAAGGAAGCAGTTGGGGTCGTCCGCGAGCTCGTTGATCTGCCCGAACATCTTCATCACGAGTTTGCCGGACTCACTGAACCACTTGCTGAAGAGAGAGTGCGTGTTGATTTCAACAAGCTCGGCCCGCTCGAATCTGTCCTGCAACCTGATGGCCAGCTTGTGGGCCAGCGCCTTGCAGAGGCTCGTCTTGCCAGTCCCGGGCGGGCCATGCAGCAGCACCACGCGGTTGTGAGTGACGACGTTAGCGTCGACCATCATGTCTGAGAACAGCAGCGACGCCCGGCAATAGTTGAGCAGAGTGGTCTTCACGTCGTGCTCGAAGATGAGGCTCTCCCACAGCCCCTCGAGGGAACGAGACGGGAGAGTCAGCACTGAGCAGCTCGAGCCCTCTTCGGCGTCCTCGATCTCCTGGGGCTCCGCAGCATCGTCGAACATGGTGTGCACCCCGATCCTGATGTCGGCCATCCAGGAATAGACGACCCCGTGGTACCGGTCCACATCGTACTGGTCCACACGAAGGTGCGAGATATACTCGAGCAGTTCATGGCCTTCGGGGATGGGAACAAGGCCTCTAAGTAAGAGTTTGGGGAAAATTGGCGACGTACGGGTACAAAACAGGGACGTGCAGGTCAATGAACGTCTCAACTAGTTCTTTCACGTGCTTAACACTCACTTTAACGTCATCGCGGACGCAAGCCTCAACATAGACGGCTATATGATTCATCCGCAAAATCTGAGAATGGCTATAAATCTGCATACAGTTCAAATCACATGAATCCCAAGATGTAACCATTGCAGTGTCACTGAAAAGCCTCTGGACAGCCGTTTTCCGCGTCGGAATTTTCGGGATCTTGCCAAGGCTTGAATCGTGTCCTAACCCCCCGATCGCCAACACACGCGCTCCGTACATGTCAATCGACGAAAATGCGGACATAATATACTCCAGGCTAGTCCAATATGTGACCGACGGCGACCTCGACGCACTTCGGGGATCGATGACGGAGATCAACATGCACAAGGGCTACAACGACCCACAGACCGGATTTTCGCTGCTGCACGTTGCTGTGTCTATGCGTCGCACGGCCATCATGTCGTTTCTTCTGACCGAGTGCGGGTTTGACCCCCTGGACACAGTGCAGGACACAGTTGGTGACACCTGCTTTCACCTCGCCACTAGAACCAACCAGGTAGAGTGCATGGAGGTGCTAGCGGTCCCTGAGGACTCCCGGTGGCTGGAGACCAACGCCCTGGGCCAGGCTGCGTTCCACACCGCCGTCCAGTCGGATGCCGCGGTGGCTCTGACGTATCTCGCCCCCCACCCCGGCCTGTTCACCGCCAAGGACACCAAACGGTGGACCGTGCTGCACTACCTCGCCCTGGTGGCGTCGACCCAGCTGCTGGACGTGCTCCTCACGCGCTCCCCGACCCTTGCCGACTTGGGGGCCGCTGACCAAGCCGGCCGAACCGCCGCACACTACCTGGCCATCAACTCGGGCGCCAAGGCGGTCGAGTGGTCTGTGGTGGCGCACGTCGACGACGCGGCCCCCCAGCACCACTCTGCGGCCCTCATCCGCCTCCTCGGGTACGCCTCGACCCTGCCCGACTTCGGGACCCTGCCCTTCGCCGACCTCACCGGCACGACTCCCGCCCACTTCGCGGTGCTCTCCTTTCCCCCACCGACCCTGCCCGCCGTGCTGGGTGTCATGGGCGACGCCATGCTGAACGCCGTCAACAGGAAGGGCTTCACACCCCTGATGCTGGCTCTCGGCAGGGGTCCGGACGCCGGGACGGCCGCCCTCGAGTGCGACCTGGTCAACCCGCTAGTGGCGACGGACATCGGGTCGGCCCTCACCCTCGCCGTCGGGGCGGGTGACGTCGATAACACCTGCCTGCTGCTGGACGTCGCGATGGCCACGCTCGGCATCAGCTCCGAGGCTGAGCTCGCCGCGCCCCACGCGGACCTTTCTGCCTGGCTCTCCGCGGGGGACCGGTCAGGCGCCACGGCACTCCACATGGCGTGCAGGGCGGGGCTAGGCGAGGTCGTCCGCCTCATACTGTGCTGCGGTGCCAATGCCCCCATAATGGCCCGGGACGCCAAGGGTGACCCCCCCATTGCCCTGGCCCTCCGTCGGGGCCATTATGACATCGTCACGGCCTTCCTTGACGTCCCGGCCGACCTCAAGCCGCACGTCGTGGACTCCTTCAGCCTACACGACGCCGAGCGGTGGACGGCCTGCCACCACCTCGTGAAGATCGCCGATATATATCTCCTCGAGCAATTTATAGCGTTCTGCGGCGCGCGCTTCAACCCAAACCCGGTGACCAGGGACGGCATGACGCCGCTCCACATGGCCGTGCTGGACGGGAACGCGGACATGGCGCGTCTGTTGGTCGGGCGTGGGGCCGAGCCGTACCCGACGATCGACGGGCACTATCCCGTGCATCTGGCCATCGTGCAGGACGACGTCGAGCTGTTCTGGCATCTATTGAAGGAGCAGCACTCGCGGACGCTCCCGGGCAAGCTGTACACCCGCGTCGAGCCCCGCCTCTCGTTGGTCGAGCTGGCCGTCATGCACTGCTCGTGGCGTGTCCTGCTGGCCCTGCGCGACATCAACACTGACTGGGGGGCCCTCGTCACCTGCCCCCCCATCGGGTTGATGGTCCACGAGTGCTCCGTGCTGGACACCGAGGAGGGCCTGGCTGCCATCGACGGTAACTACAAGGCCGAGACCGACAAGCTGTGGAGTCTGGCGTCGAACGAGGAGACCGCCGCGTCCGCCGAGGCCGCCGCCGCTGCCGAGGACGCGCTGCTGGCGGCCCAGCTATTTGTGGACAGCATGTCGGTCGCTGAGACGCGTTTCGCTAGGGCTGTGGAGGATGGCACGGCAGACGAGCAGTACGACCGCTTCGTGCGGACGTTCCTGTCGCTGGTGCTTCTCCTCCGTGGCTCGATGGCGGCACCGGCCATGGCGTCTCTCTTGGCCCTGGACGCCGGTCTCTGGGACATCTGCATCTCACGTCCGTCCATCCTGCTCCTGGGAGTAGTGCTGGCCTTCGGGGCAGACCCATCATACCTGGGTAAGGGCGACCGGACGGCGGCACACGTCCTGGCCAACTCGACGTCGGCCTTCACGCGGTACGGGCTGCCCCTCGTCATCAGCCAAGGCGGGGGGCTCGACGTCCCCAACGTCATCGGCACGACCCCCTTGGTGCTACTCAGCGGGGGATGGTCATGCTTCGGGTTCGCCCTGCACGAGGCGTCCGCCACTGATATCGCCAGGCGGGACCGTCGCGCGTCGGTCAACAAGGATACCCACAAGAAACGGGGGAGCCGCCCCGCCCCCAGCCCGCCCCCGCCCCGACAGGACGGCGTGATAAAGATCATCGCCGACCAGGACGAGGCGCGCGACATCGTCATCGGCCCCGCCCCGGCCTTCAGGATGACGCAACGCGAGCGGCCGGAGTTCTCCCACCAGCCAACGTGTGCCCAATGTGGGCGGCGGTTCGGGGTGTTGACCCGGCGGACACACTGCCGGGCCTGCGGGAACGTGTTCTGCACCGAGCACGTCAAGGACCGCGTGACCCTGCCCTGGTCGACGGGGCCGGTCAAGGTGTGCCGAACATGCCGCCTGCTGGCCGAGACGCAGGGCGGGGCGGGGGCCGGAGGAAGCCCGTGATAGATGGCCGTTGATGTAAATGGCCGATAGGAGTCAGAGCGTCCGATAAGCCTCCCAATATGGTCTGGCCCGTGAGTCATGCATCGTCATTCCATAATAGCGTTATAAACCACTATAAATAACGTGTCATGAGAAGGGGAGCTGAGGCCGCACCCAAGGTTGGGAAACACGAGACCGGCATGTGCGCTAACCGTCCCCCGATTATCGCGCGCTGTAAATTTGTTCATCGGGTATCATCTTCCGCAGCACTCATCATGATACAGCAAAGTGGGTTTGAGGTTCTTTGGAAAGGACGGAATGTCGACGACCACGGCTGATGTGGCTTTGCAGCACTTTAGAAAGCGGCCAATGCGGTTGAACTGTGCTCAAGCCGTGTTATTTGCCTGCAAAAAGGACAGCAATGTCCCGGACGTGGACTTCGAAGACCGACTTTCCGAGTTCAAGGCATACGGCAGCGGTGGACACGAGAGTGGCATGTGCGGTGCTATTTATGCTGCACAGTACATGTTTTCGGACAGCCCGGAGCTTCAGAAGGAGGTTCTGGCCCGCTTTGCCGATGCGACCAAAGGCGAGTTGGAGTGCAAGCCCATCCGTCGGGCTAAGGTGCTGACATGCCACCAGTGCGTTGCTGTGGCTGCCGAGCTCACTGAGGAGCTTGCGGCTAAGCGAGTTGCTACCCCTGCCGTTGTGGATAGCAGTGTTGAGATTGGGAGGTCGTGATGGTGGAGATCGGATAAACTCGGCGCACGCTACTTGACGCGGTGTTTCTGGCATTCTGACGAGGGGCTGCTTTAATGGCTCATTTAATTCGAGATCACTAAAATGAGAAAGCGGCAGGTCAGTCCAAGCGATAAGGACTATACACACTCTGTATGGCGGCATAGATACGCTAAGCGCATTCAGAACCGCCTATACTATCAAAACCTCGACGATATCCGTCTCGGACGCTTCATTTGGTTCAACAATCACGTGTCGGACATCTTCTCCTACGTAGTGCCCATCACATACTCATTCTTCTTCCTTAACCTTATTATTGCTGGCTTAACGATGTCCATCTACACCATTCTGCGGTCCAACGGAAGCACGCTGCAGTCCCACGTCATTGGGTGCGCTGTGACCCTCGTGTGCTACTGGGTGTTCCTGCTCCTTGCCGTGCTGTCCTATCTCGTCACGACCCTCTGCAGGAAGGCTGAGATAGGGGACAACAAGGGCCACATGCTACGATGCATGGCCATATGGCTGTCCCTGGCTGGTGCACTCGCTGTCTCTGGCACGATCGTGATGACTGCCGTAACCGGTGCTGCCGTCGTATTTAAGCCTCTCCGACTGCACAACTACTGGATCACGGCGCCACTCTATACTACTGAGCTCATGATCCTGTTCCCCATCGGGTTCACACTTTCCCTAATTGGGCTGATCAACCGGGCGGTGATGATCGCCATCGCCATAACCCTGAGCATCATCAGCTCCATCCTGTCCAAGAAATGATCAGCTGGTCAAAGGAATAAACATCAGCAGGTTTCAGAAGCCGCGAGATGATGGTCTCGGAGTGCCAGACGGTCCCATCCAAGTTCAAATCCAGCAACGGAGAGCACCAGTTCCACGTCGACAGCTACATGCCGTCGTCAGCCTTGCCAGTGGCCGGAACGGTCCTTTTTTGCCACGGTATGGGTGAATACGGCTCTAGATATGAGCACGTGTTCAAGATGCTCAACAACGAGGGTCTGGCGGTGATCGCACCAACGTATGTGGGGTTCGGGGCGAGCGAGGGCCCTCGCCGCATTATCCCCAGCTTCAGCGTCATTGTAGATGATGTGATCACCGTGTCAGTGGCCGTTGAGGCGGCCTTTCCCGGGGTCCACCGCTTCATCATGGCCCACTCCATGGGCGGTGCCATCGCCGCCATGGTTGCCGCCCGGGCCCCGCACGCCGCCAGGGACGGGGTGGTGATGACAGCGCCGCTTTTCGGACTGTACAGCGTCCAGTCATCGCTGCTGAGCCTGGCCATCCGACTCGGGAGCCGCATGGCGCCGGGCTGGGTGCCGTCGTCGATCCCCGAGGACGCTCTGACCCACCCTTCGATGAAGTGGGGGGCAGAGCCGCTCCGGAATAAGGGGTCGCCACTGATGACGTTGGCCGAGATGGTGCGGATGATGCCGACCCTCGACCCCGACACACACACCGTGCCGACGCTGGCCCTGCTGGCCGAGGCGGATGTGGTCGTGGACAACGCCGCGACACGCCGCTTCATGGGGCTTGCGGGGCCGCACTGCACGGTGAAGGAGGTGGCCGGGGCACGCCACGAGGTGCTGCGGGATATTGATTGGCGCCGGACCGCACAGACCGTGGTTGACTGGATGGCCAGGAGGAGTAGCAAGGAGTAGTAAAAATAGCTTAGTTTATGCCGCCCGGGGGTACATCCGCCGGGACATGTGGCTCGTGTTACATGAAGCGTTATGGATCGTGTCGCTGACTTTCCGACGCCTCACACGATGACCGGGGTGACTGCCCCCGCCCGGGGCCGGGCCTGCGGTGGGCTGACTGAGTACTTGAATCGCATCACCCGTCCCCCGCCATCGACGTTCCGCCTGACATGGACGCGCTCCTCGGTGCCGTCAGCCGCCACGGACAGCAGCACGTTCTCACCGCCCTGGGATGAAACAGTGCTGCAGGGGGCCGGGCAGGGGGTGGAGATGCCGGGCGTGACCAGTCCGTCGAACCCGAACCCGTTGCCCGTCACCACTGGACACGGGGCGCGGGCCACAGGCGTCTGGGGAGGGGCACAGGCACAGCACGACTGGCACACAAGGTCTGCACCAGGCGTAGAGAAGCAGCGTTGGCAGAACTGCTCTGCGGCGTCGCTGGATGCTCGGAGCATCACCATGAGGTCCAGACGCGTCAAATGCCACGCATTCCCGCACTCCAGGTACTTGTTGAGCCGGCACGCGTGCTTTGACCTACACTTTGTGCATGTAAGTTGGACCACAAAGGGCTTCAGATGGTCAACGGCCTTGATTTCGTCAGCCATCGAATTTTTGGGAAATTCTCACTAAAATGACAGTGATAATATGCTCTTGTGTGCGATTGTAAACCCGTTCGCCGGCTGCAATCTACGTGTCCGGAGCGTCCCATCACCTCCGTAGTTCCGCGGTTATTTTATAGACCATATCCTTCATATGCCAGCCTTTGGTCTGAACTTGATCGGGACCATGCATCTGGCTTTGGCCTCGTCGATGGCAGATGTCATGGCATCTATGGCGTGGAGTGTCGGGGGAGTCGGGGGAGCAGTGGCTTTTGGAGTCATGCCTCTCCTCGCTTCTTATCTTTATGAAGGGGTTTGTTGGGGGCCACCGAACTTCGAAATTCCCCCTATTTATCGGCAGGGCGCTCAACAGGTGGCATGTTGGTGTTTATTGGATGATTGGGTGGCTGTAGGGCAGGATGGAAGATGGGCACACTCGCTCATCGGCCGAGTATGTGAATGGGGCATTACTTGGCTCACCCCGAAGCGCATAACCCCGGTAACCACAGGCAAGATCGGGTTATTTGAGCTCAGATATAAACAGAACTTTCACACAGACAACGACCCTCGATCTAGACCTTGTGAGGATGAACATCGGAACTATCCCCAGTGATGAGCTCCGATTGGTCAAGCACGAACGGAAAAACGAGTGCTTGAAACCCTCGCTCCCTCTCAAGTACAAGGAGCAGGCCGATTCCGCGTACATTCACGAGTTTGGCCGCTTTTTCACCGAAAGCTATGTCAGCATGATCACCAAACCAGCGAGCTATCCCCCTGTGATTGCTCCTGACTCGAAGCACGTTTTTCCGCGGACTACCAAGCCGTCTGACGAGTCCCGCACCAACATCAGCAGCATGTTCCCGGACGCAGCCAACGCGGACATCTGCTCCCCAGATGATGTCACCGCTGACACGCTCCGTACCAACGCCAAGCACCTGAGCACGCTCTCGGCCCCCCAGCGGGAGCCTGTGCTGGTTACGGCCCGCACCCAGGACCCACCCAACATCGTGGAGGCGCTGTGCTACAGACAGCCCCAGACGGCGGGGGAGCCCTTCCGGCGGGAGGGCGGGACGTCCTTCCTGTTCCACGTCGCCGGGATCCGTGTTCCGGGGGCTGCCGAGCCGCTGTGGGCGACACTTGTGGTGTATGACGTTAAGTCAGGACAGAGGCTGACTGAGGAGTTCAGCGTGTCGTTAAACGGGGAGGAGGACCGCGCCCTGGTGTCCGAGGCAGCGCCCGGCACCCGTACGGCGCTGTTCAGCATCATGGAGCCATCCGCGGCGGTGTATCTCATAGTCAAGGTGTTTCGCATCGTCCAGCGCGACGACACCACAGTCACGATGATGTCGTCATCCAAGACGTCCGCCGAGAAGGTCGCCAAGCACAAGGCCAAGCTCGGCACCCACTACGCGCGCCTCAAGGACATCCGCCAGCCCATTCTCTGGGGTGCGGTCCCCGTGTTCTCCCAGCCGCGCCGCTCGGTCGACAGCGGGCCGGTGTTTGACCTGCCCGGGGCCCGCGAGGTCGAGCTGCTCCGGCCGAGGTCGACCCACAACGTGTCTGACGGCGCCGTCGTCGAGCTGGTGATGGAGCACGCCAGGACAGGTAAGATCCCGGGCAGCAGGTCCACCGCGGCGGCCCTTCAGATGGTCGGTGCCGTGCTGCAGGTTCCATCGTCGGCCATAACGGAGGTGAAGTCAGGCTCACCCCGCCCCAAACCCTCGCCCAAGGCCTACCACAACAGATTCGCCGCCAAGGGCCAGGTCCGCCCGACCCCCCTCAAGCCCATGTCCTCGGCCCCGGAGGACGACAGGACCGTCACCGTCGTGCCCCAGCGGCGGATCTCGTCCGACCTCATCCCACTGAGAGACGTGCCGGTCACCCTCAAGACGGCCAGCAGCGCCGACCCCGTGATCAGCGCCACCCTGCCCGAGGTCTTCCAGCTCAACGGGGTGGACGCGGGTAGTCTGCCCGACCTGGCGGGGGAGACCATTAAAGTGTGCGACTCGCTCACCACGGACGGGTGGCCCGCACAACGCTACAAGGAGGTCATGTTCCTGAGGCCGTTGACGGTCGACATGACGCGCGTCCGGGCCGCGTCCTGTCGCAACGTCGTCGCCAAGTTCGAGCTGTTCGCGACCGACAGCTTCGACGCGGATCCCCTGCCCCTGTTCCTGCCGCGGGAGGGCACCACCGGGTACCGCACGGCCTGCTACACCACGGCCGACTACCACACCAAGGAGCGCGTCTTCGCCGATGAGATCAAGCTCCAGATCCCCTTCCCCTGCACCGCGGGGCACCACGTCCGGGTCACCTTCTTCCATGTCAAGGTCAAGGAGGGCGGCGACGACCCCCTCGTGCCCATCGGGTACGCCGCCCTGCCCCTCATGGCCGGCGGGGAGGAGAGGCTGGTCGAGTCGGACGCCTTCAGACTCCGCGTCGCGGGGATCGAGGCCGAGGGCTACCTCCAGCACCTGGCTCCGAGTACGTCAGACGTCCCCCGCCCCGCCGCCGACGGGCTGGGGCTGCATGCCTCGGGGGACGCCATCTTCTCGCTCTCCGTGCGGTCGGTCTCAACCCTCCACACCTCGAGCCCGGCGCTCAGCGGGCTCTTCTCACTGTTCGACAGGCTGCACGGTCCCGCCGCCTTCGCCCAGCGCCGGGCCATTGAGCGCGAGTCCATCGCCGTCATGCGTGCCGTGTGCGGCTCCTCTGACCCCGAGCTCGTCGAATCGATGCCTGTGATTCTCAACGTGCTGTGGCGGATGATGCTGATCTACCGCAATCACCAGACACCAGACGGCCCCGCCCTCGCCACCGAGGCGTTCATCGCCGCCTTGCACGTCCTCGCTGCCGTCGACGACGCCACCCACGCGGCCCACACGCTCGAGCGGTCCCCCATCATCGACGGGTATGTCACGGCCGTCTTCCACACGCCCCCCGACGGGCTCCCGATCCAGGACGCCATCATGGACGCATGGACCGCCGTGCTGACCCCCGACCCGAAGGCACCCGCCCGGCCCCGGGCAAGGATGCTGGCGGTGCAGTACAGCTGGGTCATCACCGACCTGATCGTGAAGGGGCTGAGACTCGACCTGGCGGCCCGCATGGACGGCGTGCCCGACCTCAACGCGTCCCGGGCGGGCTGGTACCCCGAGGAGACGTACCAGAAGCTCGACAGGCTTATAAGGGCGCTGGTGACGACGTACAGAGGCCAGGCGAAGACCAAGGGGCCCGACAAGGGCGCGCTGGGGCTCACTGACCAGAAGTTCGTGGCCCGGACGACGGCCCTCTTCGTCCACGACCTGCTCTGGACGTGTGACCCGCGTGAAGTCTTCCCGCTGATCGACGCGGCCGTCAGCAGGGACCCCAAGGCCGACAAGGAGTCCGGGGCGGCCGACGACTGTGCCTTCGAGTTCCTGCGAGTCGTGTTCTCGCACTCGCTGCTCACCCAGCTGTCCAACCCGATGCCGCTGGTGTTGGGGCGCACCGTGATCGCCAAGACGCCCCTCACGCTCCGGAATGCCGTCGACCTGCTCGACAAGGAGCAGTTCCTGCCGGGGCTGTTGACGCGCGAGCTGCGGTCCGGGCTGACCTCCTCTGCGGCGTCCCACACACGGCGTCTGGGAGCCGCCTCCCTGCTGGTCGAGGTGCTGCAGCGGATCGACGTCATGTACGGCAACGATAGGGGGGCCGCCACGATGAAGGCCGCCACGGCCGACCTCTACCTGCCCGCACTGATCACCATCATAACGCACTACGGGGACGCCTTCGGGGCCGAGGACAAGGACGCCGAGATCCGTGAGCACATCCTGCTGGCGGGGCTCTGGCTGCTGACCAACATCAGCCAGCCCATCGTGCTGGGCTGCATCGAGCAGATGTCCACCGGCCAGCTCCAGACCCTAACCCGCATCCTGTCGGATGCCGGCGAGGTGTTCTCCTATTCCCGGCGCCAGGCGATCGAGAAGACAGACAAGGTGACCGGCACCGCCAACGTCAAGTCCGAGCTGGAGATGTACCACAAGAAGCTCCAGAAGGGCCGCGGGACCATCAGGGGCACCGTTCGAGGCAGCGCGACCCTCCGCCGCCAGACCGCGGGCCACCGCACGTCCCTCACCCTCCACCACACCCTGTCCGCCGGGACCCTCCGCCCCCCCCCGACGGACACGCCGCCCGAGGCCCTGGCCGGGGAGGTCGCGTTGACGGTGATGCACGTCGCCGCCCTCACCGTGACCGCCCTCGCCCCCCACCTGAACGGCCCCCACCCCAGCGCCGCCATCGCCATCCGGATGGTCGTCGCGGTGGCCCGGTCAGAGCTGTCGGACGTCGCGGTGCGGCTCCTGCCCGCCCTGGTCCAGCAGCTGGTCTCCGCGGCGTCTGCCACCCTGTTCCGCGCCACGAACAGTGAGTTCTCCCGTGAGCTGGTCGACGCGGGCCTCAAGCTCCTGACGTCCTCGGGGGCCGACCACCGCCGGGCCGCCGTGGAGGTGCTGTACGTGGTCACCCGCGCCAACTACCTCGAGACGGGCCACGTCAACCGGACCAAGTTCCAGCTCATCACCGACCTCGCCAAGATGTGCACCCGCGACCCCGACCAGACGGCCGACGCCCGGCCCGTCGACAGTGATAGGATGGTGGCGTCATTGGAGGCACTGGGAGCACACGCCGCCGCAGACACCGCCGTCAAGAACCACGCGACGTACGCGGCGACGATGAAGGCCCTTAGCGGCACCCTGGCGGCGACCGTGCGGGATCTGGCGGCCATCAACGAGCAGACGCGGCAGGACCCCGAGGCCGAGGTCGACGCGCGCCTCCGCATCGCCGACGGCTACCTGCTGGTCCCAGCCCAACGCCTTAACTGGCTGGCGTCCCTGGGCGACCAATACGTCCAGGGCGGGTGGCACGCCGAGGCGGCCATCGTCGCCCTGTACATCGCCACCCTCAAGGCCGAGATGCTGGGCCTCCCCGCCCCACCCAGCCTTATGGGGGGCGGCGGCGAGGCCGTGTCCTTCGGGGAGGCCGTCAGGCGGTGCCTCGTGCCCGTGGTGCCCGGCATGCCCGTCCAGACCCTAGAGCCGGACGCTGACGCCTCGTCCGACGCCCTGGCCCCGACGACGGTCGTCACCGAGCTCGTCGAGGCGGCCGGGCACTTCACGACCGCCAAGATGTCGGAACACAGCCACACGGTGCTGATGGTGGCAGCCCAGGTCAGCGCGCACTTCAAGGAGTACGGCCTGCTGGCGTCGTGCCACGCGGCGCTGCTCCCCGCGGCCGAGGCCATCCGGGACGCCGCCCTGCTGCACGGGGAGCGGCCCATCGGAACGTTCTACCGGGTGGCCTTCTACGGCGCTCTGTTCGACGAGGACGTGGGCACCGACGCGGGCATCGACGGCAAGGAGTTCGTGTACCGCGAGGCCGGCCTCTGTCGCCTGCCCGAGATCAAGAACAGGCTGTACTCCTTCTGGCACGATATCCTGGGCTCCAAGCTCGTCCTGGTCACCGAAGGCACCGGGATGGACGGCGTCACGCGGGACCCCGAGAAGGCCTACCTCCAGCTCACCAGCCTCCAGCCCTTCAGCGGTGAAGTGGACGGGACGACGGTGCCGAAGCCCGCCAACGCGTTCGACGCCAAGACCAATATCCGGCACTTCTACTACGAGAACCCGTACGTCGAGTCCGGCAAGCTGTCGGCGGCCACACCGGCGACGTTGGGGTCGGTCCAGACCGTCCTGGAGACGGCCGACAGCCTCCCGGGGATCCGGAAGCGGGCCCTCGTGGTCCGGAAGAGCACCATCCGCATCGACCCGCTCCAGACGTCGATCGACACGCTCGCCCGGCAGTCGGCCAAGCTCACGGTCGAGGCGACCCGCGACCCGCCCAACGTCGACTCGCTGCAGATCGTCGCGGCGGGGTCCGTCAGGGTGCAGGTCAACGCCGGGCCGGCCGAGACCGCCCGGTGCTTCCTCGCCAACCCGGACGCGGTGCCCGACCCCCGGCTCGACGACCTTCGGGCCAGGCTCCTCGGGCTGGTTGAGACGGCAGCCGCTGCCCTCAAGGTGGGCAAGACTGTCGTCCCCGAGGACAGGCAGCCCTTCCACGTCGAGTGCGTGAAGGGGCTCCGGCAGCTGGTGGGGGACCTGCGGGAGTACATCGAGGTGCCGGAGCCCGAGTGGGCAGATATCGACATCGACGTCAACGAGGGAGTATAAATAATGTTAGCCGAGCAACGGGTTGGCCTTCCCAAAATGTCAAATTGTTATCGATGGTTTCACATGAGACCTCTTTACCCACGGTTCTTGTCTCTGCCCCAACAGGAAGCACAGCGCCATGCGGTGCACCTGGACGCCGTCCAACACACACGTAACTTTATAGTCTTGAGGATCGTTGGCAAGGCAGGGACCCTACAGTTTGTCACAACCTGGTTGCCATAAGCTGAAAATTGCATGGGAAAGTGTTGAACAAGTGTTCACAGCAGCTATAAATCAGAGAATTGAGAAGTGATGCGTGTGGCTGTTGTAGGTGATGTGCATGGTCAGTTCGACCGGGCTTATGCGAAGATCGCTGATATGGAGCGTGAGGACGAGAAGGATATCGATCTGGTTCTTATGTGCGGAGACCTTAAGGCTTTTCGCGATGAGGGCGATCTGGATTCAATGAAGGCTCCCGAGAAGCACCGTGTGATGAACGACTTCGAGGCCTACTACCGTGGCCGCAAGAAGGTTCCGTATCTCACGATCTGCATCTCTGGCAACCATGAGTCGTCCAATCTTCTCTCAGCCCTGCCGTACGGCGGCTGGCTGGCCCCCAACATGTACTACGTCGGCCGTGCCGGGTGCGTCACGTACCGTGGCCTCCGGATTGCGGGTCTTTCGGGCATCTACAAGCCGTACTCAGCGGGGCTCCCCCCCGCAGGCCCCGCCCCATTCACCGAGGACACCATCGTCTCCGCCTACCATCAGAGACGGGCGGACGCCGACAAGCTCGCCGGTGTGGGGGATGTGGATGTGCTGATGGTGCACGATTGGCCTGCCGGCATCCTCTTGACGCCGGACATCAACAAGCGTGGCATCAAGTCCACTCTGGTAAAGGATGACAAGGAGGGCCGCTTCGGCTCCCCCCTCGCCACCCAGGTCATGAAGGCTGTCAAGCCGCAGCGGGTCTTCGCCGGCCACCACCACCACCCCTGGTCCTGCACGGTCGACGGCGCCGAGTTCACCGCGCTCGGCAACGCGGACCTAAAGGAGGGCAGCACCAAGAAGTACTGCGAGGTGTTTGACATCGAGCCGCGCGCCCCCGCCCCCGAGGAGGCCGGGCTCATGCTCGACGGGGCCTACCTGACTGCCATCTCGGGCAGGACGATCCCCACCACCCCCGTCCCGACCGACACCTTCACCCGCAAGGAGCCCGCCGAGGACCGCACCGTGCGTTACACGCCCGAGCCCCACACGGCCGCCATGGTCGAGTTGACGGGCCTCCCCTCCCCTTCCGCCGCCGCCCCGACCGACGAGACCGTCAAACGGGCCCGCGGCGCCGAGGCATACACCCTGCCCTTCGAGTACACCGGCCGATGCGGGGTGTGGGTGGATGCGGGGCGGGGTCGGTCCGGGCCCATCACAGCGGCCCTGGACGACCACCTCAAGGCCGCGGGGGTGACCACCCGAGTGCTGTCTTACGACGCCTACTGCGCGGCCCACCCCGGGCAGGACGAGGCGACGGCGTCCTCCGGCTTCCTCCGCGATGTGATCGAGTCTGTTTGGATGGTGGGCGTGACCCTGATCGTTCAGCACCCCATCACACCGCACTACATCAACAAGTACCGCAACGCACTCAAGCAGGTCGGGTCGGCCCTCCTGCTCGCCACTCCTCCCACTCCTGCCCTTTGCCTGGCGTCGTGCCTGGCCGCCGTCACCGGCCCTCACTACAAGTCCCCCGCTACCGACGGCAAGACCACCGAGACGCTGGCCCGACGCATCGCCGGGGAGCTGGCCGCCACGGCCGACATCCGGGCCTTGACGCTTGACGCACTCAACCCTACCCTGCCCGAGGACACCGACCCCAAGGCCCTCACCCAGGACGCCGCCGCCCTCGCCGAGGGTGTGGCGGGGGTGGGTGACGCGGGCCGCGTGACCCGGCTGCTGGAGACGGGCGACGCCATTGACTCCGCCCCCGAACCCGCGGCGGCCGCCCTCATGGAGAAGCTCTTCCCCGGCCCCGTGGTCGAGCGCATGGTCAAGGCGACCCCCCACCGGCCCCAGGGCGGCGGGCTGTACGGCACGGTGATCGATGAGCGCGGGCCCCACTCCATCGCGCGTGTATCCCTCCCGGCGCCCCTCATTCGCTTCATCATTGGCCATAAAGGCACTACGCAGCGCAGAATCCTCAAGGACGCGATGGCCGCCGGCGACAAGGCCCGCACCAAGCGGGGTGTCGTCAAGGGAGCCGACGGGAGGGCCTACAAGCCCGCGAACCTGTCCATCAACTACCGGCACGTCGATGCGAACGATTCCCTGGCCATGGTCAAGATCCACGGCGAGGCGGACGACGTGAAGGCCGCGGTCGCTAAGATCTACCGCGCGGTGGTCGTCAACAAGCCCGCCGAGGTGGTCTCGCACTCCGTAGTGCTCTCGACCGGCTCAGGGGACCGGGTGCTGGGCCAGGTCAGGCTGTGGACTGATCACCACATCAAGCTGGCCACCGACGCGATCACCGGGGCCGCGGCGGGGCTCGGGGCCGCCCGGACGGTCGACAAGTACCGTCAAGCCGTGAACCAGGCGCTCTGGACGGTGGATCTCGGGTTCGTGACCGGCACCGGAGAGGCCGGCGGGGCCCAGGCCGTCACGGCGGGGGCCGTGCGGCTGGTGCCCGAGAGACAGGGTGATGCCGTCGAGGTCAAGGTTGGGGTGTAGGTAAATAATGCGGATT
>PPCM01000676.1_pt1 | contig 23824 bp, 21 predicted proteins | sample 1555541 | NCBI WGS metagenome assembly PPCM01 (sample SAMN05284479, study PRJNA326546) | Marine sediment metagenome, whole genome shotgun sequencing project. | isolation source: marine sediment | place: Germany: Wadden Sea | collected 2012-09-05 | reverse complement strand
CCCAGCCCCCATCCCCTCAAAACTTTTTAATATGCTTTGCTCTGGGACTTCTAAATTTATACTTTAACCACAAAGACTGCGCATCTACGCAATGTCTACTTTGACAAAGGCCAAAAATTTAAATGTCTTGCGGGAGAATAACCGTCGTAAAAGGCATCACCGAGGCTGGAAAAACTTACTTTATTTCTCCAGCTGATTCGTTTGGCAAACTTATCATTCGGCAGAAAACAACGCTTACTGTTTCTATTGCCTACCCAAGGTTTATTAAATTTCTTTACTTTGCTGATTGCAGGCCAGAACCCTTTCTTTTCAGTATAGGCTTTTCTCTGAGCTTGGAGAAGTAATTTTTGTTTACCCCTTTCATTTCCTTTATGAAAATAGAAAAATGCCGCTCCCTTGCGGATCATATACTTATTCACAAAAAGCTCATCGATATAAACCCACCCGACAATGCGCTTGTAACGGTCCTTGCCTTTTCCGGCAGGTTCAATACGCACCCTTTTGCCAAGAATCAACTTGTTGAGCATGGCCTTGGCCTGCCGGGCGTAATACTGGTCCGGCTTGCCGTCCCGCCCGATTTCGGGGGTATCTATCCCGGCGATACGCACCCGCTGGTCATTTTCAAGTATAAAAGTGTCACCATCGATTACATAGCGAACATTGGCCTCAAAAGCAGAGGCAGTAGCTGCACCCAAAAACAGGCAGCAAAGCACAAAAAACAAAACGGGGCCCTTAAGGACCCCGCTTCGTGACTTGATTATTTTAATTATTCTTTCAGACATCCAATTCCTTTTACTGCGCCCAGTGAATCAGGCCCAGAGAATGGGGATCAAGCAGCAGCTCATGTCTGGGCAGGATACGCACAGTGTAGCCGAATCTTCCGGCCTCATGCGGCATCACCTCACCCTGATAAACATGCCAGCCACTGCCCAGATCTTCTTCCTGCGCCATGACAACAGTATTACGGCGGGCGAACTTACCGTCCTGGCCAACTGGTCCGGCGTAGATTTCAACCTGCACATTCTCCGGGGTCAGGCCGTTGAGAAAGACCTCGGCAGTAATGATGATCGGCTCCTCAACATAGACGTCGGTATGGGTTTCCGAAGCAATGTTGCGGACTTTCAGGCTTGACCACTTGGTCATCACTTCCATTCTCCAGGCAGCCAGGTCCTTGGCTCCCTTGAAGTCGTCCTTATGCATTGTGGCGTAATTCCTGAACGCGGGCTGGTAAGCCTTTTCAGTATAATCTTCCACCATGCGGTTGGCGTTGAATTCCGGTCCCAGAATTCCCAATGCCTTTTTGACCTTGACAATCCAGCTGCGGGGCAGGCTGCCGTGACCACGGTCATAGAACTCGGGGATTATGTCATTTTCCAGCACTTTGTAAAGAGTCTGGCTTTCCACAAAATCCTGATATTCATGATCGTTGTAATCTTCACCACGACCGATCGCCCAGCCGAGGCTGTTGTCCGGCAGATACGCTTCATCCCACCAGCCGTCCGGGGTACTGAACTGAAGCACACCGTTTGCCATGGCTTTCATGCCGCTGGTTCCGCAAGCCTCCAAAGGACGCCTTGGAGTGTTCAGCCAGACATCACAACCCTGAACCATATAGTTGGCAATCTTCATATCGTAATCTTCAAGGAAGACAAGGCTCATGCGGCATTCTTCGCGACGGCAGAACTGGATAAGATCCTGAATAAGTTTCTTTCCTTCATTGTCCTGCGGGTGAGCCTTACCGGCAAAGATAAACTGCACCGGCTGCTTGGAATCGGAAATAATCTTGAGCAGACGCTCCTTATCCTTAAAGAGAAGTCCTGCGCGTTTGTAAGTCGCGAACCTGCGCGCAAAACCGATGGTCAAAGCACGGGGATCGAGCACTTCATCCGCAAGCTCAATTTCCTTACGGCGGGCGCCGATATTCATCAGCTGACGGCGCAGACGTTTACGCACGAAATCGACAAGCCTTTCGCGGAGCCGCTCATGGGTACGCCAGAGTTCAGCATCGGGAATGTTGTCGGTCTGCTTCCAGACACGGGAACAATCCGGGTCTTCACGCCAGTTGGGGCCGAGGTAACGGTCAAAAAGTAATGAAAAATCAGTAGCCACCCATGTCGGCATATGCACACCGTTTGTGATAGCCCCGATGGGAACATCTTCCACCGGATACTGCTGCCAGACTTTCTTCCACATATTACGGGAAACGTGTCCATGCAGTTTGGAAACACCGTTATTGAAACGGGAAAGCTTCAATGCCAGCACAGTCATGCAGAACTGCTCTGCGTCATCACGCGGATCTTCCCTGCCCAGAGAAAGGAAAACCTTATAAGCAAGGCCCATAGTCTGGGCATAGGGTTCAAAATAGGGACGCATCAGGTCTGCGGGGAAACGGTCATTACCCGCCGGAACCGGAGTATGGGTGGTGAAAATGCTGGACGAAGCGACCATTTCCATTGCCGCCTCAAACGAAAGACCGTGTTCGGTCATAAAAATACGGATACGCTCCAGACCTGCGAAAGCAGAATGCCCTTCATTCATATGGATAACGCTCGGTTCCAGACCGAGAGCGGCAAGAGCTTTTACCCCGCCGATTCCAAGCAGGATTTCCTGCCAGAGACGCATTTCAAGATCACCGCCGTAGAGGCGCGCGGTGATGTTGCGGAAATATGTCGGGTTCTCAGGAATGTTGGTATCAAGGAGATAGAGAGTCACACGCCCCACCTCAACATACCATACTTTGACAGTAAGAGACTCGCCCTTCATGTCGATGGAAAATTTAACATCCTTGCCTTTTTTATCCTTAGCGGCCTTGATGGACATTTCCTCAAAATCGTGACTCGGATAACGCTCCTGCTGCCAGCCGTCCTGAGTCATATACTGACGGAAATAACCATGCTGATAGCACAGCCCGATACCGATCAACGGAATATTCAGGTCACTTGCAGATTTCAGATGGTCCCCGGCAAGAATTCCGAGACCGCCGGAATAAATAGGCAGACTCAAGCCGATGCCGTATTCAAAACTGAAATACGCAACAACAGGCTCGCCTTTTTTAGCACCTTCAAACTTGTAAGAGCAGCCTTCGCGGGCAAGATAGTTGCGCTGCACCCGGGAAGCTTCTTTTAATCGTTGTATAAAAAAATCATCATTGGCGAGTTCTTCCAGCTGCTGCTGCGGCAGGCTGTTCAAGAACTTGACCGGATTCTGCTGGCAATCCCGCCAGAGAGTCTGATCAATGGAAGAAAAGATACTGGCAATATCGCTGTTCCAGACAAAAAGAAAGTTATATGCCAAGTCCCAAAGCTCTTTCAACTGACTGGGCAGACGCGGAACGACGCTGTAAACGCGAAGCGGTTGCATAGTTATCTCCTTAAATATTGATTCTTAACGGGATGATTTGACGAATATATCAGAAACCCCGAACCTTTCACACTTCTTTTTATTATTTGCCTTATTCAGGTTAACATTTCAAGACGGTTTGGCAATATTATAGATAGAAAGTTGACACTTCCGGCAGACAAGAGCATTCTGCCCCTTCCAAATATCACTTGTTCCCAGACTACTGATAAAGCACCATCTGCGGCGTTGCTGCGAAAAAAGCTGAAACTCACGTATGTCTATATACGCGTCGTTCCAGTCTTTTTCTTGCGTTCTGCATTTGGCACTTTCTTAGTAGTCTGCTCATTATGAGTTTGTCACCAAACTTGTTCTAAGGATAAAAAAATGAATCCTACCCAATCCAATCCAGTTGAAGTAAAAGTAAAATTCCTCAGTGACACCGCGAAAGACGGCGGTCTGGACTATGCTACCCCCAACTCCGCCGGAGTTGACCTGCGGGCCTGCATTGAAGAAGATTTCGTGGAAATCGAGGCTGGTGGAAGATATGCATTCCCCGCCGGAATCGCCATTGAGATCACCTCTCCGGGCATCGCCGGATTTATTTATTCCCGCAGCGGACTGGGAACCAAGGACGGGCTTACTGTCAGTCAGGGAGTCGGCGTAATCGATCCCGACTACCGTGGAGAGATAAAAGTTTCCCTGCTCAACACATCAGGCGAGAAACGACGAATCGAGCGTGGACAGCGCATTGCACAGCTTGTTTTCATGCCCTACTGCCATGCCCGGCTGACTCCCAGCGAAGAACTCTCCGACACAACCAGAGGTGCGGGGGGATTCGGGCACACCGGTAAAAAATAATCTCCACTGAAAATAGAAACTTATCATGACCAAACACGATACACTTGTCACTGCTGAACAGAAATCCATCTGCAACACCTACGGCAGATATCCCGTAAACGTAAGTAAAGCAAAAGGTTCCAGACTTTGGGATCTTGACGGTAAAGAATACATCGACCTGCTCTCCGGTATCTCCGTGGTCAATATAGGCCACTGCCGCGACGACCTCGCAGACGTCATGGCCGAACAGGCCCGGAAACTTGTTCAGGTCAGTAACCTTTTTTATCAGGAAGAACAGGTCGAACTGGCTGAAAAGCTGCTCGCCACCTGCGATGCCGGCAAAGTCTTTTTCGCCAACTCCGGCGCGGAAGCCAACGAAGCCGCCATCAAGCTGGCCAGAAGATATATGCGCACCGTAAAGGAAAGGGACGCATACGAAATTATCACTCTTGACGGTTCATTCCACGGAAGAACCCTTGCCACCCTGACCGCCACCGGACAAACCGGACCGATCAAAGACGGCTTTGCTCCCCTGCCCGAAGGTTTCAAATACGTTCCCGCCGGGGATGTTGAGGCTCTCAAATCCGCCATCAGCGAAAAGACTGCTGCTGTCATGATCGAGATGGTTCAGGGAGAAGGCGGAATCAAGCCGTTGCCCGAAGAGTACGTCAAAGCCGTGACCGAGCTGGTCACTGAAAACGACATCCTGCTCATCGTGGATGAGGTCCAGTCCGGCCTTTGCAGAACAGGTAAATGGTGGGCGCACCAGCATTACGGAGTTACCCCGCACATTTTCACTTCCGCCAAGGCCCTTGCCAACGGACTGCCCATGGGTGCGATGCTGGCAACTCAAGAAGTAGCCAAAGGATTCACCCCCGGCAGCCACGCAACCACCTTCGGCGGCGGTGCACTGGTTTCAAAAGTAGCATCCAAGGTCATCGACATTATGACCGAAGATAAACTTGACGAACGCGCAGCAGAACTTGGTGATTTCTTCAAGGCCGAAGCAGGCAAACTGCAGGAAAAATTCCCCGGTAAAATCAAATCCGTGCGCGGACTCGGCCTGATGCTCGGCGTTGAGCTTGAGTTTGACGGCAGCGAAATCTTTGCCGCTCTGCGTGAGCAGGGTTTCATCCTCAACCTGACCAAAGGAACCATCTTGAGACTACTCCCGGCACTAACCATAGACCGGGAAGACCTTGTTACATTCCTGAAGGCTCTGGAAGAGCTGCTGGAAAAACAGCCATAACTTGACCGCAAGGCAAAGCAGGATTATCTTCATAATATAGCAAGAGTCTAAATAGAACTCGCCTCAACAACTATTAAAAGTTTTGGGATTCTTGCATTAGCTCTTAGGCTAGCTGTTTCTGCGAGTCTTAGAGAGAACGACTGTGGAATAAACCCTTTTTTAAAAAAGGGTTTAAGCCGCCGGAGGCGAAATAAAATTAACAAAAGCGCCTAACGCAACAGTACTAAATATTATGGAAAGCACATCATTTGCCACGCCTATAGAAGGCGGTGTTCAGGACACCAGCATTGAGCCTTGGCTGCCGACCGAAAGGCCGGACGCAGTCCCGGACGGTATTGACGTGCCCACGCTGCACCAGCATGATGCGGAACAGCAGCAGGTAGTTGATCACGCCATCCACAGCCTGACCGGACGCGGCAACCTGATTGACCGGATTGTCTAACCGTTCGGCAGGGATTAAATAAATAAACATGAAAGCCCAAATACTAACTTTAGTACTTGGGCTTTTTCATGTACTGCTATTTCGAAAACAGCAAACATTCAAATCAACAACCTGATTTAAATATAAGGAAAACCAAATGCCCAAACTGCTCAGAATCCAGTTTACCCTTTCCGAACTTGAAAGCGACGAATGTCAGGTCTATCTCGGCGCAAAGGTTGCCCACGGCTGGGAAGAAAAACCGCTTGATGACGACTCAATTTTCTACACCATCCATCTGGAAGACCATCCTCTGGGCATGGAAATCGTAGAAGAAATCAAAACCCGCTGGCCTCATGCAGGATGTGTGGGTGAAGAAATCGAAGATGAAAACTGGGGACTTGCATGGAAAGACTACTTTGAACCGGTAACCTGCGGTCAGTTCGAAATCCTGCCGCCTTGGCTGCTGGAAAAGAAAACCGAAGGCAAAAACCACATCATTATCGAACCGAAAATGGCTTTCGGAACAGGCAGCCACCCCACGACCGCGCTCTGCCTTGAACTGATCAGCAAGCTTGCGGAAGAAGGCAAGTTGAAAGCTGACATGGAATTTTTCGATCTCGGAACCGGTTCCGCAATCCTCGCCATTGCCCTTGCCAAACTCGGGCTAAAAGGTGTGGGTGTGGATATCGATCCGCAATCCATCGTCTGCGCACAGGAAAATATTGATAACAACGATGTTAACGGAATTATCCTTTCCGTCGGCAGTGCGGATTCCATCGACCCTACTCTGAAATACGAACTCGTTGTCGCAAATATACTTTCCGGTCCGCTCATCGAACTCTGCCCGGATGTGACTGCAAGGCTGAAGGAAAATTCAATCCTGATTCTTTCCGGTATCCTCGTGGAACAGGCCGAAAAAGTTGCCGCGGAATACATCAGGGCCGGACTGCCCGCACCGGAAATATTCACCATGGGTGAATGGGCCGGACTGCTCTGGCAGGACGTGAGTTCAGATTAATTTTATGCCTCCGGCGGCTGGGGAAGGGGAACTTTTGGAAAAAGTTCCCCTTCCCCAGACCCCATCCCTTCAAAACTTTTTGATCGGGCTTCGCCGCTGGAGACACGAATTTAGTAGTTATCGAAAAGTAATTATCCCTACGCCAATTTGTATGAACATGGACGCGAAGCATACTAAAAGGTTTTGGGATTCTTAAACCCTTTTGCAAAAGGGTTTAAGCCCCCGGAGGGACCGCCGGTAGACTCGCCGAAGGCATCTTATGAATAGAGAAAGAATCCTGCTTGATTATTACGAAGCCCTGTCTAAAAGGCTTGGCCCCTGCCACTGGTGGCCGGGCGAAAGTCCTTTTGAGATTGCGGTGGGCGCGATTCTGGTTCAGAACACGAACTGGGTGAATGTTGAAAAAGCCATCAACAATCTCAGGGATAATGACGGGCTTACTCCGCAGGGCTTGCGTAAATTCTCTATTGAAGAGTTGCAGGAGTTAATCAGGCCTTCCGGTTTTTTCAGGATGAAGGCGGTCAGAATCAATAATTTCCTTGATTTCCTTGACGCCAATTCTGCAAAGTGTATCACGGACCTGAAAGAGATGGAGACCTTCGAACTGCGCGAAAAACTGTTGGCAGTCAACGGAATCGGTCCGGAAACAGCGGATTCGATCATGCTGTATGCGCTGAACAAGCCTGTATTCGTTGTTGATGCTTATACGCGCAGAATCTTTAACCGCCACATGCTGGTACATGAAGATATCGATTACCATGAATTACAGGAATATTTCATGGATGTACTTGATCATGACGTCAAAATGTACAATGAATACCACGCCTTGATTGTGCGAGCAGCCAAGGAATGGTGTAAAAAATCTAAGCCGGACTGCGATAATTGTCCGCTGGGTAAATTTCTGGAAAACTGACTTCTGCTTATGTCCCGATTTCATTGTAAAACACACCTGATTATCGCTGTATTTACGTTGCTCGTAATGGGCTGCGCAAATTCAGTTTTTGCTGATTCCACTGTGGAAAGGCTGAAAGATGAGATCAAAGACACCAGACAGACCGTTAAAGCACAGAAACAGGAGCTGCTCAAACTTACCCGCGAAGAACGCAGTATGTTCGGTGAACTAGCCGCCATCGAAGACCGTATCCTTAATGTGGAGCGAGAACTTTTCCGACAGGAAGATGACCTTGCCGGGATCATGGAAGACGAACAGGCAGCAAAGACAGACCAGCGTGTTCTGGAAGGCGAACTGGATGAAATAGTCGATAAACTGAGATCCATGCTGACCAAGATCTGGCCTATCCATTCCCGCAAACTGGAAAACAAATTCGGTTCGCTTGAAGACTGGGAAGAGGCTGATCGTAAATTCGTCTGGCTGGCTTCTTTATATAATGACACCAAAGTCGAGCTGGACAAAGCCCGCGAAAAGGCTGGCCAGATCACTGCGAATCTGGAAGTCCAGAAAGATTTACGTTCAAAAGCTGAATCCAAACTGTCCGAAATCAACGTGACAAAAGACAACCTTTTGAACGACAAATTAAGCCTGCTGTCCGGGATTAAAGGAATCCGCGCCCTTAAGATCAGCCGGGAACAGGAACTGAAAGGTCTTCTTGAAACAATCAACAAACTGAATTACAGACTTAAGAGCCTGACCAGTAAAAAAATTGCTAATTTTAAAGGGTCCTTACCACGCCCCTGCGTGGGGGATATCAAATTCCGGTTCAAACCTTCCGCAAAACCGCCTGTACGCGGTATCGGAATCAAAACAGCCGGGAATATTGATGTAAAATCAATCTTCTGGGGCAAGGTCGTTCACAATGACACCCTCAGGGGATTCGGACGGGTTGTGATCATCTATCACGGCTATAACTACTACTCCCTTTACGCCTATCTGGCCGAAAGTTTCGTAAAAACCGGTCAAGAAGTCGAAAAGGATGAAATTATCGGAAAAACAGGGTATTACCCTAACTTGAAAGAAACGGGCCTCTACTTTGAATTACGCTTTCATCAGAAACCCGTTGATCCGCAAAAATGGCTTGCCCGAAATTAATGCATAATAAATTGGACAAGATACAGCACCCACCATGTTGGAGGAACACATGAGAAAAACTTTGTGGATGATAGCAATCATCTCTCTTTTTGTAATCTCCGTAGCACCGGAACCCACACAAGCCGTTAATGACAACCGTTTTGAACCCCTGCGCAGATTCTCGCAGGTGCTTGATCTGGTGGAGCACAATTACGTTAACGACATTTCACGCAAGGAACTTGTTGATGATGCTGTTAAGGGCATGCTGGAACAGCTTGATCCTCACTCCACTTTTCTTTCCAATGATGATTTTAAAGAAATGCAGGAATCCACCAGCGGTGAATTCAGCGGTATCGGCATTGAAATCAGCATGGAGAAAGGCCGCCTGACCGTTATCTCCCCCATTGAAGATACCCCGGCATACAAAGCCGGACTCAAGGCCGGAGACCTCATCCTCGAAATCAACGGCGAATCAACCCAGTCTATTTCTCTGATGGAAGCTGTAGGTAAAATCAGAGGTAAACGCGGCACTGACGTTATCCTGACCATTCTGCACAAGGACGCAAATAAGCCGGATAAAGTTACCATTACCCGCGACACCATTCCAATCATAAGTGCCAAAAGTCAGGAACTGGAAGACGGCATACTCTACCTGCGCTTGACCAGATTTAATGAAAACACCACCCGTGAAATGCACAAAGCACTTCGCGATTACAAAAAAAGCCACACTCTCAAAGGCGTTGTACTTGACCTGCGCAACAACCCCGGCGGTCTGCTCACACAGGCAGTCTCTGTTGCAGACACTTTCATCAATGAAGGTCTGATCGTCTACATCGAAGGCCGCAACAAAGCCAGCCGCAAGGATTTCATGGCCGAAGGGCAGGCAACAGATGTACACGTTCCTATCGTAACCCTGATCAACGCAGGTTCCGCTTCCGCATCTGAAATTGTAGCCGGTGCACTGAAGGACCATGACCGTGCCCTGCTGCTCGGTGAAAGGACCTTCGGTAAAGGCTCTGTGCAGACCATCATCCCCATGGCTGACGGTTCCGGCATCAAGCTGACCACCGCCCTTTACTACACCCCCAGCGGCCGATCCATTCAGGCCGAAGGTATTGATCCTGACATCGTCTATCCTTTCGTTCCCCCGGCAGTAGACAAAGACAAGGATGACCGCTTCATCCTGCGCGAAAAAGACCTCAGCCGTCACCTGGAGAATAACGGTAAAGATAAAAAGAACGATAAGATTAGAGACGACAAGGCCAAAAGAATGCTTGATAGAGACAACCAGCTCAGGCTGGCTCTGCAGATGGTCAAGCAACTCCCCCGCCTTAAAGAAATCAAGTAACATTAAGGGTTACTAGAAGTGGATCAGAACAAATCCGAACATAACGACCAGCCCGAAATCCCGGAATCAACCCCGGGATTTCGGGCTTATCTTTCAAGGCCCGTCGCCATTGCAGCAGCGACTATTGCTGCGGCGGCCTCCATCTGCCTGATTATCGCCCTGCTGAGCTTAGGTGCACCTGAAGAAAATGCTGTTGCCGACACAGACACCGCGGACCAAACTATCACAGAACAGGCCTCCACAGAACAGGCGGCAGCCCCGGCTCAACTCTACGAAGAACCCATGGAAGGCGATCTGGACGACATGGTCAAACAGATCGACCTAAGTCTGATCAATACGCTTAAAACATCCAAAATATCCATGAGTGACCTGCGGTTGGAAGACGTGTCGCTGAAAAAACACCAAGGGCACGACTACCATTTCCAGCAACTCAGCTTTCCTGTATCCGGCGACAAGAAAACGTTTATAGCCAAAGTACAGAAAGGGCTTGAATCCACAGCACTTAACGCTAGTCTGCATGAAATCGCAGCCGACAGCTGGTTGATAAGCATCAACGGCGTCCCGACCCACAAATTTTCTCTTTTCGCCCCAGTGATCGAAGAGAAAAAGCCTGCTCCGGTTAAGCTTGATCCGAATGCTCCCAAGATGGCAATCGTGATTGACGATATGGGCGAAGACCTCGGCCTTGCCAAAGGGTTGGCGGCACTGGATGCGAAGATCACTTTTTCCATCTGGCCTGACAGTTCTCACGTAGGAAAGACCATTGCCATTGCTAAGAAAAGCGGCAATGAAATCATGGTCCATCTGCCTATGGAACCCAAAGGCTACCCCAAAGTAAATCCCGGTAAAGATGCCCTGCTGATGGTCATGAACGCGGAAGACATCAGTAGAATTACCCGTGCGGCAATTGCAAAAGTTCCCGGTGCAACCGGGCTGAACAACCACATGGGTTCGCGCTTCACCGAATTCTACACCGGAATGGGTGTGGTCATGACTCAGCTGCACAAGAAGAAGCTATTCTTCCTCGACAGCCGCACCACCCCGAAAAGCGCAGGACGCAGAGCAGCCTCAAAAGAAGGCGTGACTTTCTACGAGCGCAACATTTTCCTTGATAATGTAAAAGATGTGGGAGCAATTAAATACCAGCTGTCCAAGGCCGCTAAAATCGCCAGAAAAAGAGGACAGGCAATCGCTATCGGACATCCGAACCGCGAGACCCTGAAAGCAATCCGCCAATGGGTAGCTGAAAACAAAGGCAAAATCAGGATTGTCCCTGTAAGTTCCTTGCGCCCCAACAGTTAAATATGCCGACATAAAGCTGTCACTTAACCGCCATAAAACCGGAGTTCAAATCTGCAGCTAAATCTATAACTATAAAAAATAATTCTTATCCTGTCTTGACTTAAGTGTCATTTTAAGGGCAAATTCAATTCAATCAAATAATTATTAATAAAGGGTAGTATCAGGATGAAAAAAATCCTCCTATTTCTCGTATTGCTGTTCATGGTTACTGTTCCTGTAATCCACTCCGCCCAGACTTACACTGTTTCTATTTCCCAGATTGTAGAGCATCCGTCCCTCGATGCCATGAGGGAAGGTTTTAAAGACCGGCTTAAAGAAGCCGGATATGATGTAATTTACAATGAGCACATCGCTCAGGGTAATCAGGCCACTAATATTCAGATTGCCAACCAGATCAAAGGCGAGAACCCCGATCTGGTACTGACTATCACCACTCCCTCTTCTCAGGCAGTAGCCCAGAAGATCAAGGACGTTCCTGTTCTCTTTACCGGCGTAACTGATCCGGTCGCTGCAGGTCTGGTGAAAAGCCTCATGCTTCCCGGTAAAAACATTTCCGGTATGACTGACATGAGCCCGGTTCTGCGTCAGGTCGAACTGATTAAGGAATTCATGCCTGAGATTAAAACGCTCGGGACCATCTACAATGCAGGTGAAGCCAATTCCATCGTACTGACCAACCTGCTCAAAGAAATCTGCAAGGATTTCGGCATCAAGGTTGAAGAAGCATCCATAGCCAACTCCAGCGGCGTTTATCAGGCTGCCAAGAGCCTTGTAGGTAAATGCGACGCAATCTACATTCCTCTGGACAATACAGTTGTTTCCGGTCTGGAAGCAGCAATCAAAGTCTGCCGCCAGAACAAACTGCCCATCTTCTCCGCAGATACTGATTCAGTTGAGCGCGGAACTGTGGCTGCCCTCGCAGTTGATTATTACCGCATGGGTCTACAGACTGCCGACATGGCAGCCCGTATCCTCGGCGGCAAAGCTAAGCCTGCTGATATGCCTGTTGAAACCCTCCAGAACCTGCGCCTGTTCGTCAACGAAAAGGCTGCTGCCAAAATGGGTGTGAAAATTCCCAAGCAGGTCATGGAACGGGCCGACAAGATCATCAAGTAAATATTTGCAAATCTTTCATATAAAAGTTAAAGGCGCAGTACATTCTGCGCCTTTTTTTATTTGCCTTCGGTGATCCTGCCGGAGGCCTTAAACCCTTTTTGTAAAAAGGGTTCAAGAATCCCAAAAACTTTTAATAGTTTTGATCTTTGCAAAACTTATTAAAAGGAGCCTTATAAAAATTAAAAACGGTGAAGCTACTCGGCTTCACCGTTTTTTTGTGTCCTGTATTCCCCCTTGCGAAATCCCGTGCTTTGGCGGTAATATAATTCAGCTTTGCGGAAGTGGATTCCGTTTGAGCACATGGCGGTTATGATCCCCGAAAGGGTATAGATAATTATACGGAGTCTGGAATTGATTAGAAAAGTTGACGCTAACGAATACATTGATGCAATGCTTTCCGCCATGCGTGCGGGAACCGAGAAAGTCTGTGCTTTTTATGAACACCGTATCGGGCTGGTTTGCACCGACCCCAAACTCATGCTCATGCCCTGGGATGACCATCTGGTTCATCGCGGTGACGGCGTGTTTGAAACCATGAAATTTGTAGACGGCAAAATGTACCAACTGGCCCCGCATATGCGCCGCATGAAACGCTCCGCACGGACCATCAGTCTGGAACCGCCCTGCCCATGGGAAGAGCTGGAAACTCTCATCCTTGAGGTTGCCGGGGCTTCAGGTGTGGATTCAGGTCTTGTACGTGTTCTGCTTGGGCGCGGGCCCGGCGGGTTCGGGATTGACCCTTACGAATGCCCGGTTCCCTCCCTGTACATCGTAGTTTACAAGCACGAGCCTAAACCGGAATCATGGTATGAAAAAGGCGTAACGGCCTTCAGAAGCAAGGTTCCGGCCAAGCAGCCCTATCTGGCAACAATCAAGTCCATCGACTACCTGCCCAACGTAATGATGAAGATCAATGCCAAAGAAGAAGGTTTTGATGTTCCCTTCTGCTTTGACAGCTTAAGCTTCCTCGCCGAAGGTGCGACCGAGAACGTCTGCATCGTCAGTCAGGATGGCAAACTCTATACTCCGAAATTTACCAACTCTCTGGCCGGGACTACCATTGCCCGTGCTCTGCAACTCATCGAAGATGAGATTGAAGTGGATTTCAGGGCAATCTCCGAAGAAGACATCCTGCTGGCCAAAGAAGTCATCATCTGCGGAACATCCATTGATGCAGTAGGTGTTGTCCGCTTCAACAAAAAGCCTATCCACGATGTCCGCCCCGGTCCCATCTGCAAACGCATGCGTGAATTGCTGCAAAAGGACCTGCACGAAACAGGGACGCCGATTATCAAGAGCTAAAAAGAAAGGCCGTGAATCCACAGGGATTCACGGCCTTTTAAATTCATCTCGAACTAAACTTACTTTCGAGCCGTAAGCAGCATAAGCGAAAGATAAGTCGTCTTTTCCGGCACTTCGTTGATGTCCGGATAGATAGCTTCGCCGTCTAGACCGAGGCGGGTGTAGAATTTCACATCCATCTTATCCATTTCATTCACGGTATCACGCAGCTCAGGAAAATTGCGGTAGGCTTTTAGGATTACTGCGTTATCGACTGAATCCAATGACTCAGCAAACTTCGCAGTATCAGCCACACCGGAGGTCAGCAGCAGATTCTGACCGGATTCCACAAGCACCTGCTGTGATCTGGCCGCAGCAGCCTGATAGGATGTTATCCCGGGCACAACATCGAATTCCACTTCAGGATAGAGCCGTTTCATGGTCTGCATCATGTAGCCGAAAGTTGAATAAATCAGCGGATCGCCTAGGGTCAGGAAGGCAGCTGTCCTGCCGCCCTCAAGATACTTCAGTGCGGTACGGCAATTCTCTTCCCAAGCCGCGGTCAGAACCTCTTTATCACGGGTCATGGGATAGCCGAGCTTGACTACCTCGCAATCACCACGCACGAATTCTGAAGCAATTTCAAGGGAATGGGAATATTCATTTTTAGTTGAAGAAGCGGCAAAGACCACATCAACTTTTTCCAGCACGCGCACCGCGCGCACAGTCAGCAGGTCGGAATCACCGGGACCGACCCCGATGCCATATATTTTTCCAGAATTACTCATTTATTTCTCTTTAGTATTAAAAAGGAAGTCCGCCAGAATCTCCACGGCTTCCACATTTCTGGGACCGGGCCGGGAAAATACCGACTCATCCACTTTCAAAATTCTTTTGCTGCGAACCGCGTCGATGAGCTTAAAATGACTGCGCTCATCAGGTTTGACCGGAGAAGGATTCATGCGTCCAGTCTGGTAGACGTAGTTCTGCGGGTTGATCCGCATCAGCTCTTCTTCACCCATGCGCACAATCTTCTTGTTATTGGTCACGCAATTCACGCCTCCGGCATGACGGATAATGTCATTCACAATTGATCCCTGCCCCGCTGCCAACAAATTGGGATAACGTATCTCAAAAAAAACTGACGGCAAGGAATCAGAAACAGCACGATTATGCAACACTTTATCCAGCCGTGCATTCATTGACGCAATCAATTTATCCGCTGCTCCCGGTTCCCCGGTAAGTACGCCAAGCCTGCGGATCATGGAAAACATCTCGTCAAAAGAGGCAACCTTGAACATGGCGCAAGGGATGCCCCGTGTACGTAGCGGTTCAAGGGATGTCGCCGCCTGAGAGCGTCCGGCCATCTGCAAGACTAAATCAGGCTGCAAAGCTACGATCAGCTCCGGGTTGGGCCGCATATGCGTTCCGATGGACGGCAGCGCGGTTATCTGCTCCGGGTAGTGATCCGCAGCAGTGCGGGCCACCAGCCTGTCTCCCAGATCCATTGCGTACAAAATCTCATTAAAAGAGCCGTACAAGGCCACGATGCGCTTTGCCGGACGCTGCAGCACAACTTCGTTACCGAAATCATCGGTAATGGAAATCCCGGCCTGCGCGCTACCTGCTAAACTAATTATCAGCAGGAGAAAAAAGAACCTGCGGAACATGGAGCCGGGGATGCTCAACAACCGCAACAGATGTCTGGTAAACATTTGAAATATTTTCCTCTGTAATTACTTCTGCAGGAGAACCGTCCAGCTTCAGATTTCCTTTGGACAGGAAAACCAGCCGATCAAAGTAAAGAGCCGCCAGATTAAGATCGTGAATCACGCAGACGATTGTTGCTCCCTCTTTGTTCATTTTTTTAAGCAGGTCGAAAAGCTCAATTTTACCAGCCACATCAACACCGGAAGAGGCTTCGTCCAGCACCATGATCCGGGCCTGCTGCGCAACAGTCCGGGCCATGAGCACCCTCTGGAATTCACCTCCTGAAAGCTCGGCAACAGAACGATCCTCAAGATGGCTGATGCCGACCCGTTGAATGGCTTCAGCGCAAATTTCTTCATCCGCTGCATCATAACCGAAAAAGCCGGAACCATGTGCATAGCGGCCCATCATAACCATGGATCTAACGGTCAGCCCAAAAGCCGGGTCCACACGCTGCGGCAGCACAGCCATTATCCCGGCCAGTTCACGGGGACGGTAAACATCCACAGCCCTGCCCTCAATTTCAATTGAACCTTCAAGAGGGGTAAGGACACCTGAAATTGATGAAACAAGGGTCGTCTTGCCGCTGCCGTTCGGCCCGAGGATTGCGGTCATGGAGCCTGACGGAAACTCCAGATTAAGGCCGTGCAGGACTTCGCGTCCGGCGTATCCGGCTTTCAAGTTCCTGATCTTGATCATGCGGAGCCTCCTCCGCTGTTAAAACCGGAACGCAGCACAATGCAGAAGAACGGACCGCCAAGCAGGGCCGTAACCACACCAACCGGAAGCTCCTCGCCACCGGAAAGCAGAGAACGGGCAATGACATCGGACCAGACCAGCAGCAGACCTCCCAGCAATGAGGAGGAAATCAGCAGCGGCCTGTGCTCTGCTCCCTGAAACATGCGCACCAGATGGGGCACAATCAGTCCCACGAAGCCGATTATCCCGGAAACAGCCACCGCCGCCCCGGTAAGCAGACCGGAACCGACCAGCAAAGCCATGCGCACGCGTGATACGTCCATGCCCAGATGCCGGGCCTGAGTCTCACCCAGCGAAAGGATATCCAACTCGCGGGAATAATAGACCAGCGGAATCAAGCCGGCGATAAAATACGGCAGGAACAGCTGCAAATGCGACCAGCCGCGTCCTTGAAAACTACCCATGATCCAAAAGACAATTGACGTTACTGACTCCTCATCAAGGGATTTGAGCAGGGAAATCAGCGCGGAAAGAAAGGTCGCCACCACAATCCCGGCAAGGACCATCGTTTCACGGCGCAGTCTGCCGCCGATACGCCCCAGCACGAGCACCGCACCTAGCGCGGCCATTGCTCCGGCAAGGGCCGCCAGAGGCAGGAACAGATTACCGAATCTGGACCAGAGTTCCGCACCGAGCATGGTCGAGCCGGAAAAAATAGCCAGACTGGCCCCGAAAGCCGCCCCGCTGCTCACCCCTAAAGTAAACGGATCTGCCAGCGGGTTGCGCAGGATGCCCTGATAAACAGTCCCGGCTACAGCCAGCGACATGCCTACCAGAAATGAAAGGCAGACCCGGCTGAGCCGCAGATCAATAACGATAAAAGACAGGGCCTGATCAACCTTCTGCGTCCCGATGCCGAGGACGGATTTAAAAACCGCCAGCACCTGCGCGGGATCAGTTCCATAAGCCCCGAAAAGACAGGCGGCAAAGATGGAAACAGGCACGAGCAGAGACAGAACCAAAACAGCCTGCGCCCTTCTATTACCAATAAATGCCATCATCACCGCCTGATTTTAATTAATGATCACCAAGGTGCTTGAAAGCAACCTTGAGATGGTCAACCCAGATATCCACAACCTGCGGAAATTCAGCAGTGCCCTTGAGTACGGGCACACACTTGTATCCTTCCTTGGTCAGTTCGGATTTCCATGAATCATCTTCATCACCGGCCATATCGTTGCGGGCATGGTCACCGGCTACGGACATGTAAGGCATAAGATAAACTTTTTCAGCCTTGCTTTTCTTGAGCAGGACTTTCACATCATCAAGGGAAGGTGCGCCTTCTACAGTACCAACGAAGATCTTGGGGTCAACTTTGGAGAAGTAGTTCTGGGAAGCGGGATAATAAATATTTGCAGCATGGTGGGTTCCGTGACCCATGAGTACAACCGCATCCTCGGCCTTACGGTCTTTAGGGATGTTGGCAACAATGGCATCAACGGTGCGCAGCATGTCTTTGTCGGAGTAAAGCAGAGGCTTACCGACGGTAACCCTGCTCATGCCTTTGGGCATGCCTTCGAAAGCCTCAACTGTTTCAACTATTCCGAAATACTCTTCACCGGGAATGGTGTGCAACGACTGCACAGCAACGTGAGTGAATCCGGCATCCATCATTTTGGTCATAGCCATTGCCGGGGAATCCACACTACGGCCTTCTTTAGCCAACACATTTCTGATGATAGCGGAAGAATAGGACCAGTAAACCGGAACACCGGGGAAAGCTTTTTTCACAGCTGCATCAATGGCATCAAAGGAAGCCTGAGCTTGTGGCATGCTGGAACCGAAAGCAGCCAGCATAATACCTTTTTTGACAGTTTTTGCTTCACCGTGTCCGGCCATGGCAAGTGAAGGAATCAGCAGACAACAAACCAGAAGAAATGCGGGGATGAATTTGAATTTGTCCCCAAAGCGACACTGCATAACAGTCTCCTCAAATTTGGGGGGCTTGGGAATGGTAAAACCACACAGACCAAGGGTATGCGTAGTAATTTCTGACAGTTAAAAGCCCCGTTATCCGTCAGAATGATCGTGATTTGCACCCGGGCAGGTCTTCCGACTCGTCCCATTCCATCCAGCCTTCCCAAATATTGATTCAGTGGCGTGCCGGACCGGAATTAATCCGATCCACGGGATGAAATTATCAACAGGACTCACGGCGGCGGGTCCGTTCCCGATTTACACGGGATTCCCTATTAAGCTCGTGAGAGCACCTCAGGCAAAAGCTTGATATGATTGTTCACATACATTGTCAATCACGATCCACAGCCAACGGGCCGTTCCCGATCCCCGGCCAGATACGGATCATACCGAATACAGCTCGCAAAGAAGTCCACAAACCGGCCACAATCCAGATCCAGAACAGCATATGCTGCGGATGCAACCAGTCTACCACAAACAGAACTGCCGAGCTGGTCAGCACCGCCGCGAGCATGGCATTACGCAAATAGCGGAAGTCACCAGTTCCCAAATGGATTCCATCAGTGGCAAAGGAAAGTGAATTTATGGGCTGCAAAAAAGTTACAGCCAGCCATGCCGGGGCAAAAACCATTGCCGCCTCTTCCGGGACCAGCAACCATGCTACAGGCTGTTGCCCCAGATACATGCCGACGGTCAGCAACACCCCGGTTGCAAAGCTCCACTTACAGACAAGTGCGGCAACTTTACGGGCGGTCCTCCTGTCAGCACGGCCCACAAAGTAGCCCACCAGCGATTGTCCGCTGATGGCAAATGCATCCAGAAAAAGGGCCAGAAAAACAAAAAACTGGCGGATAGCCTGATGCGCAGCTCCTGATTCCGCCCCGGCCTTGGTTGCAAACCGGGTACAGAGCAGCAAAAACAGGCATACACATCCGGTCCGCACAAACATATCACCACCGATCACGAACAACCGCCGTGCATCCGCAAGACTGAATCCGGTATTGAATCCGTAATGCTTGCGCACTACCAGCACCGCCCAGACAGCACCGATCCACTGGCTGATTGCACTAGCCAAAGCTGCCCCGCCCACGCCCATAACCGGAAACGGTCCTTTGCCGAAGACCAGACACCAATCGAGCACAACGTTAATGACGTTCATACCCACCGCAATCCAAAGCGGGGAACGCATATCCTGATAACCGCGCAATGAGCCGAAGCAGGCCAGTACCACCAGCACTGCCGGAGCACCCAGCAACCGATAGCGCATGTAATCAACAGCCAGATCACGCACAGCGCCGTCACCGCCCATAAGAGCCGCGATGTTTCCCAGAAACGGAGAAACCAGTAAGGCCAGAACTACACCCAGTACAGCGGAAATGCCCGCAGCCATCCAGCCAAGGGAAGAAGCCCGTTCCAGATCACCCTTGCCCAGTGCGTGCGAAACCTCAGTCTGTGTGCCGATTCCTAAAAATCCGAAAACCCAGAACACGGATGAAAACACAATGGTCCCGATGCCAAGTGATGCCAACGGTTCAGGTCCCAGCTTGGCAACAAAAGCTGTGTCCACCAGCCCTGTCAGAGGCTCGGCTACCATGGAAAAAAGAACCGGAATTGCCAGAGTCAGCAATGTCCGGTTCGGATTTATTTCAAAAGGATGTTGTTTGTTTGTCATGAAAAGATGCCTTCGGCGACCCTGCCGGGAGCCTTAAAACCTTTTGCAAAAGGGTTTAAGAATCCCAAAACCTTTTACCAAGCTTCGCGTAGTAAGCTTAAAGGTCTATTTTTCTATATTGTTTTCTAACCAAGCCTCAAACATCTCCATGGCCCGTTTGCCGTAGAGTTCTTTGCGGACACGTTTGGGTGCGCGTTTATTGAGCGCGGGCATTAGTCCGAACTGGACGTTGGAGGGCTGGAAATTCTTTTTCTTTTCACGCAGATGCCCAAGCAATGCACCCATGGAAGTTTCCGGCGGCGGTGCAGGGAGTTCCTTACCTTTGGCCTGTTCAGCAAGCATGCGCCCTACCCAGAGACCGCAAGCAGCGGATTCAAGATATCCCTCAACACCGGTAATCTGCCCGGCGAGATGGATACGGGAATCGGCTTTAAGAGCCAGTGTCTCGTCCAGCACTTCGGGAGCGTTGACATAGGTGTTGCGATGAATGGAACCCATGCGCAGAAATTCCACATCTTCAAGTCCGGGAATCATGCGAAAAATACGTTTCTGTTCCGGGTACTTGAGTTTTGTCTGGAAGCCTACAAGGTTGAAGGCGGTCTTATCTTTATTCTCAGCGCGCAACTGAACAACGGCATGGGCCTGTTCTTCTGTGCGCGGATCAATCAGACCAACAGGCTTCAGAGGCCCGAAGGAGAGGGTTTTTTCACCACGGTCGGCCATTTCCTCAATGGGCAGACAACCTTCGAAGTGAATTTCCTTTTCGAACTCACGGGGCACAACGCGCTCCCCTTCCTTGAGTTCCTTAATGAAAGAATTATACTGTTCTTCGGTCATGGGACAGTTCAGGTAATCATCATCTTCGGGCTTGTAGCGGGAACCGAAGAATGCCACGTCCATGTTCACGGAGTCACGGCTGACTATAGGCGCGATGGCATCATAAAAATATAAACGCTGTTCGCCGATTTTGGAGATCAGGCTTTCGGTCAAGCCTTCGGAGGCAAGCGGCCCGGCACAGACAACAACTTTATCGAAGTCGGCAAGTTCAGGATCATCAAGGGAGCTGATTTCCTTGCGGACAACGGAGATAAATTCGTTCTGTTCAATTTCTTCGGTAACCAGTCTGGAAAAGACCTCACGGTCAACGGCCAATGCGGACCCAGCAGGAACGCGAGCATTCATGGCAGCTCTCATGAGCACGGAATCGAGGGCTTCCATCTCTTTTTTAAGCACCCCGATAGCGGTGTTCAGTTCACCGGAACGCAGAGAGTTGGAACAGACCAGTTCAGCCAGACCGGGCAGGTGGTGGGCCTCGGAATATTTATCTGGCTTCATTTCATAAAGAGTTACCTGAATTTCAGCCTTCGCAAGCTGCATAGCACATTCACACCCGGACAGTCCGCCACCGATTACAGCAATTTTATTCACTTATCGTACTCCAAAGTCGATTGTATTTTCTGATATTCTCAATTAAGAATTAGTTGATGCGCTTCGCGCTTTCTATCAAAAGATTTCGCCTCCGGCGGCCAAAGGGGATAATACCCTTTGGAATCCCTGAGGGTTTTAAAGCTCTCATTATATAAATCTGTGCTGAATTAACAAATTCAGCGTATGAGATTCCATAACTATGACCTCACCTATCCTGAAAATCAAGAATCTGACGACATCTTTCGCCACTCCGGGCGGAATCATTAAGGCTGTGGATAATGCCAGTCTAGACTTAGGGCAAGGAGAAACTTTAGCCATTGTCGGTGAATCCGGCTGTGGTAAAACAGTTCTCTCCCTTTCGGTGATGGGTCTGATACCTGATCCTCCGGGCCGGATCACAGGAGGCGAAGTCCTTTACCGCGATCAGGACCTTGTGCAGCTCTCGGATCAGGAAATGCAAAAAATTCGCGGCAACAAGCTTTCAATGGTATTTCAGGAGCCAATGACCTCACTGAACCCGGTCTTTAAAATCGGAGATCAAATCGGTGAAACCCTGCGGTTACATAGGGGAATGGATGCCAAAGAAGCTGCTGAAGCCGCGGTAGATGCCCTGAAATTGGTCGGAATCCCCAACCCCCACAAACGGATCAACAGTTTTCCCCACGAACTCAGCGGAGGTATGCGCCAGCGGGTCATGATCGCTATGGCTCTGGTCTGCTCACCGGAAATCCTTATTGCCGACGAACCGACCACCGCTCTTGATGTTACCATTCAATCCCAGATTCTGCGGCTGCTGGATAACCTGAAAAACAAAATGAACGGCTCACTCATGCTCATCACCCATGATCTAGGTGTAGTTGCGCGGGTGGCAACACGGGTTGCGGTCATGTATGCCGGACAGGTTGTGGAATCGGCTTCAATAGCAGATATTTTCAAAGAGCCGCTGCATCCATACACGCAGGGACTGCTGAACTCGGTTCCACGTCTGGGATGCCGTGAGGAACTTACACCTATTCCCGGCAACGTCCCGGCTCTCCTTGACCTACCCAAGGGTTGCCGCTTCCACCCCCGCTGCAACCGGGCCTTTGACCTCTGCCGGGAACAGGAACCGCAAATCTTAAATAAAAACGGCAGACAGGTTCGCTGCTGGCTGCACACATAGAAATGGATTAACAATGAGTGAAAATATACTGGTAGTAAAAGACCTGAAACGCCACTACCCGGTCAGTGGCGGCCTGCTTTCCTTAACAAAAACAACACTTAAAGCGGTTAACGGTATTAGTTTAGAAGTAAAAAAAGGTGAAACTTTAGGGCTTGTAGGCGAGTCCGGCTGCGGCAAATCCACTCTTGCACGCTTGCTGACAGGGCTGGAAAAGCCGGATTTCGGTTCCATTGATTTCAAAGGCCGCCAGCTTAATAAGTGGACCGCAACTGAACGCAGCACCATGCTCCAGATGGTATTTCAGGACCCGTACTCATCACTCAACCCCCGCCAGCGTGTCGGAAACATCATTTCCGAATCCATGCGCATCCATAAATCCGGCAGCAAAGATGAAATCCAAAAACGGGTCGAAGAACTGCTGGTGCAGGTCGGTCTCAGGCCGGAGCACCGCAAGAGGTATCCCCATGAATTTTCGGGCGGCCAGCGTCAGCGCATCGCCATAGCAAGGGCCATTGCCATGAACCCGGACCTGATTATCTGTGATGAACCTGTTTCCGCACTGGATGTATCGGTACAGGCACAGGTCCTCAACCTGCTTAAGTCGATCCAGAAAGAATTCGGTTTAAGCTATGTATTCATATCCCATGACCTTTCTGTAGTCAGCCACATCAGCGACAGGGTTGCGGTCATGTATCTAGGCCAGCTCATGGAAATAACCACAGCTGAAAAACTTTACAGCAACCCCATGCACCCTTACACCCAGATCCTGCTTGATGCCGTCCCGGTTCCCGACCCCGAAATGCAGGGAGAAGATGTAATTATTGAAGGCGATATGCCCAGTCCAATCTCACCGCCGAACGGATGCCCCTTTCATACCCGCTGCCCCAAATCCATGGACATATGCTCCAAGAAAAAGCCGGACCTCAAAGAGACTGAAGAGGAACATAAGGTCGCCTGCCATTTGTATTAAATTTCAAAAAAAAGCCGGGACCAAGGTCCCGGCTTTAAATTTATTTAGCTCGTTCATTGTAGGCTTTTGCTAAGCCCCCGCCCGATGTTTCGCGGTAGAGGCTGGGTAGATCGTGTCCGGTTTCTTTCATGACCTCCACAACCTCATCAAAAGGTATACGGTGCGATCCGTCGGAAAGGATGGACATCTGGGCACGGGCAAGGGCACGGGTGGAAGCACAGGCGTTGCGCTCGATACAGGGAATCTGCACCAATCCGTCCACGGGATCA
>PPCM01000675.1_pt1 | contig 23838 bp, 18 predicted proteins | sample 1555541 | NCBI WGS metagenome assembly PPCM01 (sample SAMN05284479, study PRJNA326546) | Marine sediment metagenome, whole genome shotgun sequencing project. | isolation source: marine sediment | place: Germany: Wadden Sea | collected 2012-09-05 | reverse complement strand
GAGCGCTTGAATGGCATTCAAGAGGTCGTGGGTTCGATTCCCTCCAGCTCCACCAATGAATTTAAAGGCTTAGAAGGTTTTCCTTCTAAGCCTTTTTTCGTGGAATATACAAAAGAATATACAAATGATATCGGGTGAGGGGGAATTAAATTTTGGGATGTGGGAAATAGGTACGGTGTCCCCCTAATTCTCTAATTAGCATTGTTAGGCGCATATAGCTGTAACTGTGCACTTTTTTCCGGTTGATTTTGATGACTTGTCAAATGATATTTTTAGTTTTTGCACTGAAGAGATGACAACTTGAGATAAAATGACGTTTTCTATAACAAAGCAATTATTTAATTCGCATCTTTTATCGAAAGCAATGTGTTCTTCTCCGTGAGCACCAATGCCATAGCTGTCGATAACAATAAAAGCAGGCGACTTTGAAAGAATGAAATCAAGTGTATTACTCTCTAAAACGGTATGCATAGCTCCGTACTCCTGAGTTCCATAACCATTTTTCTCAAGATTGCCAGTGAAAAGAACAAGTGCTTTATCTGAGATATCAAGAGACTCTATGTCATTTTCGGATGGCATTTTATCTGTGCAGTTGATTATAGCAGCACTCACTTCGTAAGTTTCTTTTTCTGGTTCTGATTCATAACAGTCAATATGCGTACCAATGTGACCGAATGCGCTAACTGAATCAGATTGATTTTTTGCCCATTCATAAGCAGGATGACCGGGTTCAATGACAAGGCTTAATTGTTTTTCATACATAAGCTGTACCTATTTTGTTTTTGAGCACCTAAGTGCAAAGATATTCAACGTATTGTTGCCTAACATAAAAACATAAGACCTTATATCCATCAGGTCAAGAAATCTTATAAATAAAGCTTCCGACGGATTAAAGTCCCTCCCCGGGGAGAATTAGGGGGACAACATACCTATTTAATGAATAGCCCACCACATCATCCTAGAAGATCAATCTAAGTTGATCCTGAGTCCGATTGTGGCTATCTGAGTGAGGACTCCTTTGCCAACCAACGAGATAAGATTGTAGATGCCTTACATCGGATGTACCCAGAAGCTTTTGGCCGAGATCAAGCCAGCACAAATCCTGGAACCTACCAGCCAACGTGGACTACAAGGCTGGCATGGCAACATTTGTCTGAATCTCTGAGCATAGGACTTGATATCTTTACTCATTGTAAAGCAACTCCTTCCTTCTGTGCTTTTTCGAGAATCGCAACTAAGAGTTTGCACTGTTTTTCGCTTGGAATTTTCATTGGAATCTGCTGCGCAATCCTAAGCAGATTGGCTTCTTTCGGAGATAGAAACTTCCCTTTCATCCCTGCTGTCAAAACATCTGCCCACGTGGAGGCAGGGATTTCAACAACCGTTTTTTGAACATTTATGCCATCGTCGATCTTCTGAGTGGTCTTTGCGTCCTTGACCTGGGCTGCCTGCTCTTTGAGCGATACTGTGTCATCCCAGAACGCTTTAGGCATACTTGTTTCCAGTTCCGGGATTAAGGATTGTAGTCTCGTCCAGCACCCTTCTTTTTTGCACCATTCACCAATGTTCGAAATTCCTTCGGGTGGATGGATGATGTCGTCGTTTACCCTTTTGGAGGTAATGGTGGTAGCGTCAAGGCGCGAGGGGTATACTTCCTGTTTATTCCAAATTTTCAGGTAATCAATTGCAACCTTGTTTCGTTTGCAGATTTCACTAATGACTGCCAGCGTATTGGCAACGGTTTGAGCTCTATAGCCACCATCATACCAAGGTTGAGCCGATACCAGCTTCTCTGTTCGACGGAAGATGATTCCGCGTGCAATAAGACGTTGGTAAAAGAACTCATTAAAAAAGTCCTGCGAGAGAATCCAGGCTTTACCTATGCGTTTAGCGAACTGCGCAAAGTTCTTCTGGGCACCAAGGCAGACCCATCTAGGGTGTTCGTCCCAAACATTTTCAAATTTAGCCAAATCAGTTTTGGTGAACATCTGATTGCGTGGATTTTCAGCCTTAAATCGCCGTTGTTCAGCCTTTTTGAGTTTGGATAGCTCATCAGCATATTGACCTCGTGCTCGTTCGTAAAACCATTTTGTCTCGCGCTGTTCACCTTCCTTGGCCGGTACATATTTTCTTCTTGAAAAACCTTCGATTCGGATGTGGAATGGGTGATTGGAGAAGAAGTCTGAAGCGCTGACTTTGTTTTGAGTATTGGCGTATTCGGAGATCAGGTTGTTAATGATGTCCCGCGCGCCGGTGTATGCCTTGGTAGTGACATAGTTGATCAAACCGTCATGGGGCAGGTGGCAATCCGTACACTGTGCGGCCAGTCCTTTAGCATTACACATGCCGTGTTTGGATTTTTTCCAGGCACTGCGAAAAGGTTTCATGGCATGGCAACTTACACAGAAAGTTTCTTTGTTCGTCGCTGCAATCATGTACCCTGAAGCGAGCATTGCGCCTGTTGCTAGAACAAACCCGGTTAGAATCCCTAAAACCAGAATTCGATTTTTGTTTTTCGGTGAGTTGGTCTGTGTCATTTTGCACCCTGATGCTTTATCGGTCTGAAGAACCGAAGCTTATACTAAGGTTCACCTGTGAACACGGGGCTTGTCGCCATGCGTGTTGAACGTCCTCTAAATTCATTCAGAATCAATATTAAGCTGAGTACCGGGGATAAAAAATAACATTTGTTGTTTTTTGAAAGAGGAATTATATTTTATGTATTGGAGGGAGCGGGAAGCGCGTAGCGCAATAAATGTTGTGGAGGGGGGATGAGAGAAGACCGTTATAATTTTTCAGAAAGTTCAAAGGAAAATTTCCTGATAGAGGGAATGAACTCCTGCTGGTCAGAGGTAACTCATTTGGCAAGCTTGCAGTCGTTTTCCAAAGGGCAGGTCGTTGATCAGGCCGATGATGGGATGTATTTGATGAAGGAAGGGTGCATCAGCTATAGTGTCTATTTACGTGGCGGTGAAAGGCGTATTTTGTATTTTGTGGGGCGGAATTCCCTGTTTAATGAGGCCGGTAGTATGATTAAACTTAAGGGGCGTGTCTCATTTGAATTTCTTGCGGACACCCAAGTGTACGTTTTCCCCCAAAATCTATTTATGGATGTGGATTTCGTTCGGACATATCCGGAATTAAGCATTAACCTTTCGCAATATATAATTTTCAAGAGGACGTATCTCAGTCATTTTGTCGCTAATCTATTCAGTAACAAACCGGTTACGCGGGTGGCTGAACTTCTCCTGCAGCTATATGAGAACAATAGCGGGATTTATTTGAGTCATTTGGATATCAGTAATTTTCTAGGAATTCATCTGATGACGATTTCTAGGGCTTTGGCTGAGCTGCGCAAAGAGCATATTATCGGTAAGATAACTAAGAATAAGTTTGAAGTATTTTCCCCTGAGCGATTAGCTGAGTATGCGGATTGTTAAGAAGGGGGAGTAGCGAAAGGTGAACCACCCACCCCCGCAAATCCCGGAAAATACCCAAAACAAGTTCCCAACGTCAAAAATTAATCCAATTATTTCAAACTTTGTAGAACTGTACCCCCGCATGGCATTCAAGAGGCCGTGGGTTCAATTCCCTCCAGCTCCACCAGATATTTCAAGGACTTACAATTAAAATTGTAAGTCCTTTTTTTGTATGGGGAACCGGGCGGGGAACATTTGCTGGAGTGATCTGGTACGTTGGCATGAATGGCGTAAGGGGCTACTGAAGTAATAATGAAGCAATTTGATAATATAATTGACGAAATTATATATGCTAACACGATGCTGCAAAAGCAATGGGGCAATCTTCATGGTTGGGCTCCAGAAACTGTAGTGTATTTAATTTCTGGTTCACAATTAGATAGGCAGTTTTCATTCTCTAAGACCTTTAAAATATGGATTGAAAAGAGTTGCTTACTGAAGGGAATCGATTTTAGCTTGGGAAAATTAAGGTGCATTTGTTGAGGGGACTTTAAAATTTTTTTTGTTTTTTGTGCTTGCCTATGTCTCATGATATGGGAAATTGCGTTCGGGGCTGCCTTCTGTGCATATAAGTCAAGGCGATATAAATAAGTGTGTTGCCGTTGATGATTATATATTTTTGTAACTAAAACTGTTCTAAATCCCTCCCTTGTTTTACAATTGGAAGTGCGGCATTTTAATATGATGTCAATTAATCATCTAAAGGAAAGATAAATTAGTTATGCCGATAACCCCCGATATCATCCTTGTTCTTGCTGTTTTGTTTTTGGTCGTTCTGTTTTTTATTTTCGAATGGGTACGCGTGGATATGGTGGGCATTATGGTTATGGTCTGCCTTCCTTTGCTTGGCTTAGTCTCTCCTGAACAGGCGATCAGTGGCTTAAGCAGTAACGCCGTTGTTTCGATCATCGCGGTAATCATTATTGGCGCAGGTCTGGATAAGACCGGTGTCATGAATAAGCTGGCCCGGATGATTCTAAAATTCGCCGGAAAGGATGAATCCAAGATTACTTCAATGGTAGCGGCGACGGTCGCTGTTATATCGGGCTTTATGCAGAATATAGGTGCGGCTGCACTCTTCATGCCTGCCGCACGCCGCATCTCCACCCAGACCGGAGTCCCGGCATCACATATACTTTTGCCCATGGCTTTCTGCGCAATTATCGGCGGGACCCTTACTCTGGTCGGCTCAAGTCCGCTTATCCTGCTCAACGATCTGCTGGTTGTCAGAGGGGTCAGTTATGAGCACTTCGGAATGTTCAGCATGACCCCGATAGGGATTTTGCTTATCGTTTCTGCATTGGCGTATTTCAGGCTGTTCGGCAGATGGATTCTGCCTCACAGTAAACCCGGAAAAGTATGCGGGCCTCTTTCTCCTTTGCTCGACAAAACCTATCATAATGTTGGAAAGATCTATGAAATGGAAATCCCTAAGAATGGATTCCAAGAACAATGCCTCTCGGAGTTGCAGATTCGCTCCAATTACGCTTGTTCGGTTCTAGCATCTCATAACGCAACTACCCATAAGCGAAATGTAGCCCCTCGTCCTGAAGACACTCTTTGTCCCGGCGATACTATTGCTGTAATCGGTGAGGCTATGTTTATCGAGAAACTGGCCGCTGATTACGGGTGGAACATTCTGCCGGAGGTGAAAGTCTTCGCAGATGATCTGGCAGCTACAAATTCAGGTATTATGGAAGGTATTGTTTCACCCAGGTCGCAGCTAGTTGGAATGACTGTCGGCGAGATTCAACTGCGAAAGAAATATGGAGTTGTTCCTCTGGCCGTTTTTGCTGGGCATGAGATGATCATTAGTGACCTCTCCAATCTGGTTGTTAGTGAGGGGACTGCTTTGCTCCTCCACGGTAAGTGGAGTGCTTTTCATCAGCTTAAAGACCAGAATGATCTAGTCTTTACCGAGCCGATTCAAGGTGAACTCATGCGGGAGAATAAGGCTCCATGGGCTTTGGGTTGTCTTGCTGTGACTATGTTCATGATACTGGTCCTGAACATTCAGCTCTCCATTGCTCTTTTGTTCGGTGCTGCGGCGATGGTTCTGGGGCGCGTGTTGACAATTGACGAAGCCTACCGTTCTGTTGACTGGATGACCGTGTTTCTTCTTGCGGGCTTAATCCCGCTTGGTCTCGCTTTTGAAAATACTGGCGCGGCAAAAATGATAGCTGACATGCTCATGAATGCCGTCGGCGTTCCATCTCCGGTGGTCCTGCTGACCTGCATAGGATTGCTGACTTCGTTTTTTACGCTGTTCACCTCGAATGTAGGAGCTACGGTTCTGCTGGTTCCGCTGGCAATGAACCTTGCACTTTCCTGTGGGGCAGATCCAAGAACTGCGGCTATGACTGTTGCTTTAGCTGCCTCCAATACATTTATATTACCTACTCATCAGGTCAACGCGCTGATAATGAGGCCGGCGGGTCTGAAGGCTATTGATTATCTACGTGCAGGGACAGGAATGACTATACTTTTTATGATTGTTCTCGTTCTGGGTATGCAGTTTTTTTTTAGTTAGTTGCAGAGGTATGCAGGTATGTTTACTTTAAACCAGCATGTTAAAAATAGAAATCATGTACTATTCAGATAATATTTTGTAAGGTTACTGCTGTCGGGGATGGTTATAATTGTATTAAGTTGTTCCAGAAAGGTGTTACAGGTCTTTTTTCATGACAAATAAAATTACTGAATGTCTCGTTCATCCTGCAAAAGTGTTGATAGTAGAAGACAGCCTTACCTTTTCCGGTATTCTTAAAAGAAGTGTCAGCGAGAAGCTGGATCTGGAGTCTGAGGTCTTCAGGTGCTATGCAGACGCGAAAGCTTATCTTGAAAATTCACACTGTGAGTTTTTTTCTGCCTTATTGGATTTGAATCTTCCAGATGCACCAAATGGAGAGATTGTTGATCTGGTTGTAGCGCAGCAGATACCATCTATTGTTTTCACGGGTGAAGTCAGTGATGATTTGCGTGACCGGATGTGGGCTAAACGCATTGTTGATTATGTTCCAAAAGAAAATCTGGGAAATATTGATCATGTAATGGGCCTTGTTAATCGCCTGCGCAAGAATATTTCTACCAAGGTGCTGGTCGTTGATGATTCCAGCACCAGCAGAAATCTCTGCCGCAATCTGCTTGAAGTCTGGAACTTTGAAGTTCTTGAAGCGAAAGACGGATTTGAGGCTTTGGAAATAATTAATAGCGGTAAATATGATATCAGTCTGGTCATTGCGGATCACTATATGCCCGGCATGGATGGGCTTACTCTGGTCAAGGAGCTGCGTCGGAATTTTTCCAAGTCCCGTTTGCCGATTATCGGACTCTCCGGAGTTGGTGGAGCTACAACGTCTGCATATTTTCTAAAGGCCGGAGCCAACGACTATATCCATAAGCCTTTTCTTACTGAAGAATTTTATTGCAGGGTTACCCATAATATTGAAAATGCTGAATACATCGCAATGGTCAAGACTCTCTCGGATCGTGATTACCTGACCGGGATATATAACCGCCGTTCACTGTTTCAGTATGGCGAGAAGTTCTTCGCTCAGCAGCGGCGTGCCGGGGCAGACATGGTTGTAGCGATGATTGATATTGACCATTTTAAGAATTGTAACGATACCTACGGGCATGATGTCGGTGACGAAGTTATTAAAAAGGTCGCCCGTTCATTGGCTCAGCGGTTCAGGAAAAGTGATATCGTCTGTCGTTACGGCGGAGAAGAATTCTGTATCCTCTGTTCTGATACCAAACTGGATGAAGTCGTAACTGTTTTCGATAAGATCCGTACGGAAATTGAGAGCAGTGCGATTTACGTAGGTAAAAAGGAAATTTATATTACAGTGAGTATCGGCATGTGTGGCAAACAGCTGGGTTGCCTCACCGAAATGATTTCAGTTGCCGATGAACAGCTTTATGCTGCGAAGAAGGGCGGACGTAATCAGGTGTGTTATTCCGGTAGTTAATTATTTCTATATCAAAAATTAAGCCGCAGCATTTTTGGATGCTGCGGCTTTTTACGTTTTGAAATGGCAGGTCTTAATACATGGCCTGCGGCAGGTATAAAATGATCTGCGGGAAGATGGCAAACAGTGCAATACCCGCCAGAATCGCCAGCAGGAAAGGCATGGTTCCTTTGAAGATATCTTCCAGAGTGATGTCCGGTGCGAACTTCTGGGCCATGCCGTAGACCACGTAGACGTTGATGCCTACCGGGGGTGTAATGACGCCTATCTGGGTAACCAGAACGATGATTACTCCGAACCAGATCGGGTCGAATCCCAGTGTGGTTATGACCGGATAAAATACCGGGATTGTCAGCATAATCAGGGCCAGCGCGTCCATGATACAGCCGCCGATGAAGTATACTATCAGAATCATGGAGACAATGATCAGCGGGTGAAGGTCGAATGAAGCAGTCCAGGCAGCAACATTAAAAGGAATGCGGGTAACGGCGAGGAATTTGCCGAAGATAATGGCCCCGGCAACCAGGAAAAGCACCATTACCGAAGTACGCAGGGTCTCATAAAGGGAGTTCACAAAGGCCTGCCATGTGAGCTGGCGTTTGATAATGCCGAGTATAAGGATGCCGAGTACGCCGACAGCGGCAGATTCGTTGGGGGTGAAGAAGCCGAAGAACATCCCGCCGATTACAAGGCCAAAAACCGCGATGGTATCGATCAGCCCCATCAGGGATTTCAGTTTTGCGCTTAAGGGAAATTTTTCACCTTTAGGGCCGAGACTGGGATCACGACGGCAGATGATCGCAATTGCGATGATGAATAAAATGGTCAGCACTACCGAAGGCAGGATTCCGGCCATGAAAAGCTCACCGATGGATTGCTCGGTGAGTATTCCGTAAACAATCAACACGATGCTCGGGGGCATGATCATGCCCAGACCGCCGCCGGAAGCAACCGAACCTGCTGCAAGGGAGTTTGAGTAGCCGTAGCGTTTCATTTCCGGGATACCGACTGTTGCCATGGTGGCAGCGGTAGCCGGGCTGGAACCGCAGACAGATCCGAAAGCGGTGCAGGCTGCCACTGTTGCCATGGCCAGTCCACCCTGAATGTGGCCCATGAAATGGTAAGCCGTGCTGTAGAGCCTGCGGCTGATTCCGCTGTTAAAGGCCAGCTGTCCCATCAGAATGAACAGCGGGATGGTGGAAAGGCTGTAGGATGAAAAAGTATCGTAGAAACTGCGCGAAAGCAGGTTCATACCGCCTTTCATGGAAATCAGCATGGAGAATCCGCCGAAGCCGACAAGAGTCATAACATAGGCCACAGGCATGCGGGTCATTAGCAGGGCCAGCATCACAAAGATGCCGATAATGCCGAGAGTTGTCGGTTCCATTTACTTTTCCCCCGTGAGAAGCAGAATGAGTTCTTTCAGCAGGGTGAGGGTAAAACAACCGAAGCCGAAAGCGAGTGCGAAAATTACCATATCAGTGGGCAGTTCAAGGGTCATGGAGACTTCTTCAGCCTCACGCATGGAGCAGCCGTAGAGGTAGAGTCTCCAGGTAACCATACTGAACAGGGCGATGCTCATAGACGTTGTCACTGCCTTTACCCTGTGGCGGGTGCGGGCACTGAATTTGCTGTACAGGAATTCCACGCCGATGTTAGCCTTCTGGTTTTCGGCGTAACCGAGAGCAAGACCGGTAGTCAGTACGGCCAGTACTGCAATAATATCTTCCACCCCGAAGATCGGTGTATCCAGCACGCCGCGTGAAATAATGTCCGCCCCGGTCAAAAGTGCCATGCCGATCAGACAGATCGCGGCGATGTTTTTTAAAAGTGCCTCAAATTTATCCACGAGGCTCGAAATCTGATTACCCAATTTAATGCTCCAAATGTGAAATTTGCCTCTGGCGGCTGGGGAAGGGGAGATCCCATCCCCTCTCTTTCAAAGACGTTTTGAGTATGCTTTGCAGAAAGCGTTCAATGACTGTCTTCAAATAAAGAAACGGCGAAGCCTTAATGAAAAGTTTTGGAATCCTTGCCCCCTTTTTCCAAAGGGTTCAAGGCCCCCGGCAGGGTCGCCTGAGGCAAACACCGCCGGAGGCAATAATATTTATTGTACGCTGTTCAGAGTATCAACAGTGAAGTCGAGAATTTCTTTACCGTTCAGTTTTTTCTTGTCTGCTTTTTTGATGAAGGCCTCCATCATTGGGGCTGCTTTTTCTTTCCAGCGTTTGCCTTCCGCTTCGCTCAGTTCGATGAACTGTCCGCCTTTCTTGGACAGGAACTCGCGGCCTTCCTTGTCGCTTTCGTCCCATGCTTCACCGTGCTTGGTGGCAAATTCTTTACTGATTTCCATGATGATTTTCTGGTCCTGTTCGGAAATGGCATCCCACTTATCCTTGTTCATTACTGCGAAGAAGGTGGTGGTGTAGCCTACGGGGTAGTCGAGGGTACAGAAGTCTACTACTTCGCCCATTTTCCAACCTTTGTTGGTTTCCATGGGGTAAACGCCGCCGTTAACGACACCTTTGCGGATTGCCTGATAAGTGTCGGGCATGGACATGGCAACGGGAGCCGCGCCGAGAGCTTTGAGCAGCTGTGCTGAGTTACCGGTTCCGCGCAGCTTCATGCCTTTGAGGTCTTCGAGGGTTTTTACCGGCTTCTTGGCGGTGAAGAGCAGGCCGGGACCGTGTGCGTGGAAAAAGAGAACTTTTACATCACGCAGTTCTTTAGGCTGAAACTTATCGTAAACCGCATTGGCAACCTTGGTTGCTGCAACACCGGATTTGTAGCCCAGCGGGAGGTCTACTGCTGCCATAGTGGGGAAACGGCCACGGGAGTAGGCCAATGCGGACATACCCACATCGGAGAGACCTTCAACAACGCCGTCGTAGCACTGTTTTGCTTTGGTCAGCGTTCCACCGGGGAAGTAGGCGATGGATACGCGGCCTTCGGTGCGCTTGGTTACTTCATCGCTCCACTGCTGGGCCAGTTTGGACTGGATATGGGTCGGCGGAAAAAAGTTGGAGTAAGTCAGGTTTATGGATTTAGCGCCTGCTGTCAGGGGCAGGGCGCACATGCACATGGCTGCAGCTACTACTGTAATTAAAAGTTTTTTCATGTTCCCTCCGGTTTGGTTATGTAAATAGACTGGTTAGTCAGCTTTCTTAAGTCCGTTGCTCAGGGCAAGGGTTACTGCCGCTTCACGGACATCCTTAAATCCGATCAAACCTGCTCCGCCGTTACCTTGAATCATGAATCCGGTCTCAATTGAATTTCGGACCATGTATCCTTCAAACAAAACTGTATTGAATGCTCCGATCTTCTCAGGCGGATAATCTGTTTCCACGAAATCTCGGACCAGATCGGCAAAGACCTCTTCGGAAAGCCTGTACTGGCTCAGGCTCATGTCTTCCCGCAGTTCCGGCATGCGTGAGGCATAAATGGTGAACTCAAGGAAAACCTTGGCCCAGTTCTGGTCGCTGACAATATTTTCCAGAAAATCCCAGATAATATTCATCACTTCTTCCAGAGACTCGGCTTTATCCAGCCTGTCGTCGCGTGAATTGCGGTACTCAGTCAGCTTTTCTTCCACTATTTCGAGAAAAAGTTTGTCCTTGCTGACCCAGTGGCGGTAGAAGCTTCCTTTTGCGTACCCGGCGTGTTTCGTAATCTGAGACACAGTTGTTTCCACGAACCCCTGCTTGCCGAACAGTTCGTTGGCTGCTTCCATAAGCTCTTTTTTGGTCTGGAGCGATTTTTCCTGTTGTTTTCTGGCCATTTGGTGCTTGGATTTGTTGGTTTTGCGACCTTTGGTCATAAAGTGACCGATGGTCATTTTTTACGACATATAGCCGCGCCGGTGCTTGCTGTCAATATCTATCTATGCGAACCTGTATGCAGCTAATGAGGTTAATCAGAAGGAAAATCAGGTGCGTAATCTTATCTTATTATATTTTGTGTTGATTTGTTCGCTGCCGGGAGCACTGGCGCAGGCTCATCCGCTTGGAGAGGTGGTGCAGGAAACCACGGTTATGAACGAGAGCGGAAGACTGCTCATAGTTTATGATACAGCTATAGGTCCATCCATCACCGCAAGCCTGATTCCCGATGCCGACCGTGACGGTACAGTCTCCGCTGCGGAAGAGCGGAAACTTTCACGGGATATCAGTGCTCTCCTGCTTCCGAATCTGGAAGTATATCTGGACGATAAGCCGGTTATACCGGAACTGTATTATGATTCAGTAGCCCCGGCTCCGGGCGGCTATAATGCCGGATTGCGTTCGAATCTGGTTTACGCGGTTTCACTGTCAGGTGATGATGGAGCGAAGCATTACCTCAAATTTTCCGACAATAATTTTCAGACCGGGGAACTGAAATGGCTGAAATGGAAAGTTCAGGCCGATCCCCAATTCAGCGTGGTCAGGACTTCTCCTGATTCACGGGAGCTGAATTATCAGTTCTTTGCCAAGAAAGATGAGGGTGGAGAAGTAAGCTTTTCCGCCCCTGCACCTTCTGTGGAAGACAGCGGTATAAAGCCTGTTCCGCAGGAGGATTCCAGTCAGGCCGCGCTTAAGGATTATCTGGCGCGGGAAAATCTGGGACCGGGAACCATCCTTTTCGCGCTGGGGCTGGCCTTTTTTCTGGGCATGGGCCATGCCCTCAGTCCCGGACACGGAAAGGCCATGGTCGCGGCTTATCTCATCGGACGCAGCGGACGCATCCGCGACGCCTTTACTCTGGGAACCATCGTGACCATCACCCATGTAGCCAGTGTTATCGTGCTCGGTATCGTGGCTTTAATGCTTTCGCGCTATTTCCTGCCCGGTGAGCTTTACCCGTGGCTTGGTGCTTTTTCCGGGGCACTGGTTTTCGGGGTCGGCTACATGATGCTGGCCCGCAGGGCATTGCACAGCCACGGGCATTATGACCATTCTCATTCGCATAGCCACAGCCATGATCATGAAAGTGATTCCGAACCTGTCTCATGGTGGTCCATGCTCAGCCTCGGTATTGCCGGGGGCATGGTCCCTTGTCCTACTGCATTGGTCGTGCTGCTGGCTTCGGTTGCTTTTGGGCGTATCGTGTTCGGGCTGCTGCTGATTCTGGCCTTCAGCCTCGGACTTGCCGCAGTACTGATCATTATCGGCATCCTGACCGTGCGGGCATCGAAACTTACTGAAAGATTTTCCGGTTCACGCAGGTGGATAGAAAACCTGCCAGTTATAAGTGCCGGACTGGTTATGCTGGCCGGGATAGCCATTGCTTTCAATGCCCTTAATGCCGGCGGAATTCTGCGTTTTACTCTCTGAATTTCCAGAAATCAGTGATTCGATCCAGCTCTGTGTCCGCTGTTGATCCGTAGGGGATCAGCCTGAAATCCAGACCTTCAACCTCCTTCAGGTATTCAGCGTACCGGGATGGTTCGATGTATTCCACTGCAAGGATGGTTTTTCCATCCTTGGCCAGCTGCTTTGCAAGCTTAAGGCGGTAATTGCGGTCTTCGGTGCTGTGGATGTTGTAGAGGAGGCTTTCAAGTCCGACCATGTTTATGGTTTCAAGGTAAACTTCTTTGTATTCCGGGGAGCAATCGTTGAACACCCCCATGCCGTTCTGGGGGCAGATGATGAAATTGTTCCCGGCTCTTTTGCGGGTATAGTCGGCAATCCTTTTGATCAGCTTGACCATTTCGTCCGCTGTGTCCTGTACTTCCATGCCCTGTTCATGCCAGAACCAGTAACCGTCTACGATATCCAGATACACTCCGTCGAAACCGGCTTCAAGGATGCGGTCCAGATAGGGGCGTAGGCTTGATTCCCACCAGTCTTCACGCCAGTATTTTACCTTGTAATTCCCGGCCCAGTTGGGGTTTTCCGGCCCTAAAAACCGTGGCGGGTTGTCTTTCCATTCCTTCTGCCAGTAGAAGCGGTATTCCTCGGCCTCTCCGATGGAAAAATAGCAGAGTACTGTCTTTTTGAATTTATGAAGTACCTTGATGTCTTTGGCGGAAAACCTTTTGGGGTCTGATCCGTCTTTGGAGTAATCAATGACCAATAAGTCGTATGGAGACTCGGCAAGATTAGCTAGCTGCGGTTTCTGTAGCTGGTAGGCCCAGCTGTTGATTTCGTTATGCTGCGGGGTCATTCTTATCTCGCGGGTCTTATTCTCATTGTTATTTACGGAAGATTTAGTAGTTGAGGCGCAGCTCATTATGGAAAAAAGAATAATTAGAATAAATAGATAGTGTGTTTTCATAGTTTTTAACCATTTAAGAAATTATCCCGTAACATTTACGGGGACGTAAAGAGTTATACAATTTTACTTTGATGCAGGATACAAAAAAGAACATTATTTTTAAAGGTTACAAAGAAATAATACTTTTCATAAGCATGGATTGGGATTATGGTATTCTGAAAGAATTGGGTGTTTTTTATTCATTTTTTTTGAGTAGATTCTTTTGTTGCTGGGGATAGTTCTGATTTAAATTGCCAATCTATAGTGTGATGATATTTATTTTGAAAATACGGAGGGTTCTGTGAAAAAAAGTCTCTTTCTCACAATGTTTTTTGTGCTCTTTCTTGCCGGATGTTCCGGTACGTACATGAAAGATTACGTCCAACCCAACGGAATTGCCGGTGAAGCACGTCACGCGGCGGTTCTGCCTTTGGTTAATCTGACCAATACTCCCAATGCGGGGCGTATGGTCGGGGACCTGCTGACTACTGAACTATATTCTTCCACAAAGTTCGACATTATGGAATCCACTGAAATGCTTAACCGCATCAAAGGGAACGAGGATGATCTCGAATATGTCATGGAAGATGTGGTTGCCCAGAAGCTGGGAAGCAAGCTCGGAGTTGATACCGTGATCTACGGTTCTGTGACCGAATACCAGTACAAGCGCGGGGTAAACCAGAGTCCTTCCGTGGGAATTAACCTGCGCATGATTGACGTTTCTTCCGGTAATGTTCTTTGGGCTTCATCTTCTTCCAAAAGCGGGGGGTGCTTCTTCGGATGTACGGAATCTTTGAACAGCGTCGCGCAGGAAACACTTGCGGAAATGGTTGCGGCCATGTCTTCCGTCTCAGCAAACTAGTCGTTCTGCTTGTGATCTCTTTTACCTTGTTCGGCAGGACTTTTGCCTTTGGCGGAAGCAGTGCTGTTTCTTCATGGGCCTGTTATTACGGAAGTCAGGACCGGACAGAAATGCTGTCCGGTTTTGATTTGCTGGTTTCCGCTCCCGGCGGTCAGGACCCGGCCCCGTTGCGTTCCGAAGGGACTAAAGTTCTGGTCTATATCAGCCTCGGTGAGGTCGCTGCAAACGGTCCTTACTATGCTGAGGCAAAAGAAATGGGGTTGCTTGTCCGCCATAACAGCAACTGGGATTCATGGGTGGTTGATGTGCGCCGCCCGGAATGGAGCGAGCTGCTCTTTTCCCGTATCATCCCCGATGCCCTCGCAGCCGGATATGACGGGCTTTTCTTTGATACGCTGGATTCTCCCATTGATATGCAGCGTCGTGATCCGGACACTTATAAGGGTACTGAGCGTGCCTGCGTCGCTCTGGTCCGCGCTATCCGCGAGAAATACCCCAAGATGCTCCTTTGCCAGAACAGGGGGTTCGAGATCATCAAGCGCACGGCCCCGTACTTGAATTATCTGCTCATTGAAGGCTTGAGCAGTTCCATGGAACCGGCGGCTTCCATTCGTACTGATGTTTCAAAAAAAGACCGTGATTTTCTTGTTTCCAAGGCAGAAGCTGCGCGGCAGGTCAACCCCAGGCTGGTGGTCCTGACTCTCGACTATGTTCCTGCCGATGATAAGCAGGAGATTGAAAAAGCTTATGAATTCTCCCGCAATCTGGGCTACGTGCCTTATGTAAGTATCCCTGCGCTAAACGAGGTTTTTATTCATGCGTCTGAATAGGCTGATTATCGCTCTGCTTATAGTTTTTCTCGGGCTGACCTGTGCGCACGCCGGACAGTTTAAGCGCAAGGTTCTTGTGCTGTACAACAGTGCTGAAGAACGTTCAGCAGTGGATAATAGCTTTATCGAGGGGTTTGCCGCTCCTTTGACCTATCTGGGATTCAAGTATGAGATACGTGATGTCGTCCAGAGGCCTCTGCCTTCCGATGAAGAAATGGCCGGTTTTCGTGCTGTTTTTACCACGTTCTCAGATGAATTGATGAAGGACCCTGATGAATATCTCAATTGGCTGATCCGGCAGCAGAAAGATGGAAAACAGGTGATTATCGCCGGAAATCTCGGGGCTTTTAGTGATTTTGATAGAACTGCCGCAGATCCGTCGCTGGTCAAGAAAGTATTCAAGAATATCGGTTTTTCATACCAAGGCAATGCCACCAATGATGATTTCCGCCTCAAATATGAATACGTTGATCCGGAAAACATGAATTTTGAGCGTAAGCTCCCCTTGTTCCCTGAAAAATACATACAAATTGTGCCCAACTCCGGGGATGTAAGATCATGGGTTGATGTTGCCTTGAAGTCAAAGCCGGACAGCGCGGCGGCTGCGGTAGCTGCCGGACCTCGGGGCGGCTTTGCTCTGGACGGTTTCATGCGCTGGCAGGACCCTGTTAATTTCCAGAAACAGTGGTACTTGAATCCATTTGAATTTTTGCGGATTTGCCTTGATTTAAAAGGTGTTCCGGCCCTTACTCCCAATACCTTGAATGGTAAAAGGCTGGCTTTCGCCCATATCGATGGCGATGGTTTTGTCGGGTATACCGAGATTGATAAATATAAAGTTTGCGGCGAAATCATCATGGAGCGTATTTTTGCCCGCTATGATTTCCCGAATTCAGCTTCGGTTATAGCCGGGGAAATCAACCCTGACGTACGGGGGAGCATTGATAGCGTGGAGATGGCCAGAACTTTGTTTGAGATGAAGAATGTGGAAACATCATCCCATTCCTATACCCACCCCTTCGCATGGAATGCCAAGGTCCGCGAGTCCAAGGATTATGCTGATAACTTTGTAATCGGTCAGTATGAAGTCGACGGTTATAAATTCGATGCCCGTTACGAGATTGTCGGTTCCTGCGATTATATCTCCGAGGACCTTGCTCCGGCGGATAAGCCCTGTAAGGTCCTGTTCTGGTCCGGCATGTGTGATCCTACTGAGGAGCAGGTTGCCATTGCCGACGAAGCCGGAATCCTGAATATGAACGGCGGGGACAGCGTTTTTGATGCCCGGCGCAATTCATATTTCGGAGTTTCACCTACCTATCGTGCTCTGGGGCGGTACAATCAGATTTATACCGGACAGGCAAATGAAAATATCCTGACCAACCTTTGGTCCGGTCCATACTTCGGTTTCCGCAATATTGTGGAGACCATGAAGCGGACCGGTTCCCCGCGCCGGATGATGCCCATCGACATTTACTATCACTTTTACAGCGGTGAGAAGTTTGCTTCCCTCAAAGCGTTGGAAGACGTTTATGAGTGGGCTTTGAGTCAGGACAGCGCACGTGTTTATGCTTCGGCTTATATCAAAATGGTCAATGGAAGCCTTGCGGCAAAGCTTGAGAAAATTTCCCCGGATCATTTTGTGTTCAGCGATTATGCCGACTGCCTGTCCGTGCGTCTGGACGGCATGGATAAAGTTCCTGATCTTAAAAAATGCAGAAATGTGCTTGGTTACGATATCCAACCTGAAGGTGTTTTTGTGCATCTGCGGCCCGGAACAGCGCGGGCGGAACTGGTGCTGACCCCGGATAAGCGGGCCAATGACGGTTTGGCTTATTTGAAAAACGGCTCCGGCTGGGTGCGTAATTTTGAGCGCAGTGATGATGGTGTGCGTTTTGATTTTGAATGTTTCAGTAAAGGACGTTTCGAACTGGGCGGACTTGCTCCGGACCGCAAATACAGGGTTATCCGCAAGGATGGCCCGCCCCTTGAACTGCGCAGCAGTGCCGGGGGAGTTCTGAGTGTAGAGGATGTTCTTACCGGGTCTATGGAGATTAAGCTGAATTGAATATAAAGCTCTGGCGGGTACTCCTTTTCGTACTCATCATAATTGGTACGACCATACTGATATATCCCTTTCCGAGGGATATGGTTCGCCTGTACCTGAGGAGCGGTGAGATCGCCAAGGCTTCAGATATTTTGACTGAACTGCTTGCAGAAGATCCCTATGATCTACGTTTGTTGAACATCGGAGTTGATGTTTTCCTCAAGCGTGGGATGCCGGATAAAGCCATAGCCAGTCTTGAGGAAATTCTTAAGCAGAAACCGGACCGCATTCCCGAGCGCAGGAAGCTGGCGCAGGTTTATGAATGGAATGTCATGCCCCGTGAGGCCCTGCATACATGGGAGAAGCTGGCTGCTCTTGAGCCGGACAAAATGAAGCCGCTGGAACAGCTGGTCATGTATTACCGCTACTACAACATGTTTCCGCAGGAAGTAGATGCCATCATCAGGCTCAATGAATTGCAGGGTAAAAGACCGTTTAGCGGTGATTTTATGTATGTCCTCAATGATGAAATCGAGCTTCTCGGTACGGAACATGCCAAAGACGCGGATGATCCGTATCTCAATTTCCTTATTCAGCGCATATTTATTGTCGGTGAACAGTTCAAGGCCGAGACAGAATTCAGGGCCGAGACTGGGGAAAAGGTCGATGTTAAACAGTATGTAATTTATGTGCTTGAATATTTCGTAGCCACGGACCGTATAAATGAAGGCTACGCATATGCAACCCGCATGGATGAAAAGACCGGACTGGATGTTGAAAACCGGGTGCAGCTGGTCAAGGTACTGGGCTGGGCGGGGAGTTACGACCGTGCTTTGGAGCTTGCTGAAAGGCTGCTCAAGATCAGTCCGGAAAATGTGGATCTTCTTACTGAAACTGCTTGGATGGCGCGTAGTGCAGGCAGGCACGATATAGCACAAACGGTTTTGGAAAAGCTCGTGGAGCTTGAGCCGGACAACCGCGATCATCAGCAGGCTCTCGGTGCTGTCTATATGGCAACCGGAAACCACCGCAAAGCTGTTTCACTTTTCCGCAGTCTCGCACAGAGGGTCGGAAACTGGCTCATCTACGCGCATGATATGCTGCGGGCCGCCTTGTTCAGCGGTGACATTAAGCTGATGTCCGAAGTTGTCGAACAGACTGGTGAAGTGGACCTTAATGAGCCGGATTATCTGCGTACCCGCGGAGCACTTCTGCTGACTCTTGAGCGTCCCCGGGAAGCATACGATGTTCTGCGGAAGGTTGTGGACAGTCCCGGCGCAACTCTCGACGATTACCGGAATCTGATCGATGCCGCCGCAACCACAGCGGACAATCAACTCCTCGCTGATACCGTGGAATTGGCCTTGAAAGTTTACCCCGGTGATCTTGATCTCATGCGCACTGCCGGATCGGCATGGCGCAATGTCGGCCAGCCTTTGAAGGCTTACCGGATTTACCGTGAGTTGCTGACAAAAGTGCAGGAACAGCAGGATATAATTGATATGTTGCTGGCTGCCTCGGAAACTCAGGATTTAAATCTGGGCAAACAGGCCGCAGCATATGCTGTTAAGATCGCTCCGGACGATGTGACTGTTATCGCGCAGGCCGGTGAGATTATGCTTTGGCTCAACTCTCCCAAGGACAGCTATCCCTACTACAAAAAGGCCGCGATCATGACCGGGGGTAACCGCGAATACGTGATGAACCTGATTCAGGTTGCATCGTATACTGCGGATAAGAGTATTTTCCGTGACGCAGCCGAGACTGCCATTGAGTTGCGTCCCGATGATGAACAGGTCGGACTGCTGGCTGCCGCTGTCTGGACTGCTGCCGGGGATACCCGGAAAGCCGAGCTGCTTCTGGCCCGTTTCGCCGGGCAGGGAACCAAAAATCTGGAGACCTTGCGTAAGTGGGCTGACTTTGCAGATCAGGCCGGACTGATTGAAGAAGCTTACAGGATTTACGATGAGCTTTATTCTCGTGGCTACAAGCGCAAGGAGATACGGGAACCCTTGGCCAGACTGGCTGAATGGACCGAGCGACCGTTAGTTGCAGCTAAAATTTACGGGGAGATTTCTGATGAATCGCCGCGTGATTTTGAGCTTGCCAAAAAGGCCGCTAAAGCATGGTCCGATGCCGGGGAGTACGTAAAATCAGCCGTTTACTATGAACGGGCTGCTGCTTTAAAGCCTGATGATTATGACCTGAAGCTGGAACTGGCGAAAGTTTACGGTTTCGGAGGAAATGTTGAAGGACAGATCAGGCTTTTCAAAGAGTTGCAGGCAGCCGGTAAATTGCCGGAAACGGAACAGGTGGAGCTGGCAAGGGCCTATCTTGATGCCCGTCAGCCGGAATCTGCATTACAGATTCTGGAACCTTATGCCCGCTTGAAGAAGCTGCCCCGTTTCGAAGGATTTCTGCTGGCGTCTGCTTTGCAGATGGCCGGGCGGGGAAGCGAAGCTTCTGATGTTTATAAAAGGTTGAAAAAAGAGTACTATAAGGACGAAATCTTCCTGGCGCGTCTGGGGGCGGAAGCCTTGTTCAACAATTTCCAGACCGATGCTTATGATCTTTTCGAGGCGGCTCTCAAGATCAACCCGGAGAACCACACCTCGCTCAAAGGGCTGGGTATTATTCTTGGAGAGCGGGAAGAGTATAAGCGTGCAGCCTCCAAGTTGCGGAAATACCTTAGACTTGTTCCCGGTGATGCGGAAGGGCGTTATCAGCTTGGTGAGATCTACAGACTCATGGGGCGTGAAAATGATGCCGTCCGCGAGTTCAAGCGTGCTGCCCGGATTATCCGCCGTGACGAACGCAGGAAGAATACGGATAAGAATTTAAAGAGGATCGACAGGTAAAGTTTTGAAGCAAGCAGTTGTCTGTTTTTTTCTTTTCATGACGGTTTTGCTCCCGGTCATGCATGTGTCTCCGCTTCTGGCGGAAGACAATACAGCTGTGCTTGCCGCTAAAGAGCAGGACAGAATCTGGACTGTGCGGGTCAGCTCTTTCACACGGGCTGATACGGCGTGGGGTTTTATGTCCTACCTTAAAGACGAAGGCTACAATCCGGTTATGGTGGCCCTCTTTGATGACAAGGGAACTCTCTGGCGGGTGGTCCAGATCGGGGATTACCCTACCCGTAGTCAGGCCCGTGCTGCCGGAGGTGATTTCAAAAAGAGAACCGGGCTTACTTATCTTGTAAGGTCCATGTCTTCCGCCATGCTGGCAAGGCGCACCCTGGAATCGCGCAGAACCCCGTTGCCGACATGGTCGGTAATGTCAGAGGATTCCGCGACAAGTGCTGCCAAGGCAAAGCCGGAGCTTGTAGGCGCACCGGAATCTCTGTTTTACGAGCTGGATCAGGGTGATATTCTGCGGGCCACAGGGCATAGGCAGCAGAATGTGATTCTGGCCCGCATCATGATCCGCCGGGGATATGTTGATGATGGTTTGCGTCTTTATGCCAGACTGCTGCGTATTTATCCTGATGATCTGGAACTGCGTGAGGAATTCATCGGTGCTCTCATTGATGCCGGAGAATACGAAAAGGCTGAATCCATGCTTCGGGAATGGCTGGGGGATGATCCGGCCTCACCCCGCGCACTCAGGCAGGAAGCCCGTTTGCGTCTGGCTGTAGGGGATTATTCTGTCCAGCTGAATACTCTGGATTATCTGTTGCGGCTGCGGCCCGGAGATACAGATTCCATTTCCAACAAGGCATACAGCAGCCAGCAGGGCGGAGACTGGCTTGGTGCTATCGAAAGCTTTTCCGAACTTGTTGACGCTGAGCCTGATAATTTCGAAGCAAGGCAGGCTCTTTCAAATCTGCTCAAGGAACGCAGGCCGCGTCTGACACTGACCCCCAGTGTCTACATGCAGTCTGATGAGTCGATTACAACTACGCTCGGCAGCCGTTTTTCAATGCAGATCACCGACCAGACCCGTGGTGAATTTTATTACGCCAACACCCGGATCTATCGACCGCAGGGAGATGGGGTCGAAAAGATCAATAAGGATGTTAATCAGGCTGCACTTCTCTTGAAGCGAGATTTTACCCGCACCTTTACCGGAGTTGCGGGATTGGGAGCCTACGAGGGAACCGCTTCCGGTATTTCCGGTGCTCTTGGTTTTGATTGGCGGATTCATGATCCCGGAACATTCTCCGCCATGATCGACTACAATAATCCGTGGCTGGATGAACCTACCGCCGCAAATTATGAGGGCCGCTACAATCAGCTGTCGCTGACCTATGACGGTTTCTACGACAACGTCTGGGGATTGTATCTGAATGGCCAGCTGCGTCAGTACCAGCTTGAATCGGAAAAGAACTACGGGACCAAGGGGATTTACAATGTCATCCTGACCCGCAGGATTCTTGAGGACCCGGATTTGTTTGTCTCCTACTCATTCTACCGTTCGCATTTCAAGTATGACGATGATAATTTCAGGCCTTTTACCGTGCTGGAGGATGAAAGCATTCATACTCTGAGTGCCAGCTTTTCCAAGTCTCTTTGCGATATCCTTGTATTACAGGCTTCAGGAGGCATAAGGCTGGATGAGTTCAAGAACAGCCCCAGCTATTTCGGCGGACCGTCGTTGGCATTGAGGCTGGGCCGTTTTGAGTTGGATCTTAACTATGAATACAGCAGTGATTCCGGACTTGCCGGTGGCGGTGAAACCCATTTGTTAAGCGGAGGTATCGGCTTTGTCTTTTAATGGGAGTGCCTTGTTTCCGGTGTTTTGCCAGCTGCATGGTTGCATTTTGCAAAAAATAGATAATCTTCGGGCCGGTAGATATGTTTAAAATCAATTCATCTGCTAAAAAATATAAACTTTCCAAGTATTTCGAAGTGCTGTTAGGCCTTGTTGCCATTACTGCTGTCAATCTGCTTTTCTTTAGAGCTGATCCGGGATTTGTTTCGGTTTCTCCTCATCCGTACTGGATTGTAATTCTGCTCACTGCCACCCGTTACGGCTTTGCCGGGGGGCTTTTCTCCGGGATTATGTCCGCGCTGTTTTTTCTGGTTTTTAATAGCTTGTCCATACCGGATATTGAGCTGATTGATTTCCGCTCCCTCAGCATGTGGGGGAAACCGATTTTATTTTTCCTGGTAGGTGTCGTTCTGGGGGAAATGCGCCAGCTTCATATTCGCGAGTATGACGCAGTCTGTGAGGAAAGGGATGCTTTCCATGATGCCTTTGATAAAGTCAAAATCAAGTATGACATTCTGAGCGAAGCAAAGCAGGAGCTGGATAGCAAAATCCTTTCACAGGAAAGTACTCTTGGTACTCTTTATGAGGCTGCTCAGGGGCTGCGTACATTGAGCATGGACAGTATTTACCCGGCAGTACTGGAGATTCTGCGGGAATTTATGGATGTGGAAGATTGTTCCATTTATTTGCTGGACGGTACTGAATTCCGGCTTGATACGGCTCTTCGGCATAGCAAAGGTTATCTTCCCGAGCGGGTTCCACTGGGAGAGAGTCTGATGAGCATCGCCGCAGGCCGGAAGAAAGCTGTATCAATCAGGGATGTTGCCAGCACAGAGAGTATGCCCGGCGGGATTATTATTTCCGCGCCGATCATGGCAGATAACCATTCCCATGTGGTGGGCGTGCTTAATGTCGAGAAGATGCCATTTTTGAAATTTACCAGTGATTCAGTGCGTGTGGCCGGGCTGGTTGCGGACTGGTGCGGCAGCAGTGTTGAAAATGCCACCGTTTTTGCCGAAACCAAGCATAAGCTTATCGCCGACGAGATTACAGACGCCTATACCTATGACTATTTCCTGCGCAGGTTGCGTGAGGAGTTTGTGCGTGCCCGGCGTTATGAGCTGGACCTGTCCCTGATTATGCTCGAATTTCCGGGGCTTTCTAATGCCTCTGACGAAGGGCGCGATGAAGTGCTTATGGCTTTCAGTATGATCCTTAAGAACCAGATTCGTGAAATTGATATCCTGTTCATGAGTGATGAGCCGGGGGCTTTTTTTATGATTCTTCCCACCACCCCCGCAGCAGGAGCACGGGTTGTGGTCAACAACCTGCTTAGTTCCTTCAAGGCCCTCAGTGTGATGGCTTTTGAAACAGACCAGAATCTTGTGGAGCTTCGGGCCGGAGTAGCCGGGTATGCTCTTGGCATGGAAGATCCTGAAGAATTGGTCACGAATGTGAAAGAGGACATGGTCAGTGTACTTTTTGCGGAGTAGGGTAATCAGAATGGCGCGTTTGCGCATGCTGGGATCTTTTGCTGCTTCCTACTTTTTTGAGGGGGGAGTCGTCTGGCTGTACCTGAACAGGGAAGCGGTATACTGGTATGTTTACGCCGCAATTGCAGCTCATATTTTTTCCGGTTTGTCCTTTATACTTTTCACTGCTCCCAAGCCGCGGGCCTTGCCCGGAATGGGTTTCTATTATCCTC
>PPCM01000674.1_pt1 | contig 23846 bp, 19 predicted proteins | sample 1555541 | NCBI WGS metagenome assembly PPCM01 (sample SAMN05284479, study PRJNA326546) | Marine sediment metagenome, whole genome shotgun sequencing project. | isolation source: marine sediment | place: Germany: Wadden Sea | collected 2012-09-05 | reverse complement strand
GCGGCCCCCATGGCACCCCAGTACTTCTCGCCGCCGTTAAGGGGCCGGAGGACCTCGGGGGTGGGACAGGCGGGGGCGGGGGTCTCGGCTGCAATCGTGACGGGCTCGGGCGGGGGGCGGGTGTCGTCGACGCCGCCCTTGGCGAGCTTGAAGGCGCAGTTGGCCTTGATCCAGTCAAGCTCGAGCGGGGCAAGGTTACGGCGGAGTACGGCGCCAGTATCGACCGCGTGGACGCAGGACGTCTGGGGATCGTAGTACCCGTCCCCGACGAAGTACGTGCCCTCAGGGTGCTGCGGATGGGGGTACTTGCCGATTCCGCCGCTGATCTCGCTCCGTAGCAGGTGGTTGCTTTCTGTGATGTAGCCCCAGGGCTCGTCCGTGGTGAATTCAAGCCCGTCCTCAAAGATGAACTTGAAAGACTTGAGCTCGCCGTGTTCCCAGATGCCTACGACCTTCCCATCGCCCGGATAGTAGAGAGTGCCCTCACCATCATACTCTCCTTCGCGAAAGTTGCCAACATACAGCGCGCCGGTATCGCTCTTCAGCTTGCCGTGTCCGTCGGGGCGCCCGTTCTTGATTGGGCCTTCGTAGTTCTCAAGTTTCTCCATCGTTGGTGCTGTTTCTCCTTCTTCTGGAAAATGAAGAAATCAGGAACCTCCAGCAAAAAACAAGCCAGCACAGCCCACGACCCCGCACGTCTCCAGGCCGCCAATCTAGCTTGTCACGTGAGTATGTACATTTACAGTCCTAACACGCGCACCCGCCCTCTTCGGGGGGCTTGATGTCGGACGCCGCGCCGAGCCGGACGCCGCTGCTCTCGCTGGTGAGATCGAGGCCCTGATTCTTGACCTTCTTATAGATCTCCGCGGCCGAGTTCTTGAAGGCGTCCTCGACGTGCTTGGCCGTCTTGCTCGACGTCTCAAGGAACGACAGGCCGTTCTCCTCCGCGAACTTCTTCCCCTCCTCGTACGTCACGGCGCGGCGGTGCTCGAGGTCGCTCTTGTTTCCAATGAGCATGATAGTCATGTCAGACGAAGCGTGCTGCCTGGCGTCCATCAGCCAATTAGACAGATGCTCGAACGTGTCTCGCCTCGTGATGTCGTACACCAACAGGGCACCGGCGGCGCCGCGGTAGTACGCGCGAGTGATGGACCGGAAGGCCTCCTGCCCTGCAGTGTCCCAGATCTGGAGCTTGACATGCTTCTCCTCAACGGTGATCATGCGCGCACCGAATTCTACACCAATGGTCAGGTCGTGGATGGGTTGGAAGCTGAGTAAGTCAGGCTAGAGCGAGAACAAACCGGCTGTCAGTGAATCGCAAGAGAAGGCAGGACTTTCCGACACCTGTGTGAGCTGGAATCGGATGCGTGGAGGTACATACTGGTATCGCCGATGATGATGTACTTAAAAAGGTAATCGTACGCAGTCATCGAGTCCTTGAAATGGGTGCTGAACTTATTTATACTTCGTGTATAACCCCCACATATACCGCTAGTGCAGCCAGTAAATGGTAGCGTGAACGGCTAGGCATAGTTTTTTACGCAATTATTCCGGCAGCGAAAAAAAAATCAGACCGTAATCTCCGGCGACCGTCGAGGAAAGATCCGCAGGACACTTCACAAATGAGACGAGCATAGCTGGACAATGGACCACGCCGCTGACCTTGGAGGCTGTATGGCAATCTGAAGTGGAGATCACGTTTCTCCAGAGGGGCTCACTCGGACGCGACCCACAGCCCCGCTATAGTGGCATCCACTGAGGGAAGCGGGTTGCATGAAGAGTAGCAAATTTGAGAGAGGTAAGGTGAGGGGACCATGAATCAGTTTCGTGACTCGGAAGCCCGATTGGTTGCTTGATGATGAATTTCTCACACATTCAAGACTAAACTACGGTTACCGTAGTAGCCGGCCGATGGCCCGTCCACCGCCTATCATTAAGAAGCATGTCGCGATATTTCATTTATAGCTATCAACGAGCAACAACTCCTGATTACCCGATAATGAGCGATCCCGCAGTTAACGAACCAATGAACGATGAGCCTATATCCAATGGGGAGCCCGTTGTTCGCGTACAACGAGAAGGTAGCAAGAGCCCTATCAGTTCCCACCCCTTCAAGTATTTTGATGTGCCGTGGCCCCCCAGAGAGGAGCATATAGCCGAGATCGCCGAGACCATGCGGAAGTCCGAGGGCACGCTGCTTCCGGACACTCCTCTCTTCCTCCGCACGCTGGAAGAGGCGACGCGACTCCTCAAGGAGCGACCAAACATTGTCGACATCGGCGTGGAGGGCGACCAACGGCTCACCGTGGTCGGGGACGTCCACGGGCAGTTCTTCGACGTGTGTCAGATCTTCGGCCTGGCGAGCGGGTTCGTCTCCGACCAGCGCATGTTCCTCTTCAACGGCGATCTCATCGATCGCGGATCCTTCGGCGTTGAGATCCTGTTCATCATCATGTACCAGCTCATTGCGCGCCCCGACCGCATGTTCGTCAACCGCGGCAACCACGAGTCGTCGTACTGCACGCGGGACTACGGCTTCATGAAGGAATGCCTCACCAAGTACACCGCTGAGTCCGGAGCCTTCGACGCGAGCCTCAGACTCTTCCGCGCGTTGCCCATCGGGACGCGCGTCCAGAGCAGCATCTTCGTCGTCCACGGCGGGATTTGGGAGGACCTCTCCATCACGCTCGAAGACATTCAGAAGATGGACAGAGACTTTGACTTCAGCGCGGACGTCGAGACCGAGGTCACGCCCCTCATGCAGGCGCTGTGGTCTGACCCAGACCCCGCCAACGGTCTGTCGCCCTCCTTCAGGCCGTATGTCCGGAAGTTTGGGCCCGATCGTACAGCACAGTTCCTGGATACCAACAAACTCGACTTCCTGGTGCGGTCACATGAGATGGTCAACAACGGGTACACATCACACCATAATGACACCATGTGCACGCTGTTCAGCGCTCCTAACTACATGCGCGCCAAGAACAACGGGGCCATCATGATGATCGCGCCCGCCGCGGACGAGCCGCTCGGGATCACCATGGAGGCCGTGTCATACATCGCCGCACAGTGCCCCGAGACGTATCCGTATCTGTCGTGCGTCGCTATTTAATGTTGATTTTGATAAACTCCCGCCAGCTCGTTCCTCACGCTCATTCGTTCGGAATCAGAGGCTTATGGTTGGTAGAACAGGGGGCCGCACAACTTTCAACACATGTGGCTTCTCGTTTCGTGGTACAGCAGGTTGGGGGATCCACATGATGGATCAGCATCTGCAGTGGGCGCCAACCCTGCCAACAACAGCTCCTGTCTGGGCTGCAAAGAATATGCCCGTGTGGTAAGGTGACCAGGTCCAATGCGGTCACCGCGAGTCCTGCTGCAGCTTGCCCAGGTGGCTCACGATGTCTGCCACGCGCCGCACGGCCTCCGTCATCGAATCCATCTCCTCCTGGTGGTACTCGGCCTGAGCAATCCGGTCAAAATGGTCCTCGGTAGCCACAAACCCTTCCACATCGTCCGTAGCGGCCAGCTCGTCGTTGATGTCGGGGAAATCGACGTTGAACTTGATCTGGGAGATGGCCATGTCCGTCTGAACGGCCCTGAGCTTGGCCATCTCCTTCATAACCTTCCGAGTGTTCATTCCGAACGCCCGACACTCCCCCGAAGTGAATTTTGTGTGTAGGTTCGTCAGCGTCTGCTCCACAGCTTCGAAATCGTGGTCCATGGCGTCAATTGTGTTCTGAACTTCGAATTATATCCCCGACACAACCCAACCCACCACCACCCCGACCACCACCACCCACTGCCCCAACGTGTCCCATTGCCGCGTGTCTATTTACCCCTCAATCCTCGAACCCGAACCTGATCTCCCGAACAGGTCCGGTGTACACCGGGCTCATCGTGTGCAGCACGGGCTTGTTCTTCGGGGGCTTGGTGTCCCTGCTGCTGATGTTGCTGATCGGCGCCGTGTACTTCTCCGGGTGGTATTTCGGTACCGGTGTGAAGTTCCCATCCCGACCCGACTTGCACGGCGTCGCTCCTCTGAAGACGGCCTTTGATGACTTTGGCCTCTTCGGCACGGGCTTGGTCTTGGCCCCCCCGGCGCCCATCCACACCTTCTCGTCGAATATCATGCCCCCGCTCCCCACACGGATCGGCCCGCCCCGATTCTTCTTCTTGGACTCGCGCGCGTCCTTTCTGTCCTGCTTGAGCTTGGCGTCGTAGTCCTCCTTCATGTGTTTGGGGTACTCCTTCTGGAATGTAGACCCGTCCACTGCTGTCTGGGGCCGGATCAGACCAAACTGCTTGCCGGCGCGCTCCTTCTTGACGGGCACCGTCTTTGGTGAGAAGTGCTCGGGCGGGGGGTGGAACGTCCCGTATGCTGATCCCTTGCCGGACGCCTTGGCGGGCACGCCGGGGTTCTTGAGGTCCCCGTGCAGAAAATGCTTCTTCTCCTTCTTGGGCCGATCAGTCCACTTCTCCCCGACAGCAAGCGTGGTGAATTTGGAGAAGGACTCAACGGGTCGCCCCGCTACAAAGTTTTTCTTCTTCTGCTTTGCGCCCGAGAGGAAAATATTCTTTGGTTCCTTGTATTTTTCGCCCGAAATGACGTAAATGGGCTTCGAAAAGCTACCATCAGTCGGTTTCACATATGGTTCGGGCCTTTTAGCAGGCATTGCTCGTTATTTCTGTTGTTGCTATAAAAAATGAGGGTAGGTGAGTGAGGGATTGTGGAGCGAGTTTGCGGCGTCCAGTGAGGGAGACTAAGGGGAGCTTTATGCTGGGATGCGCTGTCAGTGCTTATTGCCGGCGTCGTAAATGGACCTTATAAAACAATGAAACAACAAAGTGTCTCATACCCCGTGTGCATTGGATATATACCACCATCTCTATCCGCTGACAGCCAATATTCTTTAATCCGATTCGCTGTCAGTGTGTCGAACCTCAGTGGCTGTTACACGCATGCGGCTCTCCTTCATCTCTGGTGACCTCAATGAGTTCTATTTGCAGCTGGGCATTGTCTTTTTCCCTCTTCTCAATGTTCTCGCGTTCTTCAGCCCCTTTCTCGGTGAAATGTCTCTCCCTGTCGCTCTAGCCCTCTTGATGCTCTCGTTCTGCACCACCGGACACTACTTTGTCCAGTTCACCATGTACCGGCCCTTCACCCGTGGTGGCGGCCCCAAGCCCCGTCGCTCGTGGCTCCCGTCCCGTCGTACCTCCTCCCCGGACGCGACTTTCCGCACCATGCGTGTCCCGCGGCCGTCGCGCGCCTCTATCGCAGCGCTCCGGTCGTTCGACGTTGTCTCTGTGGCGCTTCTCGTTGCCCCAGCTCTCTGTGGTAAAGCCTTTCCCCACAGGATCGGGTCCGCCGCCATGGCTCTCGCCGGGAAGGCCCTCATCAATATCATGTCCCGTCATGGTGAGTGGCGCACGGCCCAGGAGATCCGCTGGGCCCAGGCACCGTATGACGCTCTCTTTGAGGCGACCGCCGGCTCAGTGCCGTCTACAACGGTCGGGTGCCAGACGGGGACAAGCGGGACTGAGGGCCGTGCGCTACCGGCGTTCATGTACTCGCCAACTGGAACCACACGCTGATTCGGATTCGGTTAGCGGCTAATAAATTTATTGATTTCGTGTTGTTTTGCACTGGCGCACCAGCCCACTCTAGACAGCCGATACACCCCTAGCATCGCCCATTGGCGACGCCATTTGTCAATGTTCAATTCTCACAGCTCTCTTGTGAGCCGCATGACATCTGACGACGAGCTCTACCTGTCCGCTCTGCACGAGCTGCAGCGTACAGACGATACTGGTGCAGAGGAGTGGGCTAATATCACGCCACTCGTTCGTGACCGGATGTTGATGATGCAAGGCCTTGCTCTGAGGCAGCAGGGCCAGATAGAGCGGCTTTGTGACCTTGTTGCGCAACAAAAGGATGCTGTACAGCAGCGTGACCTGTCCATCCGTCGCCTTCGCGAGACGCTGGCCGATGCAGACCTCAAGGCGGACGCAACATTCCAGCGCATCGAGCGTCTGACCGACCTGCTGGCCCAAATCAAGCCGGCGCCGGCACCACAGGACGTTATGGACGCGTTCTTCGCCAAGATCGACCGGGACAAGGCCTCGCGGCTGACAAGCGACGCCGCCGTCGCCCGCCAACTCAATGATCTGAATGCGAAACTGGACGACATCCAGCCCGGCCTCGTCGAGGAGCACGAACGAGACGCGCTCCTGCAACGCCAGCTCTCACAGTTAGCGGAGTGGGGCGCGATTTACCAGGACGCGCTCGACGAGCTCGAGGCCGAAAACATCGACCCCGCTGCCGTCGACGAGGCCTTGAAACAGAAGGTTGACCGGCCCAGTCTAGAGGCCGTGTTGGACCACGCGGTCCGCATGATCGAGGAGAAGCAGGACGCGGGCGAGTTCGACGACGCCATCGCCGCCCTCCAAAAAGAGGTAGAGGTTGTTGAACGGGGAGCGAAAGAGGTCACCGACCACATCGCCGTCAAGAGCAGGCGACAGGACTACAGCTCAGAACTTAGGAGCCTGGCCGAACAGATGAAGGCGGCACGGGAGAAGGTCGGTCGGAGGAGGCCGCTCCAGACCGAGCAGCTCAGCAGTGCAGCCTCTCCAGGCCGAGGAAGATTAGATGTAAAGTAGAAAGTGGGTCGGGTGGGTGCCAGGCGGCGGGTGGGTGGGGTCGGGTGGTTTGTGGGCTGTGCGTCAGCGTCCCCGGGGTCGACTCGTCTTCTTTACTCCAAGAATATCGCCCAACCTCAATATGGTTGACCCTGTTAAAGGGATCAAACGAATGCAATGTAGATTCTCTGACCCCCCATGGGTACAACGCAACACCCGTCTCGTGTAAAAGATCTTGGCCCAAATGCTGCTTTCTTTATCATTGTTTCATCAACACAGTCAAAGATGTCCGATTAATATCCCGAGATGTACCCAGTGCAAACAAAGTTTGGCAATGTAAGAGCCGTCAGTAGGACTCTCAAGGATGGACCAGATGGTCAATATTATGTCTGCTCGTTGAGTTTTTAACACTTCTCAAATCTTCACGAATTGTCAAATATCAACCTACCGACTGGTTTGCAAATTTATCCAATACATATATGCCTCTATCGCATTGACTCATCCTTATACCCATAATCATTGGGCCTCATTTTACCTATTACACCTCGTCTTTCCACATGGGCGACCTAGACATGGATCATGAATATGAATTTTGCCAGATTCGGACATCGTGTTCTCATCAAGAACTAGTTGCACGTTGTAGATAGTAGAGCCCATAATACGATTGCGAATATATATACATGACTGAATAATGATCTTTATCATTATCGAGCATCGGTGGTCTAGGGGTATGATTCCTGCTTAGGGTGCAGGAGGTCCCGGGTTCAAATCCCGGCCGATGCCAAGTTTTTCATTTTGTAAAACGAGGGCCAGCGTCTTGTTTATAATATGTATGCGATTGTGTATACTATGTTGCTAGTTCACAAACAAATTACGTCCACTGTACGAAAATCCCCTGTTTCGGTATACCCGTTCGTAATCCGCTTTTATATAAATTATTGCGTTGCCAAACAACTGGTGGTTGACTCTCCTACAAGCCATTGTCAGCATGAATGAATCGTCAGGCACATAGCGTGGGATATTGATGTGATACTCCCCGAGGTAGCCCATGAACTTCATTCGGTTGACATGCCTACCCTTCCCACTGGCCAGTGTTCCCATCCCCGGTGTGTGCCATTGTGGGAACGGGTGGGTGTCATATTCATCATCAGTGTGAGGGACATATATGGGGTCACGGTGCGACACCCTATCCAACCATCTGCTTTCACTGGTCAGGCAAGTCATTAACTTGTGGGCGCATCATATAAGAACATTAAAAATTAAGAAAACGGTAAACCCGACAGATAGCGGATAATACACGGAAACCAGCTTTACAGGGTTAACTCAGCCACGTGCAGGGGACGGACCGAGCCTATCTTCCCCCGAACGCCCTAAAAGCGAGTCTCTAAGATGGTAACTGTTTATTATCCATCTCTGGCATGTCAACGACTGCCTTGACTCAACCCTGTGATACCATCCCCCAGTCCCTCACAGCACCAGGTGCCCGCTATCGATGAACGACGACCTGAACGCGCCCATGTGAGGCACATGATATATAATGTCCTTTCCACGCCCGTGATGCCCGTCTACCGGGCCGGCTATGACCGGCGGCATCTTCTCGGGGACAGACGCCGTCGCGGGCCGCCCCACCGAATCTGTGAAGGTTCCACCGTCCGATACGTCGCCTGCTATAAAGAAGTCTGATGGTGTCATGAAGAATGTGGTGAACTCGCCCGGGAGGATCCACGTGATGCCCGGGAGGCGCAGGGGGACGAGAGACGGGACCACGGCAGCGGCAGACCCGACGCCCAGCTTCCCCATGGCGTTGTTGCCGAGCGCGAACCACATCCCGTCGACGTTCATAACGAACATGCTGCCCCAACCGGTGGCGATTCGAGCGACGGGCCAGGGGTAGATGACCTCGGTGGGCATGTGGAGCCGGGCGGCGGGGAACGGGCATAAATGGTGGGTATTATCGCCGGCCATTAATATATGCCCGTCAGATATAAACACGGACGACGCACCGGACGAGATGACGGACGTAACGGGGAACGGGAGCTCTAGGGGCGCGGGGACGGTGTCGAGGTCAGGGGCCGAGTCGCCCAGCCCCAGGCAGTCACACTCGTTCTGACCCCAGGCCAGGCAGCGGCCGTCGACGTCCGTCACGAACACGGATCCTGAAGAGCATCGGGCGCGGTGCGGGGCGAAGGCGGCGGGGAGGTCGACCGGGGCGAAGGTCGGATCATGGGGCGGGGCGGGGCGGCCCAGCTGCCCGAACTCGTTGTCACCGGCAGTTAGTAACTGTCCATCATCGGTAAATGCGAACGACACCCCCTCGCAGCAGGTTATTCGGGTGACCCCCGCCCCGTCGAGACTGTCCACCCGCACCCAACCCTGCCCCTCCCCCGCCATAACATGCCACGCAGGAGGGCCCCCATCGCCGGGTATGTCCTTAATGAAGGCCAGCTCGGCCCCGACGGCCACATCGACTGCCGTAGAGGACAAGAGTCGACGGGTGGGGAAGAACTCCTCGCGCGTCACCAACCCAAACTTATTATGGACGTTGGAACCCCAGACGTATAGCCCGCGGGCCGTGACCGCCGCCTGAGATCCCAGATACGTCTCAAACTTGCTTACTGCCGGCAATCTGACCCAGCAAGGAGTCATTGTCCACGAACCCCTTGCCATTGAGTCGAATTGCCGGGATACATTCGGCCCCGTCCCGAAGAGCCGCCCCTCGAACAATCTGTACTCCCCCATAGCCTCATCGTGCCGCTCAACTGACCGATTCATGGAATCTTGAGCGAGTTTGGTCTTTCGGCATATGAACCAGGCCGCGGGGTCTGCCTCGGCAGCGAGGAAGGCGGTGGCGATCAACGGGGCCCGGAGAGCCCACATGACGGGCTCAGTGACGCCTTGACGCGATGTGTCCACCTCCAGGGGTGACCTAGCCACCCCGATACACGCCGTGAGCACCCGGACGGCCGACTCGAGCGCTGAACGGAGGAGAGACACGTTGGCAGCCCCGCCGGCCGACCCCACGAAGCCCCGCATCTCAGCGGCGAGGGTGGTGAGGGAATGGACGAAATGCGGGACTGAGGGACGGGACGGTGCCAACCGGTCAGACGTGGGGAAGGGGCGGCCCAGCTTCAGCTCATTGAAGGCATCGTACAGCGCCTGGAGCGCCTGTTCAAGCTCGTTGACAATGTTGCCCGGCAGCGAGTCCGCAAGAGCGTGGGCATGCCCGATGAGGTCGCTCAAACGGAGCGTTAGCGAGACGTACTGCTCAATCATCACATTCAACCTCTTCTTGCCCTTTGTAACGAAGTCATCAAGCGTTAGGCGCGCCGATATAAGCTGCCCATGCGCTTCACGGACACTTTGGGCGAAGAAGTCACCGCCATCAGCCGTTGAGAGGATCTCAACATCCCGAATAGACTCCGATATCGATATATTAATGCGTCCGATCTCACGAACCAAGTCAAGCAGAGACATAATCCGTGTAGCCCGACTTAGCGCTTGATTTGTCTTTCAACTGGTCATTGTTTATAGACGATTTGAACATGGTTTTGTGTTGCTACTAACGGCGAGCCGGGGACATAGCTTGGTCCCCGTTCACATAATTGTTCAGTCGCTTATTTACAGTTTTCATATTTATTTTAGATTGAGATTGCACTGACGTCACGCCAGACCATCCATCATGACCAGTTCTCATCGCGATTCATCGTCTGATAACCTGAACAGGCTCGTGGATGACGATTTATTTCCGTGAAGTGGGTCAGATTTATTTCCGGCCGGCTTCCCGTTCAACAAAGTTCCAGATCGATCAGCGCCAGATCCGGTCATCTCGACAGCTGCCCGATGAGCTCGAGCACCCTATCGACGGACGCGCCCTGCACGAGTGTCCTCTTTGACGTCATGATCACCGCTTCCTCCGCCGTGTTGGTGAACTTGATCATGTCGACCCCATGCCGTGATACAGCCCCCCGCCTTGTGAACCCCGCCGCCAGGACCGCGTCTTCAGTGAGGGGAGGCCCCGTGGGCTCCATAGCCTCCTCCCGGACGCGGGTTAGTTCGGGGGCGATGACGTCGGCGAGGGCGGGGGTAGGGATGACGGCGACACCCGTCTCACGGTACATCAGGGCCGCGATGTCCTGACCACAGTCCGGGTGGACCTTGGCGGGGATCACCGTCGGGGCTAGCTCGGGGAAGCTCATCGTAGCCTTGACGGTGGCGGTGGAGGAGAGCAGGCCGGTAGGGAGGGATGGGGTGGGGCCACAGAGAAGGACACGCGCCTGGCAGAACCCCATGATGCGGGGGAAGGCGTCACCCGCGTCGTGGGGCACGACGATGGCCCTGACGGAGCCACCTGAGATCGAGTCCACGGGGCCGAGCCGAACGTATGAGATATGGGGGCCTGTGGGGTTAGAGGGATGGAAGGGCACGACGGAACGCACGATGACGGCACCAGGGACGCCCGGGATGTCGTCATGGCCGCAGGAACAATGGATATAGTAAACCGTGGTGTGAACGGAGAGTAAGTATGAGGAGCACAGCAGACACGCCGCGTCGTCCATCGTGCCGTGGGTCGTCTCGACGGCGGTGACCTCGATGAGCCCGAGGAGAGGCGCGACCTGGCCGGGGTGGAGGGGCAGGAGGCAAAGATAGTGCGGGACGTCGCTGACGTCACTGCAGACCTCCAGGAGACGTGCGGGAACGAAAATAGGGATGTTCTGGAGCACTGGATGCGCGGTAAGCAAGGCCTGAACGAGGAGAAGCGCTTGGTGATGAGGGACGACGATGCAGTGAATGGAATCAGGGTCCACAGAGGGCTGTTCTGAGGATTGCTCGGCTTTCTGAGCATATATCATGATCTTGATGTGGATGAGCGTGACTGTAGTCACCTGAACATCGCCAATCACGCCCTTTTCGACCAACATCCTTCCTGAGAAATAATTCGAACCTGCCATCAGAAGAATGAGGCGCCATCTAACGTGACGCACAGATCACACTGCGGGTCACACTGTGGACCGATTAGCATGCTATTTCCCCATCAACCCGGGGAGCCAACAGGTCGAGGTCAACGAGCATACCATCACGTTGCCTTGGTCGGCATCGTCGGGGGATAATTTACATCGTGATGATCGTCTGAACTAGCCTTCCAGCCCCTTACAGCAGCGGGGCGGACGGGGAGATGACGTCTGGCTCGGGTTCATCAGCCCTTCCCACGGCTTGGTGCTTGGCGATCATCTGGTTGACGCCTGGGACCCCAAAGAGGCCAAACAGAGTGAAGACGTAATGGAAGAGGCCAAACGAGCACAGAGGTGCGCCACACATGCAGCATGGGGTGCAAAGCATCACAATAAGGACGATGTTGCCCATGAACAAGGACGCGAAGAGGCTAGGGGACCGAAGCAGCCGGAACTCGGTGCACGTGGGGTTGGACCCGCCCTTCCACAGACACAGCTCGACAAACGTTATCCCATCGCGTGGGATGGTCTTGATGTGGTCGAGAGCGATCGTGTTGACCGTACGATCATCACAGACGGGGTCCACTGTAGGAAGAGGCCAGGCCTCATCAGAACCGACGCGCTGGATGCGGGCTGAGAACGGGGGGCTGAGGTAGTCGGCAGATTGGAAACAAGTGTACTCGATATTGTCGTAGATGATGCGGTCGGAGTCCATGTTCTCGATGGAGTAGCGGATCTTGCCTGTATTGGCCAGAACACAGGCTATCAGGGCCACGAGAATAACGTGCCTCATGTTTCGGAGATTGAGACTATTTTTTGGAGGACCGAAGAGTCATACAAAAAGGCCATACACCGAGGGATAACACTCGCAGGCTATTACAATGACAGAATCGCTTCTGAGTGTGATACGACCAACGAGGCAATAAATCGCATTTATAAACGGTATAAACCTCATCTATTAGTGTAGACCGGATTGGCGTCACTGGTCTTGTTCGGGCGCGGCAGGGCAATCCAATCACTTGCCTTCACGGTGTGCCCGCCCATCCGCTCCTTGGAGACCGGCACGGGTTGAGACTTGGGTTGGGGCTCGGGCGGGGGCTGGGCTGACTCCACCACCACGTCTTCCGGCACCTTTTCCGGCACCACCTCCGTCTCCGGCGCCATATCGACCTCGGTCCCCTCCATGCTGTCATCACTATCCAGCACGGGCAGGGCCTGTGTGCCGGAATAGACCTTGGGGGTGACTGCCGGGGCCTCACGATCCGTGTCGGACTCGTCAGGCCACTCTACTGGCGGTGGGAGGGCCAGACGTCCCGTCATCAAGGCGATGAGCACGGCGTTGTGGTGGATGACGAAGGCCCGGCCTATGGGCCCGGTGTCGTCGGTCCTGGCGTTATACACGGCTCGAGCCGCCATCACGAGTCGGCCAGGTACCGCATCCAGCCCGTCCGCCACGATCACCAAGGCAGTCGCTGGGTCGAGGTCGGCGGTTGACGTGGGGTTGACGGTCGCCCCGCCGGCCGCCAGTACGAGGGCCTCGAGCTCAGTGTCATCCGTGGCGAAGGTGTAGCGGTGGAACATGGTCGCTCTGGCGGGGTCGGGGTCGACGTCGGCAGGCACGCCCAGGTCGGCCGCCATTGCCAACACGGTCTCGTCGACGGAGGGCCGGAACGCATCGTCGGCGGGGTTGGGTACGGCGGACTCCCCACGAAGGCCCGCCAGCTGCTCCAGGTAGGCGGTGGTAACGGGTATGGACCCATGGACGAGCGCGTGCAGCAGGACAGGGTCGGGTCTGAGGGAGTCGCATACCATGAGATAAGGGGCTTGGGATGGAGACGGGGAGATGCCGAGGATGGAGGCCAGCTCGCTGAACCGGGACGCGGTGGAGCGGGACATCGCACACGCGCCGACGTCGAGCACCACGCGATCAAGCGTGTAGCGCTGTGACTTGGGTCCAAACTGGATCACGTCGCCAACACGGAATGGAACGCCGTCGCCACAGCCGCAGCGGTTCACTGAGGTGCCCGTGCGGGAGTGATCCACCGCTATTATCCCTGTTTTGTCGTTTTTCTTGTCATTTGCCTCCAAGACGGCGTGCTTTCGTGATACAGAGTTATCCGGTATCTGAACGTGTGCTCCACGACGGCCCACCGTAATGGGAAGCTGTGCAAAGTAAAATGGGCCGAACTCCTGGCCCTCAGTCTTCTTCAGAACATAAATGCCGGTCATCTCCCGTTAAGCGACACTCACGCTCGCCAACTCGTCGTCTAATAAATCGACTAACACATATTGTGAGCAGCATCAGTCACTGCTACAGACTATTGACAGATTACTGGTGCTAGTACGGGAAAATGGCGGACACTGTAGAGCGCGTATAAAGTTTCGAAAATCAACAAACAACTGTTGAGAAACCAATGACGAGTGATAGCGGGTCATTGGGTTCCGAAACTGTTAAGGGACTGTCAATCATATTCTCTCGACTGGACGGTTTGGACGAGAAATCGAAAGCAAGTCTTAATACCGACAATTCCGATGAGCTGAACGCTACAGAGCTTGCCAACATCCTTTCAATCGCGTATAGGATCGGCTTAAAGCGTGAACTAGTCCAGAGCTTTGAGGAGGAGTTCATATCACGCGTTTCTGAGGACACAGTCCTGGACACGCTCGGCATCCTCCTCGGGAGCCACGCCTCGCAACACTCCATCAACGCCGTGTACCCCCCGGCCATCGCACACGCCATCGGGTTCGCCATGCAGCGCTTCTCGCTCCTTCTCGCGGCGGACTGGGCCCAGCTAGCCTTCCCCGTTATCGCGCGGTGTATGACGTTTCTGGGACGCGTCGACTCGACCTTCCCGTCAGTACTGCTGGCCAGCGTCGTCGACACGCTTGCCCCCGCCCAATCTGAGATCCTATCGTCCCTGTGTCCGGAAGTCGGGCTCTCTGTGGCCGTCCACCTCCTACAGGGTCACCCCAGCGGCCGCATCCGGGCCCTATCAAGGAAAGCGATCGCCCAGGGCATGCACGCCGTGCCCCGCGCCGAGCTGTGTGAAGCACTGGCCGACCTGCCCGTGGCCGACGCCATCGCCATCCTGTCCCACACTGAATGCTCCATCACCCCCGAGGACGCCGTGCTCGACCTCACCGTGCAGTGGGCGGAGGCCACCGGGGCGACCCCTGCCCAGGTCCGCCAGCATGTCCGGGCGACCGTCCGACTCCCCCACCTGTCCCAGGCAGCCCTCGCCCGCATGGCAGAAGAGAGACTCGTCGACACGGCCGACCTCATCGCCGCCGCCAAGTCCCAGGCCCTGGCCACCCAACCCTCCCCACCCGGGCTCGTCTGGGGGCCCAGGTCTCCCGTCCTCGGGGCGGTTGGGGTGCTCTCGATGGCGGCGACCATCATCTACCCGCCAGTCAACACGGGGCCGTCCACCGCCAATCGGATGACGGGGCACCTCGTCGCCGCCGGGCTCCCCATGGTGACGTGCATCTCGGCCGACTCGACCGACCCGGACCTGCTCCAGCAGATGCTGGACAGCGATATCGTCTTCATCGCCACACCAGTCGTCAACGACGGCGTGTCGGAGGCCGTAGAGGCAGTCACCGCGTCCAAGGCCATCGCAGTGTACACGGCGGACGCTGTACCTGCGGGGTGCGGCCTAGTCACCACCCCCGCCACCCTCCGTCAGGTAACAGACGGCCTGGGTGACGGACCATCAATGTCGACCGTCATGGTCACCACCCCCACTCCGGGCCGGGTCCTCCTGCCCTACAGGTCGGGTGCGGGGTGCGTCACGGCGGGGGCGGGGCCGTGCCTCTGGAACACGGTCTGGCCGGCGGGGGGGTTTCCGGCCGAGTTCGATCTCGTGCGGCGGGTGTTGGGGGTTCTGAGGGCGGAGTTCACACGGCGTCTGGCGGACTGGTGAGGAGCTGGGGGCCATGCAGACTGAGATAATAACCACGAGATAAACTCCATATATAACATTGTACCGTTTATAGTGGATAGTCGGTGGTCAATTTAGGAAATCCCCCTCGATCTTCAGCTTGAGCTGTAGAGCCTGTTGCTCATCGGGACACCCGTCCAGCACGCCCTGCACCAGCCTGTACGCGGCCTCGACGTTCCCTAGCTTGTATGCCAGCAGCGCCTGGTTCAGCTCCGGTTCGTGCCCATCACCGTCCATACCAGCCGCGTAATGGAGACGCGCCGCCTCGACGTTCCCCGCACGCATCTCCAACACACCGAGATTGTTAAGGGCCCCGTGGTGCATGGGGTCGAACGCCAAACAGCAATGTAAGGCGTGCCGCGCCAGCCCCATCTCGCCGAGACTGAGGGCCACGTGAGATATGTTGTACCAGACGTCCGGCAGGTCGGCCGAGGACGCGCGGAGCAGGGACCGCTGGAAGGCCTGGAGGGCAAGGTCACTCTGACCGATGTGGTGACAACATAAACCAATGTTGCACCACACGGGACTCGAACCCGCGTCCATGTGGATCAGACGGGAGTACAGCCTGAGGGCCAGCTCGTAGCGGTCAAAGTAGAATGCGTTGGCTCCGAGGGAAGCGACGGCCTCGACGTTGGTCGGGTCGGCCCGGGTGACGGCTTGATACAGCTTCTCGGCGGCCAGCACGTCTCCCAGGGCGTCTGCCACGCGTGCCTGACACAGCAGTAGTGTGGGGGCTGCGGGGAATGTCTGTAGTCCGCGGTCCAGCAGTTCCCGAGCCCCTAGAGGCTGGTCCCGCCGCATGAAGACTCTGGAGTACTCAGCATACAGCCCCACGGACGGAGCCATATCGATGGCCTTGACGTAGTGCCGCTCGGCCTCCGCCAATGCCCCGAGCGCGTAGTATGCCCGGGCTAGACGGTGGATCCAGAACGCGTCGTTTGGGGTGTGGGTCAGGGCCACGGTAGCTAGCTCGACGGCCCGCGCGGGCTCGTTGGACACGTCGACTAGGTAGTCGGCGAGGATCTTGCTCGTGTGGCGCGCCCCGTATTTCTGGACGTCGATCGCCGCGAGATCGATCTCCCCGCCCTTCTGGAGTTGTGCCATGGACGCTGTGCCCAGCCGCATCACCCGTCCACTCGACGTTAGCGGTCTGGCGGTCCCTTGCCGCACCCCACTCGTCTGTAGCGCCTCCCGACGGGAAGTGTTCAGGCGGCCTTGGGTCCCAGGCCGGATAAAGCCCGTCACTGGCCGGCCGCCCTTCGTCATGGGCCGAGCGGCGGTTGCCTTGCGGTTAATGGCCGTTCCTTGGCGAGCTGTGGTGGCGGTGGAGTGGTTGTCCAGAAGAAGGTCTCCAGCAACCTCCTCATCAATGTCTGGGTAAAAGTTTGGCGGTAAACTGCATACCAGTGCGATCTATGGCACTCATGGCCGATATGGCCTTGCATTTCAGCAGAAACGCAGCCTGGTCGAGGCAATTATGCGCAAGAAGAACAGAACAGATCTCAACGACGTCGTTATACCTTTTGCGTCTATATGATATGTAGGCGCGTGATAAGGGATCCAGCTTATCCATCCCCGTTCCTGAGTTATTGCGGTTTTCTTTTCAACTATAAATGCACTATAAATAAGACAACTCACTTCCGAGTTGCGCAGAGAGAAAACGTGAAATGGTGTCCAAACACGTTCAATCCGCTGCTGGTCGACGCAAGCAGGAGACGAGGAATGCCAGCAACCAGCGTAGAGCACTTCTGCGCGAGAAGCAGAAGGCTAAGCTGAACAAGGCCGCTCCCCGGAGCATTGGAGTCATTTCCCTCTCCAGTAGCCAGGATCCCCGGCAGTTCATTAGACAAGTGATCGAGCACGGCGGCGTAGATACCCTTAGAGCCCCAGGAGAGACGGGGTGGGAGCCTGTTTTTGTTCGTGACCGTGGTCACCGCCAGGCGATCTATCAACTGAAGGCGATTGACGGGGGCAACGTTATGGGAGCCATGGATCTTGTGAAGCTTGTGGACATCGTTGTGTTTCTGATCTCCGGTCGTGACGGTGCGGACGACACGTCCCTGTCCCTTCTGTCAACGCTCAAGATCCAGGGCATCCCCACATGCCTTGGGGTCGTGACCGAGCTGGACGGAATGAAGAAGACTGACCGCAAGGAGGCCCTCGTGGCGCTGCGGACGTTCTTCACGTACAGCACGGCGTCGCGCGACTCTGACGTTATGGAGGTCGACCCCCAGACTCCGGCTGACATCATCGCGTTTATGAGGCGGATCCGGGATTCCGGCCTCAAGCAGGCCATCGCGTGGGTCCGGGCCACTGGCCACGTGTGGGCCGAGGCTGTCGCGGCGACGGAGGACGGCGGCGTGGTGCTGCAGGGGTACACCCGGGGTCGCGGCATCCACCCCAACCGTGTGGGGCACATCACAGGCGTCGGGGACGTGGTCATCGACCGTGTGGAGGTCCTGCAACGGTCCATCCAGAAGGACGGCTCCGTCATGGACACGGTGGTCCGAACGATCGCCCGCACCGCCGATGGGGACGTGCTGGAGGTCGAGGCCGAGAAGGAGGAGGAGGAGGCGCCCATGACCGCGGAGCAGGAGCCCGAGATGGTCACACACGACGTGCTCGCGCCGCAGGGCACCAGCGCGTACCAGGCGGCGTGGTTCGACCAGATGAACGCCATGGCCCCCGCCGACCTGCTCGGGCTCGGTGATGGCAACGACAGCGACATGTCCGACAGCTCTGACGACGAGGACATGCCCATGGACGACGGCGAGGACAGCGACGGGGCTCTCGGGGACGCGGGGCTGCCCGAGGAGACTCCCGAGGAGGCCGCTAACATGAAGCGGCAGATGGCACACGAGGTGCGGGACGCGGTGGACGACGACAGGCAGTACCCCGACGAGATCGACACACCGACCGACGTCCCTGCCAGGAAACGGTTCGCCAAGTTCGTGTCGCTCCGGTCCCTGCGGTCATCAGTATGGCCGATGAAGTACACGCCAGAGGAGTACAGCACCGTGCACACGTACCCAGACTTCAGACAGACCATGGCCGACGCCATCAAGCGGTACGAGGCCGACACCGCCCCCGGCACCGGCGCCACGGAGGGCGACTTGGTCCGCATATTCGTCCAGCCCGACCCCGCCCGACCCGATCTTCTCGCCGACCTGCCCGCCCGGTCGACGAGCTACACCATCGACGGCGTCTCTGTCGAGGACCCCGTCGTCTTCGTCTCGCTCCGGACCCACGAGTGCCGCAAGACTGTCCTCCACGCCCGGGTGTCCCGCCTCGGTGCTGACCGCGCCCCCATCCCCGCCAAGGAGCCCATGATCGCCCATGTCGGGTGGCGCCGCCTCCCCATCTCGCCCGCCTACTACGAGGTACCCAACGGCACGTGGAGCGCCAACCAACGCAAGTTCTCGCGGTTCCTGCATCGTGCGGAGCCTTCCCCCAACCCCGCCGCCCCCGCCGTCAAGGAGCTCGACTACGGCGCCGTCTTCTACGGCCCAACGACGTTCCCCCACTGCCCCGTGGCCATGTTCAGGGCGTCGGCCTACTCGGGCCCCGCTCCCCAGCCAGTCGCCCGCGGGAGCATCACCGCGTGTGACCCGGGCTGTGCCATCCTCAAGCGTGTCGTGCTGACGGGCTACCCCTACCGGGTGAAGAAGAACAAGGCTGTCGTCAGGTTCATGTTCTTCGGACCGGAGGACATCCGCTACTTCAAGCCTGTCGAGCTGGACACGCGCCACGGGCTGCACGGTCACATCACGGCGAGTCTGGGCACCCACGGGTACTTCAAGGCGCTGTTCTCACGGAATATCCATATGACGGACACAGTCAGCATGAAGCTGTGGAAACGGGTGTTCCCCAAGGAGCTGCTCGAGGACGACGACGAGGACGTCGAGGAGGAGGAGATGGAGTAGATTAAATCGGATAATGTACAGCGGAGGGAGCGGGGGAAGCCCACCAAGCGCGATGAACAGCTGGCCTGTGAAACGTTTAACTCCATAAAAAGATAAGTTATTTATCACCGATTCCCTCACAACCGTAAATACCCTTGGTGGTACATCACCGCCAACGCCTTGACCTCCGCCACGAGGTCCGCCTGGGTCTGGTACGGGGCGATGTCTGTCTCGTGGGCCGCGGTGTCCAGCGTCTGGAACGTCGCCTCGCATCCTCTTTGGATGTGGCATTCTCGGTGCAGGAGCCAGAATGACCGGAACTGGTGGAACGAGTTGGTGATGAGGCCCACCCGCTTGAAGGAGTGCTCCACGACCGCGGCGATGCTGTACTCGGCGTTCTCGACGGTCGTCCGGCTGTCATCATCGCGGAGTATCGCTGCTGCAGGGACCCCGGCGGCCAGCAGGTACTGCTCCATCACCTGAGCCTCAGTCTCACCTTGACCGTCCTCAGGGGTGCCGCCAGAGAGGATAAACCGCCCGGCCACACGACCCGCCCGGTAGACGTCGACGGCGGTGTCCAGACGGGCCTGTAGCTCTGGCTGGATCTTGAAGCCATCGCCCAGAGCATAACCAAGAACGATGATAGCGTCATATGGGCCGGGAGTGTCGTTCCCCACAGCCAGGAGACGCCACTCGTACTGCCCTAGCTGCGTGGTGAGCAGCAGGGCGATGTAACACGTCATGAACACGGCCGAAACGATCATCAGAACAGCGCAGAACGCGCAGCAGCAGCACGACACCCGGCGCACCTGGGACAGGCCGATGAGATGCTTCTTACCCTTCCCTGTGGGTGCAGTGCGGGGCGTATGGACGGGCCCGCCGGCCTGGGGCGGCTGGCTAGCAAGGAGGGGGGTGCTGGCTTCCCCGTCGTAGCCGTAAAGGCCGTACGTCGCGCTGGATGCGGCGACAGTCATAAGCGGTGCTTCACACTCTTCGTCAAAGTACTGTATTAGCGTGGACATGCGCTACAAACCTGGATATTCGACCCGATCGACGATTGTACACTCATCCGCCTGCCCTCTGCGGGTTTATGCGATGATACTGAATTGCTAATGCTTCTAGTCATGAATAGTTTAGCGCTCTACTAGCAACAGGCCGCAAGTAACACGGTTGAGACAATTTGCGATTTGTTGACTTCATTTATAGGAGTGCTTTGAGACAAACCCCGAATACAGAGACGCTCATCGCCCGATTGTCGCATGGACGTAGCGTCTACACCACCTTTGATTTGATGAGGAATTTCTTGGTGTTGAGCATCAGCCACACCCCAACCCCGATGAAGAACATCACCTGGAACACCGCGAAGAAGACGACGCGCGTCCCGATGCCGGCGTACCGCGTGCTGAAGCGCTCCTCGCGGGCCTTGGAGTGGTTCTGTTCGAGCTTAATGAGGTTAACTCGCTCGTTGAGGCGCGATACGGAGTTGGCCAGCACCTCGATGTGGCCCCTGCTGGTGGCGTTCTCGTTGGCTTGGTCGTCCGCAGAGATCTTGTTATCCCTGACCTTGATGTGAAGGTTAACTCGCGTGCTGACCTTGGACCGGAGCAGATGCGACACGCAGTGGTGTTTCACGACCACCCGGTACATGCCGTCGATCTGCGCGGTGAACCCGAACCTCCCGTTGTCGTCGTGGGTCTGGGAGCTGTGCAGAATGATGCCGTGGGGATCAACGACCTCAAACATCAGCATCACGGGCTCCAGACGACGCGCGTCCATGCCGCGCCGGTGGTGGGCCTCGGACGCAAAGTCCCATGTGACCGTCACGATGTCGTCGACGAACGTGTCGACGAGGAATTCCCTAGAATCATACCCAGACATGATGAAGTACGCGCACGCGGACTGGACAAGCGAGAGCGCGATTAGCAGCCCAAAAGTTACTGTAGTGATCCTCATTCGGTTTGAATTGTCTTATACCCGGAAGTGGGCTTGTGTCTTTCTTGTTCAGACGTCGGGAGACATGTAATCAATATATCCACCGGGACATGCGGAGATCCGCACTGTGAATCGCGAAGTATGGCGGTCGTCCACAAAAATATGGGTAGATAACTTTATAACCGTAAGCCAATTTTTAGACCTTGTCGGCTTTAAATCAATGTTACAAAGGGGGTGTCCATCACAATACAGCCCGCGGTGCCGGAAACGAGTTGTCGTCCCGTATCCTTGGTATCGCGGGCTGCAGTGCTGGCTGCAGCGCCGGCATCCCGAACGGCCTGAGTCCCAGCCCGGGGTATCCGCCCAGTGTCGGGGGCAACGCGGAGTCCATGTCGACGATAGGGACCATAGCGGGGTGTGCCGGGGCGGGGGCCAGCCGTTCCTCCGCGCGGGGTGCGGGTGTCCGGCGCGTCTTGGCCTTCCTTGCCTGTGGTGCCTTTCCATAAGGCAGCATGGACCGTTGGTAGTCCTCGAGCATGCCCAGCAGTCGAGTGTACTCCGACTCACTCTGCACGGCGTCAGCGATCGCCTCTGTCGCACTGCCCCACAGCTGGGCCATCCTGGACGCTGCCTCGCACGTCACGACGTCTGTTGCCCCAGGATCTGCTGCCAGCTCACCGGGGTCCACCCGGATGCGGGGCAGGGCACGGGTAGGGACGGCAGTGGGCAGTATATTGGGCCGGGGCGGGGCGAGCGCCCGGGGCGGGGGCTGGGGTTGGTGGTTCTGGTGGTCGAGGCAGACAAGTGCAATCTTCCACTCGTTGGTCTCATGCTGGAGGTTGGCGTTCACCTTCCACGTGTTGCACCCACACCCGCCCCGTGGCCGCTTGTGCTCCAGATGCACGGCCTCCAGCGCGGGACGACGTTGGGGATAGTCCACGGCGCTGGGCGGGACAAGCGCCGTCGGGTGGGCCGTCATGCTAGTGGCCCTGGACCTGGCCCGCTGGTTGTCCTCGACGTACTCTGTGCATCGGATGGCCACGGATTTGATCGAATTCTTAATGTTTTTGGTCTGGAAACCGCAGACTTTGACGTATTCCTGCACAAACTCGAACAGCTGTGGCTTATCCTTGAACAGCATTCCTGACTGAGGGATCATCTCCTGCGGCACGTTGGCCCGGAGATTCATCTCGAAAGATGTTGCGACGAAACTTGTGTTTTTTTCGGCTAATCGTTGCGGTTAAATCAGTACCCATTGCTCGTAAACCTGATACATACCACGTATTATGTGTTCACTGTTTTTATAAACACCCAATAACTCCAAGCCCCCAAAAATCTTAACCCCAACAACACCACGACCAAAACTCCAACTGAACTGCACACAGTAAGGCTTAAGCCATGTGTGGCACGACCTGCCCCTTTCTTCAACCTGAAATCGATAATAAGAGGATTTATTTGGCCATTAGCACTCGCACCCGCCGCCGGCGGTGCCCGGCTGGATCAACTCCAGCTCGGCGACGCCGCCCTTCGCGGCCTGCCTGTCCTGGGGCAGCATCTTGGGGATTTCTCTGAACATCTCCTGCACGTTATCGGCACTCTTGGCGGAGGTCTCGATGTAAAGGGCCCCGATCTCATCGGCATAGGCCTTGGCCTCGTCCATGTCCACCTCCCGCTCGTCCGCGAGATCGGACTTGTTGCCGGCGATGGCGATGACGGTGTCAGCGGGTCCCATCGTCCGGAGCTCCTTCACCCAGGCCTTGACCGCGTTGAACGTCCCAGCCTTAGTTATGTCGTACACGATCACGGCCGCAGCGGCATCCCTATAGTACATTGGAATCAACGTGTGATACTGGGTAATTACAGGGGATACAATGCTCAACATACCTTCTCTTGGCCTGCAGTGTCCCAGATGGCATACTTATACGCAATATCGTTAACCACAATGGTCTTGGTCAGGAAAGAGGCACTGTGTCAGGGCGAAAGAGCGGAAAAACTTACCCAATGGTCGATTCCTGCCAAGGACGGAACGTATTTGTAACAAAGCGCAGGACGAGTGATGATTTTCCTACACCGGAGTCTCCAAGAAGCACAATTTTGCAGTCCTTCAGAGTGGACACATCCTGATTCATATTGCTGGTTATCTGAGGTTAAGTTCGAGTTGCAAAAAACGGTACAGTTTATAAGTACACACATTGCCCGACCGACTTCTCGGCCGACAATGTGTAACTTGCTCAACCCCCAGGGATGCGGGGATGAGATAGGATGTCAACGGGACATCCATGGTAGCCTTACTGGCTACTCGTGTGTAGTAGTATCGATGTTTCCGTACGCACTGTGGAGCATGTTCTCGGCAGCCATCACATCGCGGTGGAACGTCTTCCCGCAGGTCCGGCACGTCTTGTACTTGGACCGCTTCTGCGCCTCAGTCTGACGGAGACGTGTGCCGCACCAGGAGCATGTTTGGGATGTGTACATCTCGCTGGTAT
>PPCM01000673.1_pt1 | contig 23860 bp, 19 predicted proteins | sample 1555541 | NCBI WGS metagenome assembly PPCM01 (sample SAMN05284479, study PRJNA326546) | Marine sediment metagenome, whole genome shotgun sequencing project. | isolation source: marine sediment | place: Germany: Wadden Sea | collected 2012-09-05 | reverse complement strand
CCATCGCTTTCTTAGTCAAAGTAACCCCTTTTTCATAAGTTTTCTCAATCATCTTTACAATGGGAGTTAACCCATTCCATGTCATGGATCTGGCGAGACCTAAAACTTTATCAACGCTATTAAGGAGTTCGCCATTCCAATGGTTTTCCAAAACACCCCATACTCTTTCGATAGGGTTGTATTTACTGTGATATGGAGGATAATAAGCTAAGTGTATATCGATTGAATTCGCTATTGCAAAATCAACCAGTCGTTTCATAAATTGACTTCTTCGGCTGTTATTTTCAGGGCCATTGTCCGCATTTATTACAAGTGTATGAGGATTAAACCTCTGTTTCAAAGAGGGCCACAAATCTTCAACAGCATCAACCATAAAATCAGGTGTGACCGCACTTTCGGTAAAATAGAAATAGTTTTCATCATAATCTGGGAGAAAAATGCCAAAAGGTTTTAACACAAATTCCGGAGCAAAATCATGGTCCAGAGATTTTATCCCGCAGCGGCTATACCCCCCTCTGGAATAATTGCCGCCATGGACATTGGCCTTCGTATCAATCGATAATCGAATCACGCCGTCAGTCTCATCCGCCAATCGATTGGTGCTATGAACATGTTCAAATATGGCATCGGTTTCAGCTATCTTTTTTTTGGTAATATTTTCTGGACCTTTTTAAGTTTGAAACCTAACTTGTTCATTTTTATTGATATCGTTCTGTCCGTTGGTAGCTCGTCATCGGTGTAGTACATTTCTGTAATCAACCGTCTCCGAACTTCGGTAGCGGTTATAGGGGAGTATAGGTTCGTACTACGGAAAGTTGGATCGGTCTGACATAGGGGACTCACAATCTGACTGATATCATCCATGAGTTTGGGGAGGTGAGCTTCTGCAGGTTTACGCCCTCGTAATGAATAATTGTCAGTACAGGTTATTCCAGATTCCAATTCCCTGGTTCCTTTGATTATTGTTTTGCGGTTCCATCCGAGTTCACGTTCTGCTTTGAGTTGACCGCCATATCCCAGTAATTTTACGACTGAAGCCATGAATCTTCGTTGTTCGGCCCCTTTGAGTTTGGATCTGTATTCGTTCAAAAACTTACAAAGCTCAGGAGTAAGTTCCTTAATAGGTTGAAAACTTTCGATATCCTCATGATCTGGCATAGTAAAAATCCTTTGATTTATAGTTTCTATGCTGATCATATACCTAACAATATCAAAAATCTAGGATCAATATTATTGATCAAAAAGCAAAAGTTGTGTAATTTAATTTATCGTCATCCCTTATCAACTATTTAAATACCGGAAACTACCGCGGCATGGATATATCTCCCAAGGCGATTGCATATGCCGGGCAACTCGTTCATCGGGAGGGACTGGCAGGGAAAAAACCTCAATTGGTTGCCAACGAAAGTCGAGAGTTGAGGTTCGAAGAGTTCGCCGGCGCGATGTTCGATTTTTTTCTTGCTCAATCGGTTTTTACTCATCTTAAACCCGAACATATAGAACAATGCTTTGAAAATGTCGGTCACGTCATGCATGAGAATTCGACATTCTTTTTTACCTTCAATGTGGGGGGGGAATTCAAGCGGACCGGCTTGAAGGATTTTTGTTATCCTTTTTCGTTTTTTGAATCCCTTGCTGAACAATACGGGTTCATACTTCAGGATTGTTCAAAGGAGTACAACCATCCAAGGGGGCAACGTATGGTCCGGCTTATGAAAAAGGCGATGCCTTGATTGGGGCCGCGGCTTATCGGCAAATCCCGAAAACGGGGCGCTGTTGAAATGTCCCGGGGCAATTTCAGAATTCGAGGTTGATCATAAGCCGGGCCACAAGTCTCTCAACCCTGTTCGCCGTAACCGATATCTATCTTGAATGAAGATGAATATTTCGGCGTTTCCGTATTTATGAAATTATGGCGGCCGCTGATATGACCAAACCCCAGAATTCAAAAGGATAGGGAGAATGACCGCAGGCCCCAAAATACCGAGTAATCTTGACAAGATTATTGAGCCGAAACAAAAGGCGAATGGTTCCCGGCAGAGAAAAGCCGAGGCGGATATTTAAAAAATCAAAGCGGAATTACAAGGGTCAATCAACAATTGTAACGGTGCTTTGCCGTTTTCTGTTCACGGTAAGAGTTGTCACATCGGGCCGTGAATAATGCCCCGCCGGATCGAAGTTCTGCCGCTCCCCCCGAACGACCTTATGATCGATCGCGGCAACGATCAGCTTCTCCTCCTCCACGACCGGCGGCACCACCCACTCCCCGTCGGGCCCCGCGATACAGGAGCCCCCGTTCGCAAGAAGATCCCTGCTGTTTTCCAGGATCTTTTGAAGATGGGGCGTATCCCCCGGAAAGTCGCTCTTTCGCATGTAGCCGGATGCCGAAATCACATATGACCTCGATTCCTTTGCGATAAACCGGGTAATGTCCTCGGTGTTGTGATTGCCGCCGGGCCAGACGGCCACGTGGAGGTCTTCTCCCAGGGCGTACATGGCGGCCCTTGCCAGGGGCATCCAGTTTTCCCAGCAGTTGAGCCCCCCAACGGTGAAGGCGCCCAGGGGGTGCACCCGCAGGCCGTGCCCGTCGCCGGGGGACCATGTCAGGCGCTCCTCGTACGTGGGCATGAGCTTTCTGTGCACGGATTGTATGATGCCTTCCGGGTCGATATAAACAAGCGAACAGTAGAGGCTGTGGCCGCCTCGGTCCGCCGCCCTTTCGATGCAGCCGAGGTACACGGCAATGGAATGGCTTGCCGCCGTTTCGCAAAGGGGGGCAAGGTGCCCGGCCTCGATCTGCACGGCCTGATGGAGGTAATGGGCGTGGATCTCCTTTTGAACCGGTGAGTTGAAACTTGCGCCGTTGGTGAGCTCGATCCAGAAGGGATATCCGGGCAGGAGGCCCTCGCCGAATGCAACCAAATGACAGTCTTCAGCCTTGGCGGATTTGACGTAATCGATGATCTTGTCGAGGGTTTTTTCCCTGTTCAACCAGACGGGGGATATTTGGGCAATTCCGACATTCAATGTTTCCGAGACAAGTCCTGCGTTTGGGACGACCATGGGAGAACTCCTGTTAATGGGCCGGCGTGCGGTAATTCCGGTGAAAGCGGTGAGGCAGCGACAGCGACCGTTCTATTATACTGTTCGGCGTCTTATGGTTTGAAGGAATCTCATGATCAACGGATGGGGCGCTTCGGGTGTCGACCGGACCTGGGGGACAAAAAGGGTGGCGATGAAAAAGTCGTTGCGGGTCACTTCAAGGATTCTCCACTCTCCCACGTCGTCCCTGCCCGACCAGAAATACCCCTTCAACTTCAACTGCTCTTTAACAGCGGGGTTTACTGCATAATGGCAGTAGTAATTCTCTCTCACGACGTTGGTTCCATACGCCGATCGCGAGCGGCTGTCCGGCATCAGGTGCGTTCTTAGCGTTCTTCCCGCAAGCGAGTATTTAAGGCGGCTGATAAACAGGTTGGGTGCGTCCGGTGCATACTCTTCGTGCTGGGCATCCTCTATTCCCAGAACGTTACGGGCGATTTCCACGACGGTGTGTTGAAAGCCCGCGCAGGTTGCAAGGTGTGGAATGTTCTTTTCACGGGCGATCCGGATGGCCTTGAGGGAGCCTTCAAGGCTTTTGAAGGGGCTTCCCGGCGCGCTCCAGATGCCGTCAAACCGCCTTACGAAATCTTCCTTTTCAGCGGCAATCGTTTCCGTGTCGACCCATGAAAAATCGACGGTTTCGTTCAGGGCGGCTTCGGCGTGCCGGAGGGAATCGTTCAATGCGCGATGGGTCTCGTATTCCTCGTTGAACTCTCCAATTATTCCAATTTTCATCTTTCTTCCCCGATTGCGGTTTCGCGGGTTGATGTCAATTAACAAGCTGCTGGTTTCGGCTTTGGAACGTATTGAATGACTATATAAGTACCTGATAGATTGATAATTATAACCCAACGTAAGTAAAAAATCAACCGGCGAATGAGGTGGCTGGGCGCCATGGAGCGCGGGGGGCCCGTTTGGCCGGACGGGCAGGGGAGGATAAATTGATAATTCGCGGCTCGGGTGATGGGCATGTAGCAATGAATGCTTGAACGTTCCCATGCAGCGAGCATAAAAAAACCGCCGGAACCGATTGACGGTTCCGGCGGGATTTATTGATTTAACGAGGGGTGTCCGTCCTGCCGGGACAAGCGGCCCTCCGGTCAGGTCCCGTGAAGCGCTCTCCCCCCCCCGGGGGCGCCGGGCGGACGTGCAATTCCCCATGGTTTCAGCGGAGAACTTGCTATCAGCTCCCGGTCATCCGGTAAAACTCCTCATCGCTGCCCGCGCCGTCCGCCTTTGCAAGGTAATCTTCGTATCCCGTCACCATATCGAAGAGGTTGCCGTCCGAGGTGATCTCCACGATCCGGTTGGCGGTGGTCGCCATGAGCTGATGATCGTGGGAGGAGAACAGGACCACCTCGGGAAAGGCCGTGAGGGCGTTGTTCAGTGAGGTGATGGATTCAAGGTCCAGGTGGTTGGTGGGCTCGTCCAGGATCAGGGCGTTGGCGCCCTTGAGCATCATGCGCGAGAGCATGCAGCGCACCCTTTCGCCTCCGGAGAGGACGCTCGTTTTTTTAAGGGCCTCGTCGCCGGAAAAGAGCATCCTGCCGAGAAAGCCCCTTGCAAAGCTCTCCCCCTCGTCGGCCGGGGTGTATTGACCGAGCCACTGGATCAGGTCCAGGTTGGCGGTAAAGTGTTCCCCGTTTTCCTTTGGGAAATAGGAGGTGGAGATGGTGGTGCCCCAGCGAAAGTCCCCTTCATCCGGTTCCAGTTCACCGGCAAGGATCTGAAACAGGGTGGTCTTTGCAAGGCTGCTCTCGCCCACGAACGCCACCTTGTCCCCGTTGTTCACCGTAAGCGAGACGTTGTTCAGCACCTTCACCCCGTCCACGGTTTTGGAGAGGTTCTCGATTTCGAGGATGATGTTGCCGCAGGGGCGATCGGCCTTGAACGCGATAAAGGGGTATTTCCTTGAGGAGGCCGGCATGTCCTCGAGGGTGAGCTTGTCCAAAAGCTTCTTCCTGGAGGTGGCCTGCTTCGCCTTTGACGCGTTGGAGCTGAAGCGCTGGATAAACTCCTTGAGCTCCTTTGCCTTGTCCGTTGCCTTCCTGTTTTCGTTCTGCTTCTGGCGGAGCACGAGCTGGCTCGCCTGGTACCAGAAATCGTAGTTTCCGGCATACACGCGGATCTCGCTGAAATCGATATCGGCGATATGTGTGCAGACCTGGTTGAGAAAGTGACGGTCATGGGAGACCACGATCACCGTGTTCTTGAACCGATGGAGAAACTCCTCGAGCCAGGCGATGGAGCGGATGTCCAGGTGGTTGGTGGGTTCGTCCAGGAGGAGGACGTCCGGGTTGCCGAAAAGGGCCTGGGCCAGGAGCACCCGGACCTTGTCGCCGCCTTCGAGCTCCTTCATCTTGAGCTCGCGCAGCTCCTCGGGAATTCCCAGGCCGTTGAGGAGCACGGCGGCCTCGGATTCCGCCTCGTAACCGTTCATCTCGGCGAACTCGGCCTCAAGCTCGCCGGACTTGATCCCGTCCTCCTCGGTGAACTCGGGCTTTGAGTAGATCGCCTCGCGCTCGGCCATCACCCGGTAGAGTTTTTCGTGGCCCATGATCACGGTGTTGAACACCGTTTCCTCGTCAAAGGCGAACTGGTCCTGGCGCAGCACGGCGATTCTCTCGCCGGAGCCCACGCCTATCCGGCCCTTGTCGGCCTCGATATCCCCTGCCAGTATCTTGAGAAATGTGGATTTTCCCGTGCCGTTGGCGCCGATAAGGCCGTAGCAGTTGCCGGGTGTGAACTTTATATTGACGTCTTTGAAAAGGACCCTCTTGCCGTAGGCGAGGGTGACGTTGGATGCGTTTATCATGCCCTTGTATTTCCTTTTTAATAAATAAAAAAAACCACAGGGGCATCCCTGTGGCTCTCGTGACTGCTCCCTCCGCGGAAGCAGTGGGGTTTCGGCACGATCTTGTAAACAGTACTCATTAACACCATTGGCTTGACTTACGCAATATTTTTTTAGCCGCAACGATGATCTTTATGGTGTTTCCGTTACCGGGAACCCTTGAAGCCGTTTATAATGTTTTGTATTTCTTTGGATTGTGCCACATTGTTGATGTGCCTCCGCTCCCCCCCTCAATGGTGATCTTCTTGTCGAGGGTTTGCGAGTTTCGGGCCGACGAACAGGCGCCCGTTTCGAGACATATCCGATTACTGTATGCGATACCGAGAACCGGGCGGAAGGAGGCTGGGGCGACGGGATGTGGATACGGCGGGATGCGGGTACCGGGGGAAGTCCCCGGGCAACTGTTCCGAGGTCGTTCTCAAAAAGTCCATGGGAACGGCGCGGAGTGCCGGTTCCCGGAACATGGGGTTTCCGGGAGCCGGACGGAACGGTTCTACTTAAGCGGGATATGGATATGGGTCAGAAGCTCCTCGGGAGCAACGGAGCCGGGATCGTTCACATAAAGTTCGAAACAGGGGCTTTCCCTGAGCTCACGCCCGCTTTCAGGCAGCCATTCCCCGAAAATTGCGCGATACATATGGATCAGTTTCTCGTAGGGCCCCTTGTGGATGAAAAGCGCGAACTTTCCCCCGTCGATGGTCTGCTTGAAAACACTCCCCTTTATTTCGGGCGATCCCTCGTATGAGATGCACGCGTCGAACCTCAGGTTCTCCGCCTCGGTGATATCTGGGTTGTCCAGGGAAATACCGATGCATTTTGTCTGCTCCGTCAAAAGGCCGGCCGGGCCGGCAAAATCGCACATCTCCTTCCAGGCACCGGCGGCCGACTCGGCATAGGGGCCTGTTTTGCGAATTGACAGCACGTCCAGGGGGGGCATTTCAATAATTTCAGGTTTCATGATCTTCTCCATAAATGCTCTGTTATTGATAAAATTAAGAGACGTTTCCTTGTAAAAGTTTCCCGCGCAGTTTCGAAACTCGGTCGGCGTTTTTCCAAACTCCTTCTTGAACGCCCTGGTGAATGATGCGGGCGTCTGGTACCCCGCCTGCAAAGCCAGGTCGGTGATCTCGTTCTTGGGATCGCGAAGCCTGTTCGCCGCCCTTTCGAGCCTCAGCCTTCGGATATGGGAGTGCAGCGACTCTCCGGTAAAAGCCGTGAAGATCCGGTGGCAGTGAAATTCCGAAAAACAGGCAACCTCCGCAAGCTCCTCCAGTGTAAGGGGCTCGTCAAGCCTACGTTCGATATAAAGGTGAAGCCTGATAAGCCTTTTCTTGTATTCTTCCCGGGTGGAATCCTTCATTCAGTACCTTTCTTTCGTTCACTCACATGGACGAAAACAACCTACCATAAGCGAAAAAACGGAGCTATCCCATTTTTGCTGAATATCGATGCACTCGTAGAAAAGTCGGAGACCGGGTATTTAAACGCAGCCGGGCCATGTGCTGGGCATTTAGAATACACGGGGTTGCGTTCATGGGCCGATTCCATGCAATTTGATGTTTGCAAGTTTCTGGTTGCGCTGTCAAACGGAATTGTCCTTGGATACCTGGTTTTACTCCGGGCCCTTTTGCATCGGGTATTGGGGAAACGCTCCCCTTGTCGGTGAAAGGAGTGGAACGGGGCTTGTCCCCTGAATAATTAGTAATTGATTGAAACTAATTTGTATTCAATTTTCAATTGAAAGTTACATAAATGTAATTAGTAAGTCGTTTGTGAAAAAAATATTGTTATTCAAGCGCGGCGATAAATCGACGGCGTAACGACGATTCGGAAAAGGGGGATGGGAAAGCCGTGAGGGGGAGGACGGCCGTATGGCGCGGAGTTCGCGAATTACGCCCGGCAGAGGAGAGGAATTCCGGCAGCTTCCATGGAGCGACGGCGCGGGAGCGATGTAACAGCGTGGCATTACAATTGCTGTTGGTATCCGTGACGCGAGGGTATGAAAGGGTATTGCCTTCTTTTACTGAAAAGCTTATAGAAACTTTATGTTAAACAAATAGGAAGGGGAAACTTAGGTATGAAATGGAATCTGAGAAAGAAGATCATTCTGCCCTTGTTGACGCTGGTTTTACTGGGGGTTGGGGTGTCCACGGTAATCTCCAACGGGTTCGCCGAAAAGGCGATAACGGACCTCGTAAAGGGTCAGATCGTATCCCAGGTCGACGCAACGCTCCTGAGGGTCGACGACTGGCTGAGCGGGTGCGCCACCGATATCCGGGATCTTGCGGGCAACACCGAGCTGGGAAGGGCCGTCAAGTATTACGGGCTCAGGGACAAGGCAAACGCGCAGCTCGCCAAGGTGGTGGAAAACCGTCCCCAGTATCTCACCGTGGCCATGGCCGACGCCAAGGGGAACCTCATCGCCTGCAACAACAAGGCGATCCTCGAAAAGAAGATCAATATCTCCGACAGGGGGTATTTCAAGGCGGCAATGAACGGGGAGGCGACCATTTCAAAGGTGATCAAGAGTCGCGCCACGGGTGAGCCGGTATTTGTCGCGGCAAGCCCCATGGTGGCGGACAAGAAGATCCAGGGTCTGGTGCTGGCCACGGTGAGCGTCAAGTACCTTTCCAAGCAGTATATCGACGGCATCAAGGTGGGGGGAAACGGCTATGCCTTTGTGACGAACAGCGAGGGGATGATCATGGCCCACCCGGACAAGAAGCTGATCCTCGCCTACAACATAAACGACCATGAGCTGGGCAAGGCTTTCAAGGCGTCGAAGGGCGGCATCGTCTCCTATACGTGGAACGGCGAGAAGAAGATCGCGGGGTTCGCCCGCGTGGAGAAGAGGGGCTGGACCCTCTGCGTTGCAACCGCACGGGATCATATCCTCGCGCCCGTGAAAAAGATGCGCAAGGTGCTCCTTTTCATCGGGGTTTTCCTGGTCCTGCTGGTGGGATGTTCCGCCTGGGTGGTGGTGGGGCGCTTCGTGGTAACGCCGGTGAAACATGTTTCCGACGGCCTGGACGACATCACCCGGGGGGAGGGGGACCTCACCCGCAGGCTCAATATCGCGTCCCGGGACGAGATCGGCGAGCTCGGCATGCGCTTTGACGCATTCCTCGAACAGCTGGCCGGTGTTGTCCGGGAGATCGCCGCGAGCGCCGAAGCCGTGGGGGAATCGTCCACGGAACTCTCCGAGGTCTCGAGGGAGCTGTCCGGAAACGCGGATGCCGCATCGGAAAGGGCCGGAACCGTTGCCGGGGCTTCCCGGGCGGTGAGCGAGAACATCGGCGGGGTCGCGGCGGCCATCGAGGAGAGCGCCGCCAACGCGAACATGGTGGCCGCCGCCGCAGAGGAGATGACGGCCACCATCGGCGAGGTGGCCCAGGGCACGACCCGGGCGAGCGAAGTCTCGGGATCGGCCGTGGACGAGGCGGCAAAGGCGTCGGAGCTCATGGAGAGCCTCTCCCGTTCCTCCGGCGAGATCGATGCCATATCCGAGACCATCACCGAGATTTCCGAACAGACCAACCTCCTGGCCCTGAACGCCACCATCGAGGCCGCCCGCGCCGGCGAGGCGGGAAAGGGGTTTGCCGTGGTGGCGGGCGAGATCAAGTCCCTGGCCCTCCAGACGGCCGAGGCCACCGGTGATATCAAGGACAAGATAACCGACATCCAGGCCGCTACACAGGGCGCCGTCAAAGGCATCGACAGGATAACGGGCGTGATCGGGGATATCGACGGGATCGTCGGCGGTATCGCCGCCGCCATCGAGGAGCAGTCCGCCACCACCGGAGAGATCGCCGCGAACATCGCTCAGGTGTCCAGCGGCGTCACCGGCGTGGGGGAAAAAGTGGTGGAGAACGCCGGCGTGATCGAGGAGATGTCCCGGGATATCGAACAGGTGAACACCGCATCCCATGAGATCTCCTCCGGCAGCAGCCGGGTTGAAAACGGCGCAAGGACGCTCATGGAGCAGGCCCGGCAGCTCAACGCCCAAGTGGAAAAATTCAAGGTTTGATTTCGGGAGCTCTTAATGACAGGGCCGCCCATTCCCGTGAGTGGGCGGCACCGGCGTATTGCGGCGGGACGCTATTATCCGTATAAATGCCGTCCCGAAACAAGTTGCGACATGGTCGGTCGTTAGGAATGGTTTGCGGTTAGAACGTCTTGTAACTATAAGTAAAAAGGTCGCCTGCGGTCGAGAATGCGTTTTGTGCTGTGCATACCATTGATGGACTTGTAAAAAACCGGCCAGGGATAATTCTACCGCAGTCGGTTGGTATTTCGCCTCTGGTACGGCAGATCAGGGTGTGGTCAAAATTCCGGCCGCCGACTATTGATTGGACCATCATCATTAATGAAGAAATAGCTTTTTTATCCCTCCTCTCTTTTGTATAATTCCAGATACCGTTCATCCCCATGCATTGAAATGCGATCTCTGAATATCTCCATCATGAATCCGTAAACGAACCTCATTTTTTTTACCGGGGAGTATTTTCCATTTATGGACACAGCCGTGGGGAACGGATCTCCTGTTTTGCTTTAACGGCTGCCGAATCACGGCTGCCGGATCTTTTCGGGTTTACCATACATGAGGGAAAGGATCGGGGTATGAACGCTTTAGGACAGACGATCAAAGGTTTTCGGGTACTGCTCCTGTGGGGCTTGTTTTCGGTTGCGGCGGCAGGCAGCGGATACGCGGCAAGGGCAAAGTATGTTTTTCTCTTTATCGGCGACGGAATGGGCGCCGTCCAGGTGGCGGCAACGGAAAGTTACAGGGCCGCGATCCAATTGGGAGACGAGGTTCCGGGCAGCACCAAGATGGTCAAGTTGAATATGAGCGGGTTACCGGCGCTGGGCATGATCACCACATTTGCCCACAACAGGCTGATCACCGGTTCGGCTGCCGCAGGCACGGCCCTTGCTTGCGGAAAGAAGACCGCCGTCGGGGTGGTCTCCATGGACCCTTCGGGAAAGGTGCCGTACCGGACCCTTGCCGAGGCGGCGAAATCCCGGGGGATGAAGGTGGGGATCATATCCAGTGTCTCCATCGATCACGCCACCCCGGCCGTTTTTTATACCCAGCAGCCCGACCGGAAGAACTATTACGAGATTGCCATGGCGCTTTCGGCGAGCGGTTTTGATTTCTTCGCGGGCGGCGGGTTTCTCCATCCAACCGGCAAAAGCGGCGACAGGCCCTCGGCGATTGATACGGCCCGGAAAAGGGGATACCGGGTGGCAACGGGCCGGGAGGAGATCGGGGCCCTTTCCGCCGGAGCCCCCGTGCTGGCCCGGAACCGGAGCTGGATGAAGAAGAAGGCGCTCTTTTACGCACTGGATAAACCTTCGGATCACCTTTCCCTTGGGGAATTCACGAAAAAGGGGATCGAGCTCCTGGATAATCCGGACGGGTTTTTCATGGTGGTGGAATCGGGGAAGATCGACTGGGCATCCCAGGCGCGGGACGCGGCAACGGTGATGAGCGAGGTTGCAGCATTCGATGATGCCGTGGGCGAAGCCCTGACCTTTTACCGGGAGCACCCCGAAGAGACCCTGATCGTTGTGACGGGCGATCACGAGAGCGGGGGCATGACCCTGGGGGCTGCGGGCGGGGTTTTCGAGACCCATCTGGAGCTCCTTCAAAAACAGTCCATGTCCTACGCGCGGTTTTCGGGAATGCTCGCGGAGCGGCTGAAAAAGGGCATCTCCTTCACTGAAGCCATGGACTCGGCAAGGGAGGTTTTCGGCCTTGCACTGCTGGGGGAGGCCGAGCGAATGCGCCTTGTGGAAGCGGCGAAAAACGGCGACAGGGAGGCGGCCGACCGTCTTTTGCTCTCCCTCGAGCCCTTCGAGATCCGAAAGATCACCGAAGCCTGGAACATGAGCCTCCTGCCCGGGAACAGGAGACCCGGAAGCAGGGAGGTTTTTCTCAAGTACGGTAAGTACGATCCCTTTACCGTAACCCTCGCGCGGGTGTTGAGCGCGAAGGTCGGCATCGGCTGGACGACCTTCAACCACACGGCCGTGCCCGTTCCGGTTTATGCCGGGGGGGCGGGGTCCGACAGCTTCAATGGGTATTACGACAACACCGATCTGGCCCTGAAGATCGCAGGTGTAATGGGGGTAAGCCTGAACTGAGGGGAAAGGAAGTTCATGAAAAAAAACAGGGCCAGTTCCACCGCCTTCACGGTTTTGCAGGGCATCTTGTACACGGTGGAAAAACCCGCGTACCGGAGGCTGGTTTCCCGGGAGAGCATCGATGCCGCCCGGCGGATCCTCTCCTGTTCGGAAGAGGGAAGAAGGCGCTTGAAACAGCTGGACAGTCGCCTGTTTCGCATGGCGGCCCCCCTGTTCGAAGGGCTTATGGTGCCGGGGATCTCTCGCCAGTATGTGCTCCGCAAGCGCTGCATCGAAGATTACACCCTTCGGGGCATCGGCAGGGGAGTGAAGCAGGTGGTGAACCTGGGGGCCGGTTTCGATACCCTTGCCTTTCGCCTGAGCAGTCGTTGGGAAAAGGTCCGCTTCCTCGAGGTGGACCATCCGGCGACCGGTGAATTGAAGAGGAGGGCCCTGTGGGAGCGCGGAACTCCGAACCTCGGGTTCATTGCATCGGATCTTACGGCCCGGGACCTTTTGGGCAAGCTTCGCGGATTTCCGGGGTTCAACCCCGCAAGGTCCACCCTTTTTATTGCCGAAGGGGTGCTCATGTACCTCGACGAACTCCATGTGGCGAAACTGCTGGAGACCCTGGGTGCATCCACCGACGGGGAGCAGCGGTTTATTTTCTCATTCGTGGAGCCTGCCCAAAGGAATCTCCAGTCCCGGGGGGGCCTCTTGAGATTGTACCTGAAGTTCAAGGGGGAACCCCTTCTGTGGGCTGTTTCGCGCGAAAAGCTGGGCCGCTTCCTTGGAAACCATGGATATGCCCTCAAGGCGATAATTCCGGCAAGGGAATTGAAAAAACGGTACCTTACGGCGAACCGCAGGGAAAGACTTCACGAAGGGGAGCTGATCGCCGTTGCCGGGTGCGGGGGATAAACATGGAGGAGAACAGGCAGGTATTCACGGTCGACGCTGTCCCGGTCTTTGAGGCCCGGGAAACCCATGGAAGAGAACAGGCCCATGCCCAACGATCAAATCGCGGAAACATTCGAAAAGTATTTTTCCATAGGGGTGGCAAGGACCCCGGAAGAGAAAAACAAGACCTACTCCATTCGCTATAATGTTTACTGCCTGGAATTCGGATGGGAGGACAAGGAGCGCTTTTCCGGCAAGATGGAATCCGATGAGTTCGACGATCGTTCCGTGCACTGTCTGATCACCCACAAACCCAGCGGGCTTGGGGCGGGGTGTATCCGGATGGTCACCGAAGGCAACGGTGTTTCAGGGGAGAGTTTCCCCTTTGAGCGGTGCTGCATGGACAGTATCGATGCCGCCTTGATGGAAGGGGTGGAACAGACCCGGGAGAGGATGTGTGAAATTTCTCGTCTTGCCGTGGACGGGCGGTTTAGAAGACGAAATGGGGAGGGCGATTCCAGATACGGGCGTATCGAAAAGCTCGACTTTTCGCCCGAGGAGCTGAGGGTGCTGCCCCTGATCGCCGTGTCGGCATACCTGGGCGCCACTTCCATCTGTGAAATCACGGGAAGGCAGGAGGTCTTTGCCATGATGGAACCGTTTCTTCCCAGGCTTCTGAGGCAGAGCAAAATTTTTTTCACCCGTGCGGGCCGGGATATGGATTACCACGGCACACGCGCCCTTTTTCACATCAGGTCGGATTCGGTGGCGGCAAACATGAGGCCGGAACTCAGGCCCCTGTACGATCTGGTGAACCGACGGATCAGGGAATCCTGGGGGGACTGAAACCCCTCGTCATTATGTGAAATTCCACCGACGAATGTCCGGGGTTGGTAAATACCACGATGTGTGACGTCGGTGACCCGGCAGGGAGGTTTTCCGGGGCCAAGGTTCCGGGCGCGGCATAATGATACAATCTGCTGTACAATGAATCTTTATGGTGGTAAAATCGTCTTTAACATATCACTCATGCAATGCTCTCTATACCGTTCTATTTAATTCTCAATAATACAGCCGTTTTTTAGGAAAAGCGCCGTTCGCCGGTCCCCATTATGCGAGGAGGGTCCTGCGGAAGGCGGAAGATCCGTGTTGTTTGGGCAGCCGGTATCCCGGGGGCTTTGTTCCCAAAGCGATACCGTTGTACAAACGCCTGCTTTTCCCGGGCGGAGCGCATTGATGCATGTGGAGCGCGGCCGAGATTCCTTTCGGTTTGAATGCGGCATTATGCGCGGGCCCTCGACTCGGGCAAGAATGCCCGGGAATTTACGCTTTACCCGGCAATAAAGAACCACGATATCCCACCCGGTATTTATGAAGTTTGAAGGATCGTTCCGAGCCTGCCGCGACAGTTGAATCGCCGGATTGATACAATGGGGGCACAGCATGACGCCCCCCGTGCAAAGACATATAATCGGCCACAATATTTTTACTCCATGGAGGACATCATGCTAAAGAATCATTGCAGGAAAAACCAGGGAACCCGCAACTCTTTTTTCGGAAGGAAATTATCCACGATTCCGGTTTTGCTTACGGCGATTTCAGCACTACTCATCGCATTTACTCCCGGCACGGCGCCGTGCGGAGAAAAACTCCTGATCTCCACCATCGAATATCCGCCCCTGTTCCAGAAGAAGGCAACCGAGGGCAAGGGATTCGGCATTGCAAGGGACATCACCACCGAGGCCTTCAAGGCCGTGGGCCGGGATGTGGAATACCGGATAATCCCCATGGCCCGGTGCATCCTCATGTCGAAGAAATTCGCCGCCAACCTCGGGGCCATCAACTGGTACAAGAATGCCGGTAAACTCGACCAGGTGGTTTATGAGAACGTAACCCACTCGAAGTTCGTCCTCTTTTACAAGAAAGAGAAATTCCCGGAGGGTATCGGATTCAATAAAATTCACGATTTGATGGCATACGGGAAAATCGGAAACGTCAGGGGCAGTTCCACGACCAGAATCGTGAACAAGGCCTCCCTCCCCATCGACTGGTCCACTGACCTGGGGGAGAACTTTGTCAAGCTAAAGGCGGACCGATACGACCTTGCCATCGCCATCGAGCTTGCCGGCTGGGCGATGCTGAACCAGATGAATCCCGACGATGTGGGAAAATATGATCGTAATCCCACACCCCTCATGGAGATTCCCATCAGCCTGGTGGTGCCCAAGCGGAACATGAAGGTATACGAAGACTTCAAAAAGGGTATCAAGATCATAAAGGAAAACGGTGTGTTCCACGAAATCGCCGAAAGGTACTATGGAAAGGGGAAGGTTCCCGCCGAAGTACTTGCGATTCTAAACGGCTGATCGCGTCGGATCTCCCTGGACCATAACTCAATGGATATATGCCGCGCCTGAAGTGCCGCGCGGGTATTCGTTTTCACGTAAATACGGTTCGGCCGGCGTTGTCGCGGCAAATATAATACCCGCATGAAGGCCGCAAGTTGAGCCCATGGGAGTTGCGGGAGTCCCGGGCTGTCGATTCCGGCTCGATCCATTGGGAGCACTCCCCGATGGGTTGGGCCGGAATTGTTGTTTTATGATGTCGTTTCGGGCCTGTTGTTGACACATTTCCGGCATTTGAGTAATATTTGGATTACCCGCCGGTCAATTGCCTTTCCCTGGAGTCGTTCCATAAGCGCCGGCAATATGGTTTGATGTTTGCCCCGGTTATCACATCCCCTTGGAAGCTGAAAGGGGGCTTCTGTTTGGCGTAATCTTTATGGAAAAGGGTTTTCATCCCATGACGGAAGGAATCCTCATACCGGTATGGTTGTTTGCGCTGCTGGTGATCCTGGCGTTCTGGGCTGTTCTGGATCGTATCATGATCCCGGGGGTGAGGTGGTATCTGCGTCAACGCATCGGCGAGGCCATCGAGATCATCAACCGCCATCTGGTCATCGAAATCAGGCCGTTCCAGCTTACCAAGCGCCAGGTGCTCATCGATCGGGTGGTCTATGATCCGGAGATGATGGAGACCATCCGGACCCACGCGGCCGAACGCGGAGTTCCCAGGGACTCGGTGATACGGTTGGTAACGGGTTACGCAAGGGAGATCGTACCGGCTTTCAACGCCATCGTCTATTTCCGCATGGGATACCGTCTGGCAAGGGCGGTGTCGAGGCTGCTCTACAGGGTTCGCCTGGGGTTCGAGGGAAAAAAGGAACTGTCCGGGATCGACCGGGAGGCGACGGTGGTCTTTGTAATGAATCACCGCAGCAACATGGACTATATCCTCCTTTCCCTTGTGGCGGCGGAGAGCACGGCCCTCTCCTATGCGGTGGGGGAGTGGGCAAAGATCTGGCCGATCCAGACCCTCATCAGGTCCCTCGGCGGATATTTTGTCAGGCGAAAGGGGGGAAATCCCCTCTACCGCAAGGTGCTGGAGCGCTATGTTCACATGGCCACCAAGGAGGGCGTCTGCCAGGCCCTCTTTCCCGAGGGGGGGCTCAGCCGGGACGGACGCCTCCGCCCCCTGAAAAAGGGGATTCTCGACTATATGCTGAGGAGTTTCGATCCGGTCAGGGACCGGGACATCGTGTTCGTTCCCGTGGGGATCAATTACGACAGGACGCTGGAGGACCGTACCCTTCTCCGGGATCTGGATCCCGGGGCGGAAAAACGTTCGAAATGGTTCGCCGTAAAATCAACGGCGGCCTTTGCGTGGCATAATGTGGTCCTGATGATGCGTCAAAGATGGCACCGCTTCGGCCATGCCTGCGTCTACTTCGGAAACCCCATATCTGCCGCCGGTTATTGCCGGGAAAGGAGCGTCCGCTTCTGCGACATGGACAGGGAGCGGCGGCATGTTGCCGTCGAGGAGTTGTCGGAGCTCATGGGAAAGGCCATCGCACGGGTGATTCCGGGACTCCCGGTGGGGCTCATAGCGGCGGTTTTCATAAAGGAGCCGGAGCGAGCCTTTAACTCCCTTTCCGTCAAGACAAGGGCGGCCGCCCTTGCCGCCGTGATGAAAAGGGCCGGGGCGCCGGTATTTCCATTGGGCGAGGCCTTCGAAGGTGAGCTGGAAAGGGCGTTGAGGATGATGCGCATCCGGCACATGCTGGTGGAAACGGAGGAGGGCTACAGGGTCAACCCCGGAATGGAGGTGCTGCTGGCCTATTACGCCAATGCCGTGAACCACTATTTTGACCACCCTCCGAACGACGGCAATATGCCCGATTAAATCTTTTCGCGCTCCCCGCTCCTTACATCAACCGAGCAGAAGTTGACGAAGTCTCCCGTTGTTTGCCTTGTGGTACAATCCCCTCTCCAAATCTCAACACCCGGCAGCCGTTGCCCAACGTTCAATCCGCTCCTTTCCATCCGTGGATTGGCTGAAGATCCGTGGTAAGCCGGAACACTCAATTTCCGGCGATGATGAAGCCGCCGGCCAAGTTCGCGGATTCGAAACGGATCGCGTGTTTGCTTTTACCGTGGGTCGCGGTGCGACAACATCGCGTTTTTACCTTTCAGCGCGGCGGTATCTCCAATTGAGAGCCCGCAGATCCATTTCCCGGAACAGCAGCGGTCTCGGCCGTGTTTTCATAAATGCTATACATTTAAAAAATTAAGATATATAAATGAGAAGTTAAGGGAGCATGTAAAAGCCTGCGGCCGCAAATTTTTACCACAATCCGGTGTGCCGGATAAGTATTGTCCGTCCTTCATGGAGAGTAAAAAACCAAGGCCGGAACTGTTTTTCGAGTAAATCGGAACTTGGCGCTTTAAGGAAAGGAAAGAAAGAGAATGCCGGTACATGATGCACGAAAATTTATCAACTCGATCTCGGTTAATCCCGAACTCAGAAAGGCCCTGAACGGGGCGGACAACACGGCGGAAGTGGATCTGCTCCTCGGAGAAAACGGTTTCAAGTTCGATGCGGTCCAGTTCATGGAGGCCTGGAGCAGCGAGGCGGCCAAGTCCCCCACAAAGGAACGCCACGATGAGCTCAATGAAATTCGCATGTGGTGGGAGATGCTCACGCGTTTCCGGGCATAACCTTTTCCCCATGGGCTTGCATATACCGGCCGGCGGTGATGCAGGGCACGCCGATATTCTCGATATCGATGATGTTGGCGGCCGCGATTTCGGCGCTTGCGGCGGATGTGGCGTCGGTTATCAGGGTGGCGTCGTATCCAAGGGCGATACCGTCGAAAACGGTCGCACGGATGCAGTTGGGGTACTGGGTGCCGCAGACAACAAGATCCTCTATTCCCTTTCTCCTGAGAATCAGGTCCAGTTCCGTGTTCATGAAGGCGCTGAACCTTTTTTTCACGATGGGGTACTCTCCGGAAGCGGGCTTCAATTCGTCCACGATCTCGCAGCCGGTGGAACCGGCAACGGCATAGGACCTGCCCGAAAGAAAATCATTTTGACGCCCCTTTTCAACGTCGCTGCCGTCCGGCAGGTGTTCCCGATACACATGGAAAACCGGAAACGACTTCATCCTGAACCAGTCGAGAAGGCTCCGGATAACGGGGACGGTTTCAAGGGCGCCTTCAACATAAAGCTGGGTGCCGGGCAGTACGAAATCCTTCTGCATATCCACGATGATCAATGCGGGGGGGGCCATATGGTTTGCCTCCTTGTTTTCCTGTGTTGAAAGTGAAATGCATGCCGTCGCCTTACTTGACGGCCGGAAAAATAAAATACCCCTCGGGTAAGATGACGGGTAACAGGCCCTGGAGATTTGCTCCTCGCGGGGGTTCAGGTTCAACAGTTTGATTCATCAATGATCTCATGCCGGTCTCGTTGCCCGTTGGCGTGGGGCGGGTGTTTCTCTTGAACGATGATCCGGCCTGGAAAGGTCGGCAATCGCCTTGGTGACCCGGGGGGGAATGCACTTGCGGCGGACTTCATGCCGGAATCGCAAGGGTTGAATTCGAGGTGCCCGACAAGAAAGGGAAGGGGACAAAAGATCCCCTTCCCTTTATCTTCTGAATTGCTTTATGCTATTTTTTCAGGGCGTACTTGTCGGCAATCACATCGTAGTACGGTTTTTCCGATATGGAGCCCCACGCGCCCACCTGGGCCTTGAACTTCTTGTAAGCCTCGTGAACCTTCCTGGACATGGGATCCTTGTCGGCCTCCTCCTCGAGGACCTCCTCGGCAAGTTTTCTGAGTTCGGCGAGCATCTTCTCGGGGAACCTCACCAGGTTCACGTTATGATCGTTGATGAGGGTCTCCAGGGCGGCCCCGTTGCCGGCCTCGAACTCGCAGAGGCTCCACTGGTTGGTCTCCGCCGCAACGGCATCGATTACCAGCTGGAGATCCTTTGGAAGGGAGTCGTACGCCTGCTTGTTGAAGATAACCTCGAGGCAAGTGCCGGGCTCGTGCCAACCGGGATAGTAGTAGTTCTTGGCGGCCTTGTAAAAGCCCATCCTCAGGTCGTGCATGGGGCCGACCCACTCCGTTGCATCGAGCACGCCCCTTTCGAGGGAGGTGAAGATCTCGCCGCCGGGAAGGAGGACGACCGTGCCGCCCGCCTTGGCGACCACCTTTCCGCCGAGGCCGGGGATTCTCATCTTCAGTCCCTTGTAGTCCGCGATGGAGTTCATGTCCTTCCTGAACCACCCGCCCATCTGAACGCCGGTGTTGCCCTGGGGCCTGGGAACCACGTTAAAGGGCGCGTAGACCTCTTCCCAGAGCTTCAGGCCGCCGCCGCTGTAAAACCAGGCGTTGATGCCCTGGGCGTTGAAGCCGAAGGGGACCGAGGAGAACCACTGGGCCGCAGGTACCTTGCCCGCCCAGTAATAGGCCGCGCCGCTGCCCACCTCGACGGTTCCGTCGGAAACCGCGTCGAACACGCCAAGGGGGGGAACCAGCTCGCCGCCCGCGAATACCTTGATCTTGATGCGCCCGCCGCTGGCCTCTTCCACTCTCTTGGCGAATCTGACGGCGCCGGTCTGGAGCACGGGAAGGTTGGGGGGCCAGGTGGTGACCATCTTCCATCTGTAGGTCTTCTGCTTTGCAAGCGCGGAAGGCGCCGCCATGGTGGCTCCTGCTGTCGCGGCAACCGCAGCCGCACCGGTTTTTTTCAGAAAATCGCGTCTCTTCATCTCAGGCTCCTTTTATCCAGGGGGTTAAGTGGGGATAAAACACAACGCTCCAACTATATCAGTTTCCAAAAACGAATTTCGGCAGCCATGTGACCAGCACGGGGAAATAGATAACGATGACAAGTCCGATGAGCTGAACGAGGACAAAGGGGATGATGCCCCTGTAGATATGGCCGGTTGTGATCTCCTTTGGGGTGACCGCCTTCAGGTAGAACAAAGAGAAACCAAAGGGCGGGGTCATAAAGGAGGTCTGGAGGTTCACGGCGATGAGGATGCAGAACCAAACCGGGTCGAATCCGAACTCGATCATGATCGGTGCCAGTACCGGGACATGTATAAAGGTGATCTCGATAAAGTCGAGGAAAAAACCGATGATGAAGATGAGCGCCAGGACGATGGCAAGCACGGTCCACTTGCCGTGATCCTCGGCAACGGCGGAAAGGAACTCCCTTACCAGGTCGTCTCCGCCAAGTCCCCTGAACACGAGGCCGAAGGCGGCCGCGCCCACGAGGATGATAAAGACCATGCAGGTGAGCTGCATGGTGGAGTTCATCACCTCCTCGAGGATCTTCACGGAAAACTTTCCGTTGGCGAGGGTCAGGAGGGTGGCGCCCACGGCGCCCACGGCGGCCGCCTCCGTTGGAGAGGCGATGCCCGCGAAGATCGACCCCAGCACCGAAACCATGAGAAACAGGGGCGGAAAAAGGGCTTTTCCCACCCTTTTGGCCATTTCGGAAGGGGAGATGGCGTCCAGCTCGGCCTTTGGGATGGCGGGGGCCGAATCCGGCCAGATGTGCGCTGCGATAAAGATATAGATGATGTAGAGGACCACGAGGATCAGGCCCGGAAATACGGCTCCCATGAAGAGGTCGCCAACGGGCACGCCCACGATGTCGCCGATGAGGACGAGGACGATACTCGGGGGGATGATCTGGCCGAGGGTGCCCGAGGCCGCCACGGTTCCCGTGACAAGCTCGTGCCGGTAACCGCGCTTGAGCATGGTGGGAACGGCCAGAAGGCCCATGGTGACCACCGTGGCGCCCACGATACCCGTGGAGGCGCCCAGGAGCGCGCCCACCACGACCACGGACACGGCAAGGCCGCCCCGGACCCTTCCGAAGAGCATGCCCATGGTGTCCAGGAGATCCTCGGCAAGCCCGGATCGTTCCAGCATCACCCCCATGAAAACGAACAGGGGCACCGCCAGGAGGGTTACGTTGGTCATCACCCCCCAGATGCGCAGGGGGAGAAGGTTGAAGAAGGTCCAGCCGAAGCCGATGAGGCCGTATACAAGGGCCGTGCCCATGAGGATGAAGGTGACCGGAAAGCCGATCATCAGAAGAATCGTCAGGGTGAGAAACATCCATGCAGGTAAATATTCCATTACAGCTCCTACTCTATTTCCATGTCTTTACCGAGGATGGTGAAAAGACTCTTGATTCCCATTGAGATGCCCTGGAGGAGCACCAGCACGAAGCCTGCGGGGATGCAGGACTTGAGGATAAACCGGTAGGGGATTCCGCCGGGATCCGGGGAGCCTTCCAGAACGACCCACGACTTGTACACGAAGTTAAGGGAGGTCTTGATGATCAGGAAACAGCCGGGAAACAGGAATATGATGACCCCGATGAGGTTGATCCAGGCCCGGGCCTTTGGTTTGCAGTTCTGGTAGATGATATCCACCCGCACATGGCCGTCCACCTGGAGGGTGTAACCCGCGCCCATGAGAAAGATAAAGGCGAACAGATGCCACTCCAGCTCCTGGGTGAAAACATAGCTGGTGTTGAATGCATAGCGCATCACAACATCCACGAACACCACGACGACGACGATACCCGTAACCCATGAGACCCTTCTGCCGATCCATGCGTTGAGCGTGTCGATGCCGCGACACAACAATCTTAAAAAATTCATATGGACTGTCCATCAATATTGTTAATAAAATAAATGCCGTTCATTTTTTTTAAGAACCATAGGGAAATACGGCATGTGAGTCAAGAACTAAAACCGGGGGAGGACAAAGGCGCGAAGAATTCAATCCATTGAAATTATTGTTCAAGCGAGCCGTCCTGCAATGAAATCGCCATATTTCGCGGGCAGGCGTCGCGGGCCCGGGGTTTTACTCAAATTATCCGATCACGGGATTATCGCCCGCGTGAAAACAGCTGGGTGCCTGCCTTTGTTCCCGTGGGGCGGGGTCAAAGCACGTTGCCGAGAAGAAACGCCAGGGTGTATTCGTTTGACCGCACTTCCTCAAGACAGTCGGTTTTTTCGGGGGAATGGGGACAGAAGAAAACATCGCCCCCGGCTGGGTTGCATTGGGGACAGAATCTTGTTTTACGTTTTTGGGGGCGGAATTCTCCTCCGAAGATCAGTACATCGGCTCCATAGAGGATTTCACACGGCTCGGCTGTGGGCATTGGGCAACCTCCTTTTCGGCTTCGGTCCCGGTGACGCGTTGCCTTTTCCAACCACGCGACAACGTTGCCGAAATTCAAATGAACGGAGAATATAGCGGTCGCTTTTTTTGTGGTCGACCTTTTGAGGGAGCGACGAATATAATTCGCGATATAAAAAAACAATATAAAAACAAAAATATATGTACGAATTGGGATGCCGGACTCCCTTTCGGGGGTGGAACTTTTTTTTGAAACTAATCATAAAGTTCCTGTATGCAAACCCGGGGTTTCCGGGTACCAGGAGGAGCGCCAATGCTCATTTCGCTTGATATCGACCCGATCAATATACCAATGAGTACGTAAGTTTCCCGACATTAATGGGTATCAAAACCATAAAGAATCATAGCGTTTTTTTAATATGCGAGCTCTTTTTTTATGTCGGGTGGGTTTTGACAGCATTGGTAAATCGCTGTTTTGGGGCACGGGGCCTTCCTGAAAGGAGGCATGGAGCCCCGTGAAAGCACGGAGGCGGATCGGTTTGATCACCCCCGGTAGGGCCGGGGACTTTCGTCCGCCCGCTTTTGAAATATGATCACATCGCTACCGTGAATGGTGATCCCGGCATGCCATCTTTCCGCCAGCATGTGAAAGGTGGTCTCCGAAAAGAAACAGACATGGGTCATGTCGTCCTTGTAATGCCATTTGGCAAAGGAGTCCCTGCCCGTGGATAGCTTGGTCATGAGCCCCAGTATGCCCCCGGGTCTAAGGCGGGACCAGAGCCTGTCCAGCTCTTTTCCGGGATTGTGGAGGTGTTCCACCACCTCGGTTGCGGTGATAAAATCATATTCCCGTTCCAGAACCCTCGGATCCCGGGCATAGAACCTGTCGTAGAGCGCCATTGAATGACCCGCATCCTCGAACATCCCGGACAGGGTGGGGCCGGGGCCGCATCCAAAATCTAACCCTTTCTGTTTAGGGGGAAGCTTCTCCAGCAGGGGCTCTGACAGCCGGGAAAGAAACTTTCGATATCCCCGGTCCTGTGGATGATTCTGATGCAGGTCGTAAACGGCCTTTTCGTTATCCGGCGAAATCCAGAACCGGGAGGGGACGAACACTAAACGGCAATGACTGCAGTGAACATAGGAACGTCTTTTGTCTTCATAATAGGGACTGATATGTTTGTTCAAGCAAAGGGGACACGGGCTGGTTGGTTCATCGTCGTTCATTGGTTTTACGGCCATATTTACAGCCAGTATAGCATTTTAGGGAGTAAAGGATTAAGCCGAAGGGGTTGAAGAGTCCAGTTTAATTCATCATTATTTATCCTAATTACGGAGGCAATTATGAAAAAGCCGCTTATCA